>ENA-ORXT01005463-ORXT01005463.1-marine-metagenome-genome-assembly--contig:-NODE-5463-length-12466-cov-8.408508_pt1 | contig 12466 bp, 17 predicted proteins | sample MGYA00237868_ERZ511482 | MGnify/ENA metagenome assembly ERZ511482 | reverse complement strand
TTCGCTTTTTAGCGTCATCGCGACCCTTCCAACGCTGACACGCCCTCAGATCCCTGAGGACACGAATGCAGACTGCCGCCTCTGAAACGCAGATCAAGTCCCGTTATCTAAGTATATAGGTGCTTCACTACACTTTGAGAGCACCCTGTCCTAAAGGACAGGGAATGAGGAAGGCCGCTGGGTCAACAGTGCTGCGGACGATGGCATGTGCAGGGCCCTGGACTACATGCAGCAACAACCGAGCTCGTACCGAAACCCGGCCTGTTACTCTCACGTCCTCCGTCTACCTCTGCGGGTAGAGTCAGAGCAACCGGATAAGGAGAGCATCAGAGAGGGACTTCCAGTGTGGGGCAAACGGTCGCTCCATCTGGCAAGAGAAGAAGGAGAATGTGGCTGGTACGTCGGCTTCGCGATGGTCCTTACGAGGACAGTGCTCTCTTACGAAGACACCGAGCGGTACACAGTTCTCCATCATTCACGGAAGGCCTATGTAGGCCAGATGGAAACTGTATCCAGGAGTACCTAAACTTGTTCTGCATCTGCGAGCAGTCACTTCATCGACGAGTACCTGCCTCCAGGGCATTGCCAATATCTTCTGGAGAGGTCTCGATGGCTCATGAGACATTGTGGCACTGGGTTCCGCCCTCTTCCTCTGCGGCACCAGCTCGGCCTATCTGGGGCGCAGTCCGCGAGGTGCTACTGCGGCAGAGCCCCTTGAAGTGCACGAAAAGCGTTGGGTGAGATGCGTTGGTCAAGGAATGCTGTGCAAGTTTCGAAGTGACCCATGTAACTATACACTTACTGATAACTTATCGAGCTAGTTATACAGGTAAGTACCAATCGGTTTAGAATCGATAATGGGCTATAGCGAAAATCAGTTTAACCGGTTTGGCATCACCATCCGATTGGGCACCCCTAACGTGGGGACATGTCTGGGGGTCCTGACAAATCTCTCCCCAGCGCATCGTCAGAAACCTGGTGCCCTCAGCATTGTCAGACGAAACCCGAACGGCTCCGGACGAACTCGAACGACACAGAGTCGTTCGGCTTTCGTTCGAGTGTTTGTACGGCGAACGAACGCCGGACGTTCCCGGGTTCTCGTCCGGAAAAATCACAATCCGCCCACAGCGTGATGGCAGAGAGGCGCCTGTCGTGAGAGCCTTCAACACAGCCGGCCCCGCTCGAAGCCGATTTCCATGACAGACCCAGATCTTGACAGCGACAAGCATGGCCAATCAGAGTCCCTCTAGCGGCAACGTCACAGTCATTGTGCGCTTGTACAGCAGGGTGGAGCACTTTGTAGCCCACGTGATAATTTACGTCTGATTGGACAATCTGTTCCGAAACGACAACCACCCGAGGCGCTCATCGTCTATTAAGTGGGAAGCCGCAACGAGACCAGGTTTCCGGCTGGGCTTGATGCACCGTTCAGGGGGGGGTTTCGATGGACAATGTTACATGTTCTCGATACACTGTATCCTCGATGTCCGTTTTCCCCATCGGCACTCCTCGCGCGAGGCACGGGCAGCTCCTCGCACGGACGACCTTACACAAAACAAAGCCCAATGAACTGGCCGCATGCCGGATCAAGAGGCGTTGATCCTGCCAATGACCTGCTGCTCGTTTTCTCCGGACCGAGGCGGAAGCGCTCGGTTGCCGGCCTGAAGCTTCTGGACATGTTTTTCCAGGTGCCCGTAGCTCGCAGCTTTGTAGGCAGCATGAGACGTGCACTGCGTATCACCAAGGAGCCCCACCAGGCGAGGACGATGACAATGTGCTCGCTGGCAACAAGCATGGTCCAGGACAAATGGAGCATCGAAGAGCCGCACCAACGAAAGCGGGTACTCAAAGAACAAGCTACAAGGCGCACACTATCCCAACTACGCCACACAAACAAACATCACAATCGTCTCAAACAGGTGCATATGTCCCAGTGGTCGCCAACCATCCAGCAACTTCAAGCCTCAATCCCGTCCGACATGCTCTCTTCGTCCACAGCAAAGATGGCACGCCCCACATCGTTGCCATCAAGCAGGCGGAGGCCGTCGTGGACGAAGGTATCATTGGGAAGGAAGCAGTCCACTCGCCCCACCTCCTCCATCCAATACTCCAGCATCCCCTCGCTCACGCCGTTGCGGCGCCCCGATCGCACGCCAGCCACCAGCTCCAGGTACGAGCGCACGAGGCCGGTCACCAGAGCAAAGTGACCAACGGCGCACTCCACAACCTCCATCGCGCCGACCGACTGTGCAATGATGATGCGGTCGGTCGCACCGAGGAAGACGAAGAGCTCTTTCACGGCTTCCAAGATGGCCTTGAAGCCGAGCGCACTCTTCATGTACTTGTCGCCGTCGAGCCACTTTCCAGCGAGTACCGACGTCATGTCCGTCTTGGCGAGCCCGAGAGCACGCAGGAACGTCATGACAAGACGCTCCTTCAGCGTCTGCATCAGGTGCGGCTTGACACGCAGCAGCGGCACGGACGCGCGCTTGGACACTGCCTCCTTCGGGTCGGCGCGGGTGGGCACTAGAATGTAGTCCATCAGGTAGTCTTTGGCCTGCTGCGCCGTGACGCCGAGCGACTCTTGAGCGGCCTGCGCAAGCAGGTCCCACGAGGCCACCATGTCAGGATAGATGAGCTTGGTGATGTTGGTCTTGCCAATGTGCTCCATGAGGATGCGACGGAAGGCTCGACGCACCTTGTCCATGTTCTTGTACCCGTCATTGGACTTCTTGCTGCGGTGGGAGTTCTTTTGGCTCTTGCGGCGCTTGTGCTTCTTGTCGTTGACGCCGACGCTCATGGTTGAGTCCCCATCCGAGTCGGTGGACTCGACGCCAGAGTCATCGGACTCATCCAGCGCAGAAATCATGGAGATCACCGTCTTGAGCTTGTCCTCCACTGATGCATGGGACTGCTCCATCTTGGCAATGACGCTCGCCAGCTTCTCTTGCGACACGCCCAACGTATCAATCTTGGTCATCGTGCCGGCGCTCTCCTTGGCGAGCTCCACCGTCGTCCGCGCTATCCCCTGCAACGCCTTGGCGAGCGGTACATGCGTGTCAGCAACGGCCATTCTGAGGGTCTTGAAGATCTCGCCGTTTGGCGACTTGAGACTGGCTGCACCAGGGGCACTGCCACCCGAGGGAGTAGCACGCGTGGAGGTCCACCCCGCCGGCGTGTCGCCATCCCCGTCCGTAACCGGTCCCGAGCCCATCACTTGGGAGAGCTGCCGCCCGGAACCAGGCGGTGGCAGCGACGGAGGGGACTGCTGCGGCGACAAGGGCGGGCGGCAGCCGCGGGGCGGTGACTGATGACGCCCAGCATCCTGGGGTGCTAGAGGACGTACGGTAGATCCAGTCGCCGCCGGAGTCGCGGGAGCACTGCCGGCAGCGACAGCGGCAGCCGCGGTAGCCGCCGTCGCGGTGGCAAGCGCCGCCTGCACGGGCATCCCCAGCAGCTCTCGGCGCAGGTGGTCACTATCCACGGGCCGAGATGCAGCAAGGGCGGCTGCTTTCTTGGCGCGTGCCGCGACTCGGGGAGCCGACTTCGGCTTGCTCACTTTGGCAGCGGCCTTGCCCCTGGTCTTGCTCTTGGAGGGAGCCGGCGGGCCCGCGCGCGGCTGACTGGCCACTACCGACGACCCACCTGCGTCGTTGCGCCCGACCTCAGACGGGGGCAGAGCGTGAAGCGAGATGTTGATCATCCCAGCGTCGTAGAGAGCTGTTGAGCTGGGCGCCGGCGCCGGCGTTGGCGGCGGCATCGGGCCGTAGTAGGACTGCAAGTCGTACACAGACTGCGTGCCGTAGTCGCCGATGATGTCACGATCGTCCGCGGCCGTCGATTCGTCCGCCGCCACCAACTTCGCGGCGAGGCTCTGCGCGCGCAAATTGTTCTTGATGGCCCGTTCCATGCTTGTGGGCGCCGGCGTCGGCGGCGTGTAGTCCGGTCCGAGCGCTGGCATAGCCGGGCGCTTGCCCGCACGGGGGCTACCGTAGTGCATGCCGTTGTGCGGGTTGAAGTTCCCCGCCGCGACCGCTGCCGCGTGGAATGCGTCCATTCGCACCTCGTGCGGCGCCCCCGCAAGCGACGGGGATGCGCCAGCCACTGCGGGGGGCACGCCAGACAGGTCCACCGCCGGAGAGGGGACAAGATGCCCGTGCGCGTCGACCGTCGGGCGGCCTGTCGGCGCAGGCGGGCGCTCGTCCGCAGGGAGCTCGTCCGCAGGGCGCTGCCCGAAAGTCGGGTGCTCGCCGTGCCCCGCGTCGCCAGCGTCCATGGCGGCCGCGACGAAGGCGAGCGGCTCTTGCAACAGGGAGGGTAGCCTTGAGCGGGGCGCCACGCAAGTGATGACTGGAGGGGGACGGCGGGGGGCAGAGAAGTCACAGGGATGGGCGCGGGGCGGCTAGGTGTGGTGTTGGTGCAAGTGAATCGCACGCAAGGGATGGATGTCCCCTCCTTTATGGGAAGGGGGAAACCCATTGACCGCCGCGTTCTCGCTGTTGGGTGTACTGGATCCGAAGGCATGCACAAAGGGCGGGGGGGCGCAAGAACGGGAGGGCGGGGGGAACGCGGCGTACCAACGACGGAGGTACCCAGGTAGAGCATAACAAGTCATAGAGAGCACTACGTGTCAAGAGGTCAGAAATGGCACTGCAGCAAAGGGGGCACTCGCCCTTGACGAAGCAGACACACCACACCGTCAAGTGCGCTCGAGGGATGGCGCTCTATCGACGCATCGACGCTTCCCGAACAAGAGGCGAGTGGGGCTCTGAGGCTCAAAGGCCGTGCAGCGAAGGCCCTTGACCGCATCATACCTCGGCGCACAGGCTCGAAACGAGCACAGGCACACCCCCGCGAAACCACCCTAAGGCTGCGTCAGGTCGCTCCGTCTCGCTAGCGCCATGCTGTTACGCAGTGACTCGCACTCCACGATGGCCGTGCAGGAGCGACGGCCGCACCGTCGGGTCCCATTGTGGAGCGCAGAGCGCTGCGAAAACTAACCCCAAAGAACGACCTAGGTACCGCTTACGGGCGCAGCGGGGCGCCGCAGGCAAGGGGGTGGGATGAGAACAGATGCGCCAGGGCTCCTCGAGGCCGCTTGGTGGCGAGGCGGTGCGAAGATGACGCGGCGGTGGCAGCGTCGAGGTGGCGCGGGTGTGAAAACCGCCGAGTGCCACGGGGGTGGGGGCCCCGGGTTGGGGTCTCACCGGCGAGTCGGTGATCCGCCGTCTGACAGCACGAGTTGGATCGGTCGCCTCAAGCTCTCGAGGCGTTGCTGGCCGTTGACTCGGGTCGTGTGCTCCAAGAAATTACTCTCACGACGGAATCAATCAGAGAACAGCTTGTGTCAAATAATGCCACGCGCCTTCACACAACTCGAGATTGGCCCAAATACAATCCAGGACCCCGAGATTTCGCTTCGAAAACTAAGGGAAGCGGATCTATGAAAAATGAACATTCTTCGACGTAACCGCCGGACTGGCACAACTAGGAACCTAAGAATGACGCTAAGCTCAGCTAAAGCGTCTCATTGGGTGATGCATACGATGTATCCTGTAATCAGCTTCCAAAAAGGCTGCCGAGCCGCCCATATCATCTTCAAATCGGAAGACGCTGAAGCAGAAAGGCGGCAAAAAAAGAAAGGAGAAATTAAACGAGCTGCGACCGCCGCAGGGACCGCGCAGGTGCGCGCACCAAGTGGTGCTGATGCGAGACGCAACGCGGGCGCTCAGAAAAAACGCATCAGTCTCGGGGACGGAGCGAAGCACACGCCGCTTTGTTTCGAAAAAGACGTTTCAGCAGGAACTACTGGGCGACGGGCATTCATTCATCCTCACATTGAGAGCGTGCCCCGGAGCTGATGGCGCGTGGGGTGTGGACACAGGCGCTACCGGTTGGGCGGCCCCTGCATTCTTCCATAGGGGGCGTCGATGTGCAGATGGGAGTACGGACGTGGAGCAGGCGGCGGCAATGGCGGGGAGGTTGTCGGCGTGCGCCATCGGCGCGTCGAAACTTCCTGTTCATCAGGAAAATAGTCAGATTTCAAAATGTGCTAAGGGTCCTGATAGGCCCATGACTGTAGAAGTCCGAAAATTGTTTTGCCACGTGTTGGACTATTGACTCTGCGGTCGAGGGCGCACACCCGTGGCAAGCTGTGAACGAATCGTTTGTGTGGTTGGCTGTGCGGCTCTCTCTGCGGGCGATGCCAGCCTATTGGAAATCGATCCAGTACCGAATGATTGGACAAGAATCTTTCTTGTCATCCGGATCCTTTGCTGTGCAGAGTCGGAGCCCCTGGAGGTTCGATTACATTGCGGAAGCGGTGGAATTGAAAACGGAGTAGTTCCGATTGTCATTTGTAACTATCTTGTGACTTGGACAAGAGCTCTGTCAGGCCTCTCCTGCCGTCCCACTGGCGCGTCGGCTCTCGGGGCCTTTCGGAGCCCGCTGCCCTGCATCGGCATTTCAGCCGTTGCAATCAGTCGCTGTGAGGGTTCCACGTGAGCGGGCGGACGGCCAGAGGGAGGGACGGTGGCTGCCTCGGTGTGCTCGACACCGGGGGCACAGCTGACCGCTGCGTGCTGCCATCGCAAGGCATACACTGAGGGGGGGCACGCGCGGACCGCGAGACGTGCGCCTGTCCTCCAGCTCTGCCGTGCGGCCGTCCCATGTGTAGGGTTGTCTAGGGGTATCCGCTGCATAGCTCGTGTCTTGGGCGGCGCGTGTGCCTGAGTTACCCCAGACCGCCTTCTTACCACTGTTTGCGGCGCTATCGTGCCTCAGCTCCAGCTTTTCGGTCGCTCCGCCTCAGGTACGGACCGCGTGGTGCTTGATGCGTTGCACGGGTTTTGACATGGGCTTGGCGACACGCTCATGGAGTCTTGGACGGCGTCACACGCGAGCGGCCTTGCCACGCAGGTGCCGCCTCGGGGCGGCACACTTGGCACCCTGTCGTTGAAGGATACTGACAGCGCCTGTCACGACATTGCCGTCTCTCTCACCGTGCCTCCTTGCTTTCTAGACTGCCTGCCTGAAGTCGGCCGGCCGGCATCCTATATCACTCTGCGGGACGAAGACGACCATGCTACTGTCTACCAGGTACCGTTCTATTTTTGTATCGCAAGAGGGAGCGCGACTGGGAGCACTGAAGCTTTTGGCAGTCACTGCATCGCATCGAGGCAAGTAGTGAGGTGCTCGCTAGTTGACGGACCGTTGAGCATCGAGAGGGCAAGCTGGTGTCGCCTTGGAAACCAACTGACGCGCGAGCGACGCTCTCAAGAAGGTCTCCCCTTTTGTCGCACACTCTCCTACTCCCCCACACCCCCACCGTCACACGCGCGCATGTTTTCGCCAAGCCATTCCTGCCGCGCAACGTTGCTGGTGTTCGGGACCACCTCCCACTTCCCTCTTCTGCTGGGCGGGCGGCGACACCATGTCCGACGTTCCCATCTCTAAGAGGCAGCTTCATTGCCTGGTGTGCGGTTGGGCGTCGCGGTCGCCCGCCGCGCTTCAGTGGCACGGGCTGAGCAACCACCGCGACGCCGGTCGTACCAAGGGCCGTGGGCGAGTTCGAGTCGGCACTGGTGACGGACGTGTCGGCGTGCGCCTCTCGGGCGGTGGCGTCCCGCCGATGGCGGTGACGGCCACGAAGAGTCCCAAGGCCATGGCGGTGAGCGGCATCTTGCCCGACGCCACCATTCAAGGCGCGGTAGCGGCGACGTCGCGGACACCGGCGGTGGTGCCGTCGCGAGCGACGGCGGCCGCGTTGAGGCCCCTGATATTGGCGCCGGCAGAGCCGCTGGTGGCGACTCGCAAAACGTCCCACCCGCTCCGGTGGTCTCTCCGCCCTCTGACGTGGCCCATGCCCACCACCCAGTTGCAGAGCCACAAGAGGGTGGAGCAGCCAGCGGAGGAGCGTGCCAGGTCTCACCCATTGTGGCGCCGGCGGAGCCGAGTGAGGTAGGTGCTAATCCTACTCTTAACAAGGACTGGGACGCGATCCGGGCGCACCTCGAGTCGCTGCTGGCGCTGACGCGCGTCGCCAAGGATTCCAGACCGTCCAAGCTGCCCAAGGGCAACGACGGGCTGCCGACAGCCGCCACCTACGACTACACGACAGTAGCTACCCGCATCCGCACGCTCTACGAAGAGGTCCAGGACTGGCAGCGGGCGGAGCCGCTAATTTCGCAGCGCAAGCGTGCGCGGCCGGGGCAGTTCAACAGCTATCGACTGCAGGCGCTGCAGCGCTTCGTCCTGCGGACTGGGCGCGCGGGCCTGTCACTACGTGAGCAAGAGGACTTGTTCGACCTCCTGGACATTTGGGATGGAACGCGACCAGGGATGCTGATTGACGATGGGCATGAACGGGCTCTGCGAAAGACGTTCAACTCTTCGTACGCGTTCCAATGTGCCATCCGCGACGACTTGGACGCTGCAGTTATGGGAGCTGGCTGGATGCAGTGCACGCTGGAAGAGGGAGGGGAGCAGTACGTGACCATCTTTCGGTCGGCAATGGACGTCCTGCGCGCCGAGCTCCGGTCGGGCAAACGGGTGCGGTTCTGGAGTGGTGGAGACAAACCTGGCGAGCCGACGGCGATGCGCGAGACGCCAATGGACGGGGACGCCTTCCGCCGCAACTAGGAGGTGGTCGTCGGTGACAATCCGACAAAGCCGGGTGCCTTCCTCATGGGGGTGCATGTTTACAGTGACAGCAGCCTGCTGTCCTGGTCTGGTGGTACGTTATAGGGCAGAGATGATGGTGAGTGACCGTTGGGTGGGCGCTAAGAGTGCGTGGGGGGCAGTCTCGACAAGGCCGTGAGTCAGCGCGCGAACGCCCCGCGTGCGGCCAAAGGTGGCCCGCGGTGCTGTCTTTGACACATCGGTTTGGCCCCTGCTGCTGCAGTGACTTACGCGTTTCTTCTTGCTCTTCCAGTGATATCTTTGTGACTGGCTGCACTGCTCTTCGTCCGTCCCACAGCCCACAAACTCTACCCAGTTCGAATACGACTGGTTAACGTCGTGTCGGGCGACATCGAGTGGCACACGATTGCGTACGTGCCGATCGTGCAGAAGCTGTCAGAGCCGTCTGCAGCAGAAAAGGCGCGGCACCGGCGGTGTGGGGTGCTCCAGCGGGTCTTGTACCTGGCCTTCCGGTCCGCCATCCACGCCAGCACCTACGGCCATGAGCTACCAGAGCAGTCGAACGGCGTCAGCCTGTGGGCATTTCCGCAGGTGCTTTTGTACGTATGTGACCAGCCCGAGGAACGGGCTGTCCTGTGCCTTAAGTAGGGAATGTGCGAGCGCCCATGCTCTCTGCATGACGTGCACAAGTCGGAGTGCGGAGCGCCGATGGCTGTTCAGGCTGTGGACCGGGAGGTCATCCGCACCCTTGAGCGGCAAGTGGAAGCGTCCACATTGAAGGCTAGCGGCGCTGACAGGTCGCGTCGCACCCACCTCGAGTCGCTGGACTCCATTCAATGCCACGTCCCGGCTTTGGCATCAATGGCCGGCATGGCGACCCCCCCTCACTGGTTGTACAGGATGGTGGGGTTCGATGTCCTACACGTATGTTTCCTGTCCTGGGGTTTGAGGCGAGGAGCCGAGAGGGTGTGTGGCGGCTGTTGTCGGTCGTATCGTCGGTCGCCTCAACGAATCGCGCGGCCCAGTGTGTGCTTCTCTGACTGCTGGCTCTCGCACTGGTTGTGCACTGTTGTGCTTGCTGTATTGGTCTTGTGTCACCCCTCATGCCCCGTTGTGCACAGGTGCTTGACCTCGGCGTAACCCGGCTATTGGTTCATCGACTGGTACGGGTTTTTCCTTACATTTGCAAGGGGCACTACCCGTTAATGGGCTCCTTCGCAGAGACGTACAGAGCAGCCAACAGACGTTTGGCCCGCTTGGGCCGTCGGTGCAGAGCCCGGTCACTCGCACCAGGGTGAGTTTGATGTGCTGCTTACGTGGAAGGGATCCTTTTTCCAGCGATGTGCGCCCATTTGTGGCAGCGTGCCGCGCTGGAACCAGGGGCTCCAGTGTTGAATACTGACCCCATGCGCTCTTGCGCTTCGTTCCTATGTTTGCCATTGCTCGCCCTTCATGTATGCTGCTCTCCGACTGCCGCCTTTCGTTGCACTGATATCAGGTACATTGTGGCTGAAACAGAGAAGCAGGCAACCTTCACCGGCGCCCAGCAGCGTGACGGCATCTACGCGCTGCCATTCGCTGTCGACGGCCTGTTTGGAATCGGACGGCCAAAGGCGAGCGGAAGCGGCGAAGCGGTCGCCGACAAGGAGGCGGCGCGCATCGCACGGGAGCACATCGACGGCCTCGATAACGAGGAGCACATGTTCCCCGAGTTTTCGGGCCAAGGCACCGTCAAGCCAACTGGCAAGCGCGCCAAGGTCCGTGGCACCCCGACGGCACGTAACGAGTCCGACGGGGACGAGGAGGTAGCGGCCGCGAGACTGACGCCTACGTTTGAGTTCGACTTGGTGGCTTACCGGGCGGCATTTGGGGAAACGCCCGTGCAAGACGCCGTCACCGCCATGTTCTCCGAGTACGCCTTGCTCTACGCCATGCTTTGTCGGCAGGTCGGGTCCGTCGCGGCGCCGCCCCTCACGCTTGAGGAGGCCGAGGTGCTCGACGGGAAGGCGACTCGGTTCGTGAATGAGTTTGTCACCCCGCTTCTGGGTGTCCTCAACACGACTAAGATCCACCGGCTGCTCCGTCACATGATGGACGCCGTGCGCTGCCATGGCAACCTCTCCAATGGCAACACGGCGAGCAACGAGGCGCAGCACAAGGCGGACAAGCCATTCTACATTCGTACCAACCGAGGCTTCGACTCTTTTACAGGTCAGAATGTGCGTCATGCTCAAGGGACGCGGGAGATCCTTGCCACGCATGAGCGGCAGGAGCGTGAACGCGCGGCATGCGTAGACCCTGTGCCCAGCAACGCCGTTGGACGCTTGACGGTCGACGGCGGCTACGACAGCGACAAGGAGATGGATTGCATTCTGGCCGACAGCTGGCCAGCTTCCTCGGAGCACGGTGGTGCGTCAACCAGGACCGGGGCGCCCGCGTTGGTTGGTCACGCGACGCGCTACACGGTTGGGCAGCTGTCGGGCCGCCCAGGCCTCTCCCGCGTTGGTGCGGTGCTTGGCAAGCGGAACGCCGAGCTGGTGAGCGTGTTGAGCTGCACGCGTATCTTGGCTCGTCTCGGAGGCGGTGCTGTCCTGCCGCAGCTTCTCCGAGCTTCTTTCTCTTTCCGCAACTCTCCATGGTACGACACCGTGGCGTTTGAGGCGCCAGACGATGGATCTGGGACATGGCGTTACGGCGAGCTCCGAGCGCTCATTCGGGTGGGCGGCGCGCACTATGCCATCCTGTGCGAGATGCAAGTGGTCGCAGGCGTGGCGCGGTGTCCACTGGTGCTCCGTCGCTGCCAACGCCTGCGGTGGGCAGTCCCAGAGGACGGGTCTGACTGGAAGCTGTGGAAGGTGCCCGTCGGGAGCATATTGCGCATGGTACACGTGGTGCCGGACTTTGGTCACCTGCTGCGTACGGTGGGGAGGGAGGTGGTGGCGCCCCCCATCACCGCGCCGGCGGCTGTCTTGCGCGGGATGCGCTACTTTGTCAACCAGTTTTACCCGTGGGGATGAGCGTAGGTAGATGCGGGATAAGACGGGGGGCGGGCGGGGGGGGGCCATGAGAGGCGATGAAAAAGCGGAGCGTTCCCACAGTCTCTTGGTCTTCTGTGCTTTGTGTTCATGTACGAGCATGCCCAGGGTACGGTTGCCCTCTAACCCACAACTGCAAGGCTGGAGGCTCAGAGGGTGGCGCGGAGCGTAGTTGGCCGCCAGCCGTGCAAAGCGAGGAGGTCTTGGAGTGAAAGGAGAGTCCTGGGATGGGGGAGGCCTTCCGACAAAGTCGGAGCATAGCGGGAGCTGCGAGAAGACCGTCTGCGCGCCCGAGGGCGCACAGACGAGGGGCAACACGTGGGCCGAGGAGTGAGGGGCTCGGACGGCTACGACCCCGCCAGTTCAGCGGCTTGAGACAGAGTCGGCGGAGGAAACACGCGGCGTGCGTCGCTTTACAGAAGCAACGCTCGCGCGATTCTGTGCAAGACGTGGTCCAATCAAACGACTAACGTGTGACAGCCCGATTGATTCCAAGGTGGCCGAAAGCCGCCGCCGCCGTTTCGGGCATCGGTCGTCAAAGACCTCCGGAGTTTACACCCCTAACCGATAATGCCATTCGATGGGCTTCTCGATGCGTGTCGAAAACCCTAACGAAAGAGGTCCCTGATGGCTTGATCCCTATCGGTCCCGGCCGTCACAGCAGCCGATGGACATTTCACCTTATGAGACGATGAGAGAGCAACCGCCGCCGCCGATACAGTCGTTATGCGTTTTCATGGCAGGGGTGCGCCACAAAAGTAGCACCCTCTTTCAGTCCGAGATCGCGAGAG
>ENA-ORXT01005461-ORXT01005461.1-marine-metagenome-genome-assembly--contig:-NODE-5461-length-12470-cov-2.952150_pt1 | contig 12470 bp, 8 predicted proteins | sample MGYA00237868_ERZ511482 | MGnify/ENA metagenome assembly ERZ511482 | reverse complement strand
GGCTTTCTCCCGTTTTCAACGGTCAGCGTCGATCAGATAGGTATCCATCGGGCGGTACTTGTAGGAGCGGGCAAGGTTCAGATCGCCGGACTTGATCGCGCCAGTCACATGCTGGAACAGGAATACCTTGTAGAGCGAGGGGCGGAAGGTTCCGTCCTCACGGATCAGCGCCGCGCGTTCGTCGGCACTGAGGAAATCCGTGGGCGCGCGGGCACCGACATTTCCATCATTGGCCTTGAAGTGGTCGATGGCGGCGAGCAGGGGCGCGGCGCGCTCACTCGGCTCGAACGTGAGCACCCGCAGGACCGGATTGATCCGGTTCTGCAGTCGCAGAGAATGGGCTTCGAGCGCATTGTGCCAGCCGCGGTCCTGTTCCACGTCGTGCACCCCGGCTTTCAGGCGCTCGAATGCATCGGTGCGCTCGCCCTCCAACGCTCCGCGAATGGCGCAGACTTTCTGGGTATCTGACATGTCGTCGGCTGACGCCAGACGGCGGATTTCCCTGATCAGGCCAAACACCTCGGTGTCGAGATCGTGCACGACAGCCTTGATCCGCTGATGTTGATCCTTGCGGCCTTCCAGCAGCCGTTCCTTGTGGTCGCGCGAAACGGTCGTCTGGAAGGAAGCCATGACGCTGAGCCAGAGATCGACCAGATTGTCCTGCATGCGGAAGAACTGATGGGCGACAAAGGCGGTGGCGTGGATGTAGCGGTCAGCCTCCGAGCGTTGCTGAAGCTGGAACATGCGCGATTTCAATACGCTGCCCGCGTAATACCGGATACCGGCAACGCCGAGATCGAGGACCGACAGGATGCCTTCGAGTTGACCGTGGAGCGTCGCCAGTGTCTCGAAATCTGCGATCCCCTCTTTGATGCGCGTCGGCCTGGTCGATTGCGAAAGCTTTTTCAGCAGCGTCAGCCGGTAGCGGTTTTGCTCATCGGGTGCGGTGAACAGATCGTCCAGCAGACCGCGTGCTTCATCGTTGAGCTGGGCGTCCATCACCGCGACCAGTTCCGTCTTGCGTTCATGCAGACCGACACGGATTAGTTCGAGCAGAGTTCCTGCCTTGGGAACCTGCGCCCGGCGCTGAATCATGAAATTGACGCAGCGATCAAAGATCAGCCGCGGCTTCAGGTGCGTGCGTGCCATCGTGGCGATCTCGACGACCAGGGCATTCTCCGCACTCTTGTCGAAAGAGGCAAAGCCATGAAAATCGAGAACGAGTTGCTGATGCCGCATGCGGGTCTGCTTCGCATATCGATCCGGTGAAAAATCCGAAACTGCCAGCCCCAGCATCGTCGCGACGGCATGAATGTCGGGTTCACGGAAATCTTGCGGGAGATAGAACCGCTTTGCCGCTCGGAAGTACCCGCATATGAGCAGAAAACCGATCTGGCTGCTTGGGGTGCGAAGGGTGGCGGCGGTATCCATCAGATTCTTCGGCAGATTGAAAAACTGCTTTCGCTCCCGATGATCGAGCAACGGCGGCTTGTCGAAAACGTCCTGTTCGGACGCAGTGAGAATACGCATTCGGGGCATGAAGAACCTGTCGGGTGACTGACCGGAAAGGAACGGTTCCGGACAGGGATGAAAACCGTGTCCAAAAATTAGCTTGATGGCCTATAGGACACCCGTATAATTCCGGACAGCCCTTTCGGAACAAATTGTCTGCCATGTCCAGAACATTCGCCTACGCCCGTGTCTCCACCCTCGAACAGACCCCGGAAAATCAGATCCGGGAGATCGCGGCAGCGGGCTTCGGCATCGAGCCGCACCGGATCATCACCGAGACCGTTTCCGGATCGATGGCCATCACGCAGCGCACGGGCTTCTCACGACTTCTCGACAAGATGGAAAAGGGAGATGTCTTGGTCGTTACCAAGCTAGATCGGCTCGGGCGCGATGCAGTCGATGTCAGCACGACCGTGGCAAAACTGGAAACTATCGGCATCCGCGTTCATTGCCTGGCCCTTGGCGGCGTCGACCTGACCAGCTCCGCTGGGAAGATGACGATGAACGTTATCAACGCTGTTGCCCAATTCGAACGCGATCTCCTCATCGAGCGCACCCAAGCAGGGCTGGCCCGCGCAAAGGCAGAAGGAAAATCTCTCGGACGACCGGCAGCCCTGTCCGCTGATCAGCAGTGCATCGTCCGCCGGAAAATCGAGAATGGTGAAACGATCTCGGCCATCGCCCGCAAGTTCAAAACCAGCCGACAGACCATCATGCGCATCAGAGATCAGGCCTGAATCCTATGGGACGCGCCGTACCTTTGTTGTGATAGACCCGTATTTCCGCTGCGGTTTCAGGCAAGAGCGATCTTCGGGGAGGCGACGTTTCGTTTCGCGCAGATATTGCGCGTATCCACGACCAGCGCGGCGTGCTCGACGAGGGACGCGTAATCGACATCGTCGTGATCCGTCACGATCAGGGCGGCGTCATGCGCGGCGGCAAGATCGTCGGTCCAGGGCGCGGACCTGCGCCCGGTCAGCGTGGGGTGCTTGCGGGTCGGCGGAATCTCGGGGACGTGGGGGTCGTGAAACGCGACCGATGCGCCGCGTTCCTCCAGCAGCTCGATGATCCGCAGGGCAGGGCTTTCGCGCATGTCGTCGACGTTCTTCTTGTAGGCGACGCCCATGACGAGGATGCGCGAGCCGTTCAGCCCCTTCTTCAGGCGCATGTCCATCTCGACCGCCAGACGCTCGATCACGTGCATCGGCATGCGCGAGTTGATCTGGCCGGCCAGCTCGATGAACCGCGTGGAGATGTCGTATTCCCGCGCCTTCCAGGTCAGGTAGAACGGGTCGATGGGAATGCAGTGGCCGCCCAGACCCGGCCCGGGATAGAAGGGCATGAAGCCGAAGGGCTTGGTCTTGGCCGCGTCGATCACTTCCCAGACGTTCACGTCCATCGCGTCGTAGATGACCTTCAGCTCGTTCACGAGCGCGATGTTGACCGCCCGGAAGATGTTCTCGGTCAGCTTCACCGCTTCGGCCGTCCGGGTGCTGGAGACGGGGACGATCCCGGTCGTCAGTGCGCCGTAGAGCAGTTGCGCCGCCTCGTGGGCGTCGTCGTCGTCGGCGCCGACGACCTTGGGGATGGTCGCGGCGGAAAACTGGAGGTTGCCGGGGTCTTCGCGCTCCGGCGAATAGGCGATGAAGAAATCCGTGCCCGATACGAGTCCGCTCTTTTCCAGGATGGGGGTCAGGATCTCGTCGGTGGTGCCGGGAAACGTCGTGGACTCGAGCACGACGAGCTGTCCGGGGCGCAGGTGACGGGCAATTGCCTCGGCGGTATCGGTCACGTAGGAGAGGTCCGGCTCCAGATGCTGCGTCAGCGGCGTGGGCACGCATATCAGCAGCGCGTCGGCATCGGCCAGCCGCGTAAAATCATCGGTCGCATCCAGCCGCCCGGTCGCCATCGCCTCGCGCAGGGCCTCCGCCGGGATATGCTTGAGGTAGCTCTTGCCCGCCAGGATCTGCCGCGGCTTGGCGGGATCCACGTCGAAGCCCAGGACCTCGAACCCGGCATCGATCGCGGCCAGGCTGATCGGCAGGCCAACATATCCCAGCCCGATCACGCCGATGACGGCGCGTCTGTCCTCGATACGGGCGATCAGTTCTGCGGCTGGGGTCGTCATGTCGGATGTCCAATCTGTACTCGGCGCTCCCCGGGCGCGGGCGCGCGAAGCTGTGCCCGAACGCCCGGTCCGTTGCAGCCGTCTGCCCCGGTCGCCTCGATAGCTGCGCTGCCCGGCTCCGAAACCGCCGATCTTCAGCCGGCAATCGTCCTTTACTTGTAGTATCGTCCGATGGATTTCTGATATTTCTTGTTGTAATAATAGTTGTTCTTTCCGAAATTCCTCTCGATCCTGCCGAATACGAGACCCGAAACCCGGATACCGCTCGAATTGAGTGTCCTTATCCCTTTCTTGACAAGTTCCTTGGGCGTATTGTTCCATCGAACGACGTATATCAGGGCGTCCGAGTATTTGGCGAGGATCCTTGCATCCGTAACGGCCAGTATGGGCGGTGCATCGAGAAAAATCATGTCGTATTCTTCCCGGGCCTGCCTGAGTATCTCCTGAAAGGAATTCGAGGAAAGAAGGTCGGCAGCGTTCCCCTTGTGCGACTCGACGACGAGGACATCCAGATTCGGATGGACGTCCCTGTGGATCGCCTCGCTAAGAGGGGTAATTCCGCGCAGTACGGAGATGATACCGACCTCGTTGTTGAGCTTGAGCGTGTTGTGCAGGGTGTTCCGCCGCAGGTCGGCATCGATGACGAGAGAGCGGCGATCCATCTGCGCTGTCGTGAGACCGAGGAGGATGGTGGTGATCGACTTCCCTTCTTCGGGGATCGAAGACGTCACCAACACGACCTTGGGGGGCTTGTCGACGTTCGACAGGATGATCGAGGTCCGCAGGTCGCGCACGGCCTCTGCGATCATGCTGTTGGGTTTCTTCAGGACATATCTGAGGATATTGCTTCTTCTGGAGAGGTTGCTGACATTCGGAATGGCTCCGAACACGACCAGGTTCGTCTCGCTTTCCAGACCCTCGCTGGTGACGAAAGTGTTCTCCGAGATACGCCTTGCGAGGGCGACGAGCGACCCCAGGATCAGGCCGAGGAGGGCGCCGATGCCCATGATCCGCGACGTGCGCGGTCTGGAACGCCCGTAGGGGGGTTCGGCGAAGGTGAGGATGCGCGCATCCGGTTTTATCAGTCCCTGCTGCGCCGCCGTCTCTTTCTGGCGCGCCAGGAAGGTCTCGAACAGCAGCTTGGTCGCTTCGGCTTCGCGAACGAGCTGGCGGTAGCGGACGAGCTTTCCCGCATCGTCCCTCAACGATCTTTCGAGAACTTCGAGGGAGTCTTCCAGAGCGGCGCGCCGCTGCGAGACGAGCGCGACATCCGACCGCAGTCTTTCCACGGTCTTGCGGATCGTGTTCTCCGTGGAGGAGGTGTACCCGGAGGAGAGCAGGATGTTGATCCTGCGATCGTCCAGCAGGCGAGCGGCTTCGCTTATCCGGGTTCCGGAAGCGATCGCATTGTCGAACTGCGTCAATCGGCTCCTCAGGTTCTCCTCTCGACTGACGATCGAGGCGACGCGGTTCTGTGTCGCCTCGAAACGCAATACCTCCGAGTTGTCCTCCTCTACGATCGCGTTCTCCGACCGGAAATTCTGCGCTTCCGCTTCCGCGAACTCGACCTCCTCGCGCATCTCGACGACGCGGTCGCCGATGAACTGGGATGCGAATTCCTGAGCGTCTATCTTCACCTGTACGCGGGCGTTCAGGTATTCGGCGCTGACGGCGTTGGCGATCTCGGCCGATTTGACGGCCGACCACGAACTCACCGTGATCTGCAGGATCGTCGTGTCCCGGACGTTTGCGACGGAGACCTTCCTTTCGAGCGCATCCACCGCCCTGCGCAGGATTTGCGCCGGGACAGGAGCGGCCTTCTCCGGCCTTTTGCCGATCGAGATATCGGGCGGGACGAAAGAACGGACGACGATGGGCCAGTACCCCCTTTTCTCCAGAAACCCGGGGTCTCTCTCGATAAGGCTTTCGTTGAATTCCGGATCGTTCGTCAGACCGAGGCGGTTGACGACCGTTTCCAGTATCGTCCTGGATTTCGCCACTTCTATTTCAGTGATGATCGCGTTCTTGGCGCCCAAGGCGGATACGGGAAAGGAACCGAAATCTATCGGCCTTTCCTCTTCCTTGAGGATCACTTCGGCGGATGCCGTGTATATCGGCTGGATGGTGGAACTGTAATAATAGGATATTATCGTCGAGATAATCGTAAAGAATACGATAGACCACTTGTATCTCCAGAGCGAGCTTACCAGCTCGCCTATATCTATCTCGTCATCCGGATGATTTATATCTTTGAGTTGATATTCAGAATTATCTTGAATGGCGTTGTTGTTGTGCGATACGTTTTCCAAGATATATTCTTCTTCTATTGTTCGCGATCATCGTCTATCTGCTGTCGTTGTTGCGAAGCATGCTATTCATGCCCGTCCGGGCCTGTCGTGTCGCTTGCCAGCATCCTAGAGAAAGTTCGCATTACCCGCTGTGATACCGACCGCGGTCAGGCGACCGGTGTCGTAGGCGCCGGTATCGATGGATATACGATTGGCGGATATCATCGGTGCGCGAACGATCGTATGCCCGTGAACAACGTTGATATCATCATCGCGCGGCTGCGCAAGGAAGGTGTCGATACCCCACAGGAGAGTTTCGTCGGTCTGCTCGTGCGGTAGTCTAGCCGGATCCATGGCGGCATGCACACAATACATGTTTCCGCTCGACCATGTCAGCGGCAGGTTGCGGAGCCACGACTGCATGCCTTCCGGCAGGGCCTCCTCCAGCGCGTTGGCCGCTTCGAGGGCGTCGTCGAAATCGAGGCGCTTTCCCAACGCCTTGATTCCGAAGCTCTTCAACGTATCGCGCCCGCCGAACTTCAGCCATCGCAGGCCGAGCCCCGCGGGGTCGTCGATGAAATTGAGCATCATCAATTCGTGATTGCCCTTGAGACAGACGATCTCTTCCGGGTTCTCGTTCTGCATGTCGAACAGACGGCGCAGAACCTGCGCGGATCGGGGACCGCGATCGATGTAGTCCCCGACGAAGACGACGGGAACGCCGCCGCCCGTAGCGGCCCGTATCCGGGCCAGCTTGTCTTCCATCAGCTCGATGCAGCCGTGGATATCGCCGACCGCGACGAAATCCCTGTCCGGTGCGATGACCGTCCCGGTCGCCGATGCGGCCGACGCGTTCGAGGGCCGCTCGGTAACGAATAGCGATTTGAGGCCCTTGAACATGCTCGGGTATTCCGGTTGCAGATCGGTCCTAGAGACCCGATACGGTGGAGACGCCGCTCTGGAGCAGCCCCGTCGACGGCAGGAGCGACGTGATGACGCGGTTCCAGTTCGTCACCGGCTGCGGGTTCACGTACACGACGTCGTTCGGCCGCATCTCGAAGACGCTGGCCACCGCCAGCGCCGCCGGGTTGGAGGCATCGAGGTGATAGGCCGTCAGAGGCTCGCCGATCTGGTCCATGTCCGACGTGCGGATGACGTAGATCTCGCTGGAATCCGCCGTCAGGACGTTGAGACCGTTGGCTTCCTGGTAGAGCGCGCGGCTGAGGCTCAGCTTTCCGTTGAAGGGCAGCGGCATGACGGTCTGCTGGTTGGTCTCTCCCGCGATGGTGATGAAATCCTGCTCGACGGCGCCGAGGCGCACGCGTTCGTTGAAGAGCGAGCGTTCCTGTTCGAGGCGGCTGTCCTGCGCCTGAAGACGCAGGCGCTCGTCCTGCAGTTCCAGTTCCAGAAGCTCGCGCCGTTCTCTGCGCTCCCGCGCCCGCTGCTCGATATTGGCGATCAGGACCTCGCGCCGACCCCGTTCGAGGTCGCGCTGCGCCTCGATATTGGCCAGTTCGAGGGTGCGCAGCCGGTCCAGATAGGCCTGGCGTGCCTCGATATTGGCGATCCGGGCATCCTCGTTCGACCGGTCGCTCTCGCGCAGGGCGGCCAGGCGACCGATCTCGCCCTCCTGACGCAGCCTCTCGGCCTGCAACCGGTAGTTTTCCTTCTCGATCTCGAACCGCAGGTTGTCGGCCTCCAACCGCTGATTTTCTCGCTGATTCTGGACCTCGAACCGCTGATTGTCGGCCCTGAACCGCTGGGTTTCTAGTTCAAACCTCTGGTTATCGAGTGCGAACTGCCGATTTGTCCGGTCCTCGCTGCGTTCCGCTCTTTCGAGCTCGCGCAGACGTATCTGCTGGTCGAAATATTCCAGGGAGCGCGCGAGATCGTAGACGGGGACGATCGAGACGATATCCCCCGCCTTCAGATATCTCTGGGCGAGGTTCTGCGGTCCGGAGAACTGGTCCCCCGTCATCTCGTAGATGGTTCCGTCGCGCAGGACGCGCACGACCGTGTTCTCGGGTTCGAGACCGACGCCCCCGGCGCTGAAGACCGCATCGCCCAGCGTCGTCGGCTTGACGGTCACGGGCAGGAGCAGGGTCTGGTCGGGGCCGCTCACGGCGATGGTCTTGCTGCCGAAGCGCAGGATCTCGACGCCGAAATCGAAATCGAGCTGGTTGTCGACCAAGCGGTCGAAGATGACCCCCCGCGCCTCGGTCAGGGTCAGCCCCCCGACATTGACCGCTCCCGCCTGCGGAATGTAGATCTCGCCGTCGCCCTGGACGAGCAGTTCCTTGGCCGCGTCCGAGAAGATATCGGAGACCGCAGGGTTCGAGTTGCTGATGGGCTGGAGCCGGGACAGGATGCCGATCACGTCCCCCGGGCCGATCAGGTATTCTTCCGGCTGGATGACCGGGATGGGCTTGTCGTCGGGCCGCAGGGCTTCGGCGGGGGGGCGAAGCTGGCTGCGCAGGCTGTCGACGCCCTCCGCGGTACCGCTATCAGCAGCGCCGCCACCCATGGCACCGCCGCCGGCGCCAAAGGAGTCGCCACCCAAGGCACCGGCCCCTACGGCGCCGCCACCCATGGAGCTACCGGCCGAAGCGCCGTAGGATCGCCTGCTTTCCAGACCGCGGAGGTCGCGGGGCTGGAAGCTTGCCGCCGGCAGCGGCTGCCGCGCTTCGTTCCTCAGGACCGGGGCCACGGTTTCCGAACGGGGATCGTAGAAGGGGAGGGGGGTCGGCGGCTCCAGCTCCAGCGCGGGCGTGACCCGGTCGAGCCCCGCCTCGGCGAGCCGCTGGCGCGTGGAGATGACCGGAGCCGGCGCATTCTGCTGCGAGAAGATCGACGGCAGCGCCCGGGGCGTGTAGTCGCCCGCATTCGCGATGCGCGCGCTGAAGAAGTCCATGGAGACGACCTTGATCGCCCCTTCGTAGCCGCCACGATACCCGTAGGTGATACTGCTTTCCTCGAACTCCTGAGGAGTATAGACCACCCCGCATCCGGCGACGGTGCTCAATACCAGCAATGCGGTCAGCGGAACGTGCCGTAGCGTCATCATTGTAGAGGCTCCCTAAAAATCCTAACTGCGTGAACTTCACGAAAAAGTCTAGGCGTTTAGAGCGCGTTTGAGAAGGGTCAAGACTACCGCCTACCGAGCGTTGCCACAGCGGCGATTCCGGCGGGCGTTTCGGCGGTGCCGGAGACCGGCTTCGACGCGGTAACGAGGATATGGAATTCGCGTCGGGAATCCGGTGTAGTGGCCGTGGCGCGTGACCTCCCCCTTGTTCACCGCCTGCGCCGTCGCGACGGCGCTGCATACAGCATCCCTGACGATGAAGGAGGGTTCCATCATGGCCCCGAAATTCGGTACGAGCGGCCTGCGCGGTCTGGTGACGGAACTGACCGCGGAGCTGGTCGCCGATTACACCCGCGCCTTTCTGGCCACCTGTCCGCATGGCGGCACGCTCCATGTGGGAGAGGACCTGCGGCCCTCCTCGCCGGAGATCGCCGGGGCGGTGATGGCGGCGGCGCGGGCCGAGGGGGTCGCGGTCGTGTCGGCGGGAATGCTGCCCACTCCCGCCCTCGCGCTCGCCTCGATGACGGCGGGGGCCGCGGCGATCATGGTCACGGGCAGCCACATTCCCGCCGACCGCAACGGGCTGAAATTCTATCTTCCCTCCGGCGAGATCTCGAAGCGCGACGAGACAGCCATCGGCGCGGCGCTCGGGCGGGCGCCGGGAACGCGGGATGCCCCGCGCCACGACCGGCCCGGCATCGCCGCCGCCTATGTCGATCGCTACGTCGGCGCCTTCGGCCCCTCCGCGCTGGACGGGTTGCGGATCGGCATCTACGAGCATTCCTCCGCCGCGCGGGACATCCTCGCCGATACGGTCGCCCGGCTGGGCGGCGAGGCGGTCCCGCTGGCGCGGTCGGAAGTGTTCATCCCCGTCGATACCGAGGCCGTCGATGCCGGGACCCGGGCCATGCTCGCCCGATGGTGCGCGGAGCACCGGCTCGACGCCATGATCTCGACCGACGGGGACGCGGACCGGCCCATGGTGACGGATGCCGACGGGCGCATCGTGCCGGGCGACGTGTTGGGGCCGATGACGGCGCAGGCGCTGGGGGCCACGCATGTCTGCACCCCCGTCTCCGCCAACAGCAATGTCGACGCCATGGGCTTCGGACAGGTCGTGCGGACCAGGATCGGCTCCCCCTTCGTCATCGCGGCGATGGAGGCGGCCCTGGCGGAAGACGCGAATGCGGCGGTCGCGGGCTACGAACCCAATGGCGGCTTCCTGCTCGGATACCGGGCCGAGGGTCCGGTCGGGCCGCTGGACCCGCTGATGACCCGCGACAGCCTGCTCCCGATCCTCGCGCCGCTTGCCCGGGCGCGGGCGGCGGGGGTGGGCCTGGCCGAGATGGTCGCGCGCCTGCCCGCCCGCTTCACCGCCGCCGACCGTATCGCGGACATCCCGACGGCAGCCTCGAAAACCTTTCTCGACCGCCTCGTCGCCGACTCCGATGCCCGCGCGGCGTTCTTTCACGCGATGCCCCGGGAAACGGCCTTCGACACGACGGATGGCCTGCGCGTGACGTTCGAGGGCGGGGAGGTCGTCCACCTGCGCCCTTCGGGCAATGCGCCGGAGTTCCGATGCTACGCCGAGGCGGACACCCCGGCGACCGCCGAAAGGAACGTCGCCGACCATCTCGCGGCCCTGCGTGACAGCCTGTCATGACGGCCGCCGCGCCCGACCCGCCGGGACCGTCCCGGCGGCAGAGGTCGCCCCGCCGAGGTCACAGCCAGTCCAGACCCCGGTTCAGCCCGAGCTCGCGATCGAGATTCACGAAGGGCTGTTCGGGGTTCGCGCACAGGGCATAGGCGGTGACGCGCGAAAAGGCCTGTACCAGGACCGAGGTTCTCGACAGGATCAAGGCGTCGATCAGCACCTCTTTCGCCTTCTGGATATTGTCGCCCGCCACCCCGGCATCGTAATGCCCGTGAATGGATGCCCCGTCCGTCGAGCGGATCGCATCCTGCGCGATGACGCGCGATCCGAAATGGGTCCGGAAGGCCTCGATGGCGGCTTCGGCATCGCTCGCGATGAAGATATCCCGCTCGCCCTGCTCGTCCAGAAGCTTCGAGACGGCGGCTATGAAATCCTCCAGGCGGGGAGTCCTGCGGCCCTCGTGCTGCGCGGCGGCATCCGTCAGGCGGAGATGGACGCCGATGGGTTTCCGGTCGGGGTCGAAATGGGCGCTTTGGAGGGCATCGACGCGGTCCAGGATATCGGGCTGCGGAACGCACCAGTTGCGAATGAAGGAGGCGACCGAGTCCCGCATGCCGGTATCTTCGTAGGGAACCGGGTTCTGCGCGCTCGGATTGTAGGAAAGGAACGTCTCGGGCGACGTCCCTCCCGAAAAATCGAAGGCGGTCTGCACGAACAGATGCGACCAGACGTTGCCCGCGCCCGGAACGAAGTAGAGCGAGCGGGCATCCCAGTTCACCTCCGCCCGGGCCCCCTTGAGTTCCGCGAAGCGCAGCCCGTTGAAGGCGCTGAACACGTCCCCGAACAGGCCGCAATGCACCGAGGCGATCCGGATGCCCCCGACCGCGCGCATCGCGATCGCCGCCTCGACCGATCGTCTGCCCATCAGCTTGATCCCGTATCGTCCGAGGCGTCTCAACTCCGGTGGCATTCCACATCCTGTATCATGTTGCATCGTCCCGCCGTGCAGGAGGCCGATCCGCCCGAACCTTGCGCGGTACTGGAGCATCCTGAACGATAGGAGGATCGTTCAGGATGCTCTGTCTTCTTGTTCGGCGCGTTTTTCGAGTCGGGCAGCGGGTCCGTTGCCCTGAAAGCGCAGGATCGACCGCGACCGCATGGCCGGATGACGGGAAAGGGCGACCCTCGTGCGACAGGCCCTATGCGGCGGGCTTTCTCAGCTTGAAGAGGGAATTGAGGACGCTGAGCTGCTCGGGGGTCATGTCCCGGAACCGTTCGGCGACATGGTTCGCCGGGGGCGGCAGGTGCTCGATCTTGGTATCGTCGATCACCAGACCGGCCTTCTCGAAGGCGGCGACGAACTCGTGATGACGGAAGCGGTTCGGCGTGCCGCGATTGGACCCCATCATCTTCCAAACGCTGTCGGAGAACCCGAGGAAGGTCCAGGGATCGTCGTAGGTGAGCCAGCAGTCGTGGGGACCGTAGTTCACGTGATGAATGGCCACCCCTCCGGGCTTGAGCAGGTCGAAGGTCGATCTTGCGAAGGCGTCGATATCGGAGACGTGCTCGCCGACGTGAAAGGAATACACGACATCGAACCCCGTCTTCTTCTCCAGGGATTCCACCGCTATCTGCTGCGCCAGCACCCTGTCCGGATAGCCTTCGGGAAAGGCGTCGGGGTCCAGCCCTTCCTCGAAGGGGTGGTCGGGGAGGAAGGCCTGCCAATGCTCCTTCACCGCGCGATACCAGGATTTCGCCACCGGCCCGGACACATCCCCCAGAAAGCGGTCCGCGGTCTCGTAGCGC
>ENA-ORXT01005458-ORXT01005458.1-marine-metagenome-genome-assembly--contig:-NODE-5458-length-12475-cov-8.847314_pt1 | contig 12475 bp, 22 predicted proteins | sample MGYA00237868_ERZ511482 | MGnify/ENA metagenome assembly ERZ511482 | reverse complement strand
TGGACTACGATTCCCCCCTGGGCTTTGCCGTGATCCTCTCCTCCCGTTGGGGGAAGGCTGGGCTGTGGGTCGATTTCAAGGGCAGTTCCTTCAACGGACCGAGCTGATCAAGAGGTCACTTCGGCCAGACGACGAACCAACGTGGTGGTGCTTAGAACCGCTACATTGAGCAGAGCCTGCGGGGCTAGCCGCCATGACCCGAGAAACGTCGGCCAATAACGACTCGCGGAACGTCGACAGCGCCGTGTCCATATCTTCCTTGGCCAGAGGCGGCGCCGAACCATGATCTTGATCCACCAATCCCGTCCGTTTGTCGTGACGTCGAGGGAGAAAGGCATCGGCCCCGGGCGTGACCCGCCGTACCGTTTCGTCCACGAGGTCCGCCAATGGTCAAGGCGGAGTGAAGAGAGTCCCGGATCCGGCGGCGGGTCCTCCTGTTCCAATGACCGCTGGGGTCCCCGCGAATGTACTTTCCGGCATACCGCTAGCGATCGTGTCCAACTTGAGAAGGTCGGGCGGCGACGCCATCGTTGTGGCACGGGCGGTTATCGACGGCAGACCAACGCGGAGATCCACATCGCCTTGAGTTCACAAACCAACAGACGATCGGGGAACCGGCTGCCCGGTACGGGGGTGGCAACGGCCGGAATATTCTGCTGCTTCACCAAAACTTGTAGCGGTTCTAGGCACCACCTAGTTGTTGTAGTTCAACCCACAGTTCGTTTTATCAAACGGCGACGGGGACGTCGTCCCGGCTGTCAATAAACCCCTCCCCAACCCGAACGGCGGCAGCCAAAGTAGCCAACTCAAATGCGCCAAACCGATAAATCCCTCCAAATCAAAAAGTTTAAACAAGTCGTAGGGGGGTTGGGAAAACCACTGGGGAAAAGCCCCGCCCCCGACCGAATCCGATCTCCTCGAGATCTCGACAGGTCATTCCCTTGCTGGCCCGGATCGGGGTATTTAGGGACGGCCCCCGGGGGTGTGCTGTCCACAGCTGAGGGGACACGCCCCTTCCAACTGCGGAACCCCCGACCGCCACAAAGAGTGCCGACCGCGACGCCCACGTGGGATGATGTCCGGCGCCGACACGCCCGATGATCGAAGTCGCCCAAGTGGCGGTAGCAGAAGATTGGTGCGGTGTCACCCAACGTACGTGCGAATAGCCGCAAAACTGATCACACGGAACACCAGCGCGCTCGCACCGGCGCACCGTTCCCGTACACTTCCCGACGTTAGAGCAGGGGACAAAGTTGACCGCCGCGTCGTCAATCTGGCTGTCGCTCTCCATTAACAACAACGCGGTCGGTCCCTAGTGACGCCGCCTCTGCGATAAGGCGGCTTGCGACATGGAAGCGGTTGCTGCTTTCCATGAGTCCTCGGCACGCGGACCGATCGCATCCCTGAGCGGCGCCTGCACCGGTGCGGCGCGATCCACTGGCCGCTCGAACTCCTTGACGTACGCGACCGTTTGATGGACTTCGGGAGGAAACGTGACGGGTTGGACGGGAAGTGGCACGGACAAAGGGTCGCTAGGGAGTGAACCGTGCAGGCGGCAAGCAAAACGTCGGCATACGCGGCAAAGCAGGCGCGTCAATGTGTTTTGCGACAACGTCGACGAGTTCACGAAGTCATTTGACGAGTGGCTGAAAGCCGCGGCCGCAGAATTAGGAGGCGCATGAAGGCAGCGAAGAAATTCCCTGACGCAAGGCAGCTCGGCGAGGCGGTCGGCACCGTCGATCAGCCGGCGTGGGAAGCCAGATATGTGGACGCCAGAGGCCGATTACCGACTGCTCCGGACTAGGCCGCCCTGTTTTAGACAAAAAAGAGCGTTGTCAGTGGCCCGGAAGGCCTCAGCAACGATCGTGAAGGTCACCACGTGTGACATTCTTGATCACACCGTCTGGGTTTGGCGCTGGGCCGTCGGCCCTGGGTGATTCGTGTCCCATCGCGCGACCGGCTCCGGTCAAACATCACCCAATCTGAACTAGTCATCGTGTGACATCGCAGGCGAAAGGCGTACGTTTTGCTGCCATGCATCGATCTCTTCGAACAATCTGTCGGACGTCAGGGCCCGTACAGAAGCTGTCACGTAAGACCACTGGTATATGACACAGCGTCGTTCGAGGCCGCACAGCAAGCCGGAGAGACGCCAGCAGGGCCACTTTTGCAAGCGTGCCGCGTGGTGAGACCTGTCGAGATTCGCATGTGCTGCATGACGGCCCCGTGGGGGCCAGTCGCTCCCAACGCGTTGCCACGTCATGCCATGAGGCTGGCGGAAGTGTTTCTGCTTATAGTGGCTGATCGCCCGATGGTGGCCGATCAGGCCGGGAGCTTCGCCACCAGGAAACTGGACGCCATCTCAGCAGGACGGGGCGCAAGATTGGGCGCAGAAGAGGGTGCCCTTCGCTGTACTCCACTGAACAGGCCTGATTGGCCGTAGTACTTTGCTCCGACCCAGCTTTGCGTTCCCCCCAGCAACGTTGTTCGTGCCGTCACTTCCGAGATCAAGTTCAGTCGAACGTGTCACCGTTCTGAGCGCTGCGCTGCACATGGAATGCTCCCAGACACGTGGTGATCATGAACCTGGAACCAAATCGATTGACGATAGCATCCATGAGAGCACAGTTACGCCAGATTCTGTTCCGAATAGGCTTCGTGTCACATTCTTTAGCAACGATCCTTCCACGATCGCCCTTGCGCGCAGCTACGATTGCTCATCGACACGCGACGTGCGCGGAAGTGTCAACTGGGATGTCTGGGCCAGTTGAGTTCGGAGGATCACAACCATCAACACGCGCTCTCATTTACGCATATAAAAATGATGTAGCCTACCCTTTTTTGACAAGTGCATGGCCGCTGTCAGCATCAGTTCGGGAAGGCTCGCCGCCAGTTCGACACCCAATCAAATAACTGCACGTCTGCTTGCGTGGCGCTCTTAAATTGTTCGGCAGCGGCTCGGTGCGGATGTTGTTGACGCTGCTCTTAGTGGCGATCATAACGCCCATGATCGGACTGAACGGGTTGCTATATTGTTACTGGGGTGTCCCCTTGGATGTTTCATGTGACAGTCTTCGCAGCCACCCTCGGCGACCTCCTGAAGACGCTTTTCGCGTCTGTATCGCCTCGAAAGTGCCAAGAAGTAATCCGAAATTTCGAGTGAGCAGACCCGCTGACGCTTCCGGCGCTGCAAGTCGCCACTGGCAGATGCATATGCTCGCCGCCATTTTCGCAGCCCTCGCAAATGGCAGAACGGTACCGCGAGTGCTGCTGCGACGCGTAGCAACCGTGGCTGCCAACGCCTTCCTCTTCTCACTCTCGAGCACCTGTCGCTGCCCCCACGCGACGCCATCAACGACGCCGCTTGCTCGCCGCCAATATGTTCCGGCTAGGCTGCCCGCTGCAAGTCGTCAGGGCCGCGAGATGACGCTATGTTCGATCGTTCGTCGTGCAACCTCAATCTAGCGCTCCGCAGGAGGGGTGGGCTCGGTTGCACGGACAGTGATGGCTGTCTACGCGGTCGAGCGTAGAGGCGCGAGTAGTGCAAAGGATCGCGCTTGCGCTGGCGGAACACCCGGCGAATGCACATCTTTCGGCATCGCGCCGCTAAGCGGCGCAGAACCGGAAACGGTTGGCGTACCCAACGTTTCAAAAAACGAGCAGCAGGCGCTCAGCGGGGAGCCATGCCGTGACTTTACATTTCAGACATTGAAAATGCTTGGAGTAGTGACGCGAGAGAGTGAAACTCGTTCTCAGGCGGGAGCGTGGCATCATCCGGCAACGGCTGCGCGTCGAATTTGAAGCGCCATGGGCGCCGAGCTGATAGAGCTTCAAGCCGCGACAGCAAAAGAAGTGCGAATTGTAAGGGCTCAGTCAACGACACGATCAAAGTGTCACCAGCCAACGAACAAAAAGGATTTTCTGTATGGTCCGTGTCCCAAATATATGACATCGCGTTTTGTTGTTCTTTCTCGGCCCACTGGCCTTCTGCAACGGTCCAATAATGTAATGTGACCCACTCGGTCCCACTGTGCTTACAGACGAGCCCCTGACAGTGTGTACAGTGGCAGCACCTCCTGACATTCCATGAGGAAAAGTGTTATTCTTCGCAGCTTTGACAGGTGACCATCACGCGCCCCAATAAAATGAATGGATGCAAGATAAAGAATGAGCTGACAATTTGTGTCCAAAACTCAGGGCACAACCGTACCAATAAAAATATGAAAAAGAATCCCTTGTAGCCCCCTGTGAAAAAAATACGACTTGGGACACCCCTCATCGAAGCTCTAGTTTGCACATGATTTTGAGCGTAGCAAACCTGTAACCCCAAGAAAAAGAAAAGGAGTGGCTCCAGGATCAGGGCTATCCGAAAGGTCCACAGAACAGTGCCCACAGGCGGGTACTAAGGACTTGTCCGCCAAAAACACGCCGGGAGAGGCTCCTTCCATGGAGGCCAGTCGAGAATTTTCTCGTACGCCACCAAACCTGGTACCGTGCAGATGTTGACGTCCTTGAGAAAACGTGCATGTCTCAATTTAGGGACATGCACCATAGCGTTCATAGTTGGTACGCAGCGGTCGTGCCATGCCTGCAACTAGTCAAAGGTGGTTCTTTGGGACAGCACGAAGGCCAGAGTAAGCACGCGCAACACCAACAGCCTGAAGCGAAGTGACCAGCGCCTTGGGAAACTGAGCTCATGTGAGTCTTAATGCAGACGCACTACGATCGCACAATTTTGACAGAGGTGCAGCGCTTCGCGCCATTTTGTGAGGTGGTGGTGTCTGACAAGAGGAAGCTAAATGGGGCGCTGACCGAAGAGAAATTTGTGCTCGCCGCCAATAGCCAAGTTCCAAGCGCTTCGGCTCACCATGCTGTGCGCCTAGACGCGTGCGAAGACGACGCGCTCCAGATTCTGGTCAAAGCGTGGTCGAAGCGGACCGGGCACGTGCTAGCAAAGGCGTGCATTCGAATATGGCGCGCGCTCCGGGACATAGAAATTTTCAGCAGCACGCTGGCCGATGCCAACGCCGTTGTCGAGCGCCTTCTCCGCATTGGTGGTCAGCAAGACTTTATCGGCTGCCACAACGGCATGAATTGCGACCGAAAATGCTCACGCACGGAGTGTCTCATAGCGTCTCTTTGGAGCCTGCACGCCTTTCACGTGACTGCAACGCGATCGCAGCCAATTTCAAGGCGGGGCTGACGAACATCTACAAGAGCAAAGCACTCACTGACTTCACTGGGCCGAGAACGACGGCCTCGAGCAGGGTCGCTGCTCCATCTGCGCGAGGTGACATTCGCTGTCTCAAAACGGGCATGACTGTTGGGAAGACGAGCGCTGTGTCTGCAGGGACATTCGGCACGGTGGGCACTGTACTCTATGATAATGAAGAGGATTAGTAGAAAGTGTTGAGAGGGGATGTTTTGCTTACAGAGTGATGGTGAGATGCATGCTACAGACCATGACGGTATGTCAGTGGATCTACTGTAGTGGACGTGCATGTGTCATTGATGGAAGACATTGGATGATGGGCAAACCTTTCTTGTTCACGAAGTCACGCGCAGTCACATGACTGTACTTGAGCTAGCGCGTGACAATATGTGGTCCTTTTTTTCACTTTGTAGTCTAGTTTTACGCGACACACGCCATGAGTCGCGATGCACTGCTTTGTATCAGTGCCGGAGACGTTCCGTGAGTGAGTGGTTTACTGGTCAAGTCGCTCATAGTAAAGAGTTTCGAGATGTAAAGCGCTCCAATGGCTGTCTGCAGATACGAATGGTCTCGCCAGTTGAGTTTCATGCTCGAGTGCATGACTCCGGCATCCAAATGAACCCTTTGTTGCGATCCCGTCACGTACAATACATGCGTCACACAGAACATACCGTGCAGCGTTTTTGAAAAAACAAGTCACTGAAGAACGATGACACACCAAGGCGCACACACAGACGCACGAGCCTACGGGCCCTCTTTTGAAGCGAGCGCCTGGCCATTGTTCTTGCCAATGAGCCCATTCACGTGCAGTGAGATATTCTCTCAATTAAGTACCGATGGCCGCGTATGACGGCTGGATCTGAGTAAACTGGTCCGAGGCAACACCGAGGAAAGAAAGCTATCCTGGCTTATTTGAAGCGCGGGGTGAGCTCAAATCATGTCAGCGGACCGGCCGCCGTGTTTCCATGATGAGCAATACGGACTACCTCGGCCACCATCGTCACCGGCTCCACCTTCGACAAACTTCCCATTGCCGTCAAACCAATCTCTGCCACCACCGCCGCCACCGCCATCATCGCCGCCGCCACACTCTCCAAAGCCACAGTTTTCATTCCTACCGCCGCAATTATCCTCCTCAAACAGTCGCCAGCGCCGCTATACGCTTTTTATTTAGCGTCGGCGCCGCAGTTCCCTTTTGCACCGCCGCGGCCACCATCATATCTGGCACCACCACTGTTGCCGCCACCGACGGCGTCGCCGCCTCCTTGTCGCCACCGCCTTTGTCGCCTCCGCCGCCACTGCCTTCTTGACTGGCACCGCCAGCGCCACCGACGCCGGCAATGCAGTCCCCACCATCCGCACGGCCGTCGCTGCAACCGGTGTCGCCGCTATTGAAAATAGCGGCACCTCTGTTCTCGCGGGCACCCGCATCGTCGACACCGGTGCCACAAATCGAACTTCTACACCAAAACGCCCACGGTGGCGCACAAAATAAGGCAACCGTACTTCACTGACCATGTTAAGCGTCATGAAGACTACTTGGCCGGGTGAAGAGGGTGGTCCACGCTATGGTGCCGCGCTGGGTGGAGCGCGACATTTACCTGCCGGTGATTCGTGCTGTCGAAGTGCTCGACCTCTTTGCCAGCTAAATTTTAAAGAGCGCTGAGCCCCAGCTCCTTTCGGATCTTGGGGTCCGCGCTGGGACAAACTAGAAAGGGAAAGAAGTGGCAGATACTATCGACAAAATGACGTGAGCACGAGTACATCCGTACTCTGATTTGAATCAGTGCACATGACGGAGCAGTCGCTCCCCAGGCACTAACTCATGGCTCTCCTTCAGCACTGTCGGCATTCCCGCCCGCCAGCGTTTTTTGGATACTTCTTTGCGTTGATATCCACAAAGCGTGTGTCTCCAAGAGGTCGCCAGCAGGTACTATGGTGAGGATCAACGATGGTCTTCAAATGGTACAACTTTACTGGGGTGCAAAACGGCCTACGGGAGCCCTCGAAGAAGCCGTATTCCATCCTCAGGCATACTGTGGTTTCAAGTTTCTTCCCGGGGATTTTCAAATCGATGCTGGCTCCTGTGGGCCGTACTCAGCCAAGGAAAACGTAAGCTTCAAGTGGAAACGCACATTTTGTATCTCATCCAGAAGGGCACCCCGTCGATTGCGTAAGGAAAAATCGTCGTGTGGGCCAATTGCAGCGCCTCAGAGCACTGTAGTTCGAACCAAATCATATTCAAGTCGCCTCAATACGCTCGGCTCGAAGTCGCGCACGTGACGCGATTTCACCCTTGGGTGCAAGGCCACAGGTCAACTCGGGCCGCTCATCGCTGGGTTGATCGGAGGCTGCGCTGCGCAGTACGTGAACCGCATTCATCCGGCCGGTCAGATCTCATTGCCACGTCGCCACTGCTTGCACGGTTGTCGCAGCAAAGAGGCTGCTATGTTCCGGCATACCCGAAGGCAGATTGTCTAATAATCTGGAGATATATTGTCCAGATTTGGCTTGTTTGGAAGGCCGATTGGACCCGTGGCTTAGTGTTCAAGGTACCAGACTACGATGCAGAAATTCGCGGGTTCAGGATGCTATCCTTTGAGATCTACATTTTCAAGAATTTTCTGGCAATTGACAGCAGCAGAAGCTTACTCCGTCACAACGGTCACCGCATCTGTGGCCTCGCCAGCCCCCGCCAGCCCCATCCCCGGCAAGGTGTCTCGCGCCAATCGAGCGGCTTGCCTGCGTGCCCCCACACTATGCTGTCATCGATGCGCAGGTGCGTTTTTCTCGACCTTCGTCTTTCTCGCCTTTCTTCCACGCCCCCTAGAGTTCTTGTTCTTTCCCATTCTTTTCAGTTCCCCCCCCCAGGCCCCCACCCTCCGCCCTCTTCCACGTCTGAGCATTCACGGCGCACTGCACAGCACAGCAGTTCAACATGCCACCGCCCCGCAACGCACCCTAGGCCAATCAAGCTGCGTGCCTGCCCCCCACTCGCCAGTGCCGTCAGCGTGCGGCTGCTGTTTTCTCGCCGGCCCACACTCTCGCCCTGTTCCCACACCCACCCCCCGCCCACTCACCGCTCCTCCGCCCCACCCGCCCCACTCGTTGTCATTTTATTCCAGGCATAATGCGGAGAAGCTAGACTGGCCTTACTCGGAGCTTCGCATACTGTCCGACGGATGCTCATTCAAGGCCTCCCTCATGGCAAACACATTGACAAAAACACGCGCCGCCCGACGCTCCCCCTCCATTTTTGGCACGTCGATGGGCGTCACCGTCACGCCGCGACGCTCGCTCAGATGCTCCAAGGCGTGTTCGACAGGCAATCAACCCACCATGGCCGCTGCCTTGACGACTTCCAGCCCCATCGCGCCTCTCTATCCCTCTGCGGACATGTCTCAACCTAGATGCTGGCAATTGCACTGGGAGAGTACACATCCAGGCCGAGAGGAAGCCTTTCGGCCCGTCGCACTGCGAGCCTTTCCCAGCCGCGGGCCCGCGTGGTGACGGCCAGCGCGGCCTGACCGATACGCACGTCCACGTCGGGTCCCTTGTTTTGCAGCCGGTCGAACCACGGCGACCTGGGAAAGGACGGCGTTTCTCGGACGGTAAAACCGGAACGCCTGTGCCTCCGAGAGAGGTTGCCGAAGAACAGGTTTGTACTGATGCTGAAGAGCGTCGTCTCGTCACAGGTAAACGCAGCCTCCAAGACTGGCAGCCCGCGGCTCTCGTCCAGTTCAGCACTGCGACGTATTGACGCCGCCACACCGGGGACCGAGAAGGGCTCGGCTAGTTGTGCTGTCGGCCGCTTCTCGGAGTGCTTCCACCTCCTCCACAGCCGCCGCCGTCGATGGCGCCGCCGCCGTTGACCGTCACTGCACGTTGTCGAGTAGGACTCGTTTCTGGCAGTCTCCCCCTCATCCTCCCCATCTTTCTCCTCAGGCAGAACGATGAAAAGCTGCTTGTTCACGAAGAAATGCTCCACAAACTGGCCCCACCTCCGGTTCGTGAGCTTGTTCGCGGCCTTCACGAACTGGTACAGCATTTCGTTGTAGGCAACATTGCCGTCGCCGACGCTTCTTTGGAGACGGAACTCATCGAGGAGATGCGCTGACATGCGGAGCAGCTGGTTAGTGTGGGCGGGGCCCAGTAGTGGCTGAAACGAGTTAATTACCCATTCGTGCGCCTTCTTTGCGAGGACCACAACCTCGGAGTACAGGATCCCCTCTTCCCCGCCTTTTTATCGCGCTGCGAAAAGGGCGTTTGTCACAACGACCAGCTCGCTGATAGCTTTCGTCAGCCCCCTGTGTCCCGAATCGTTGCGCAGCGGGCCTGCCACACCAACGACACCAAAGCGCAAGAATGGTAGAGCTCGGCGGTGTTCGCTGCCGGTCATTGTGGCCTGTCTGGTAGCTTCTGCATTGAAGAAACTGTACGACTCAGGTACATATGGGCGAGTAGCGACAAAAGCACATGTCGGTGAAGACATACCGATCCCCACGAGATCGTGGCAAAAATACGAAGAGCATCACACCACTTTCACTGCCTGCGTTCCTGCTCGCTCCTCCATTCCTACTCTCAAAATAACACCTGTACGTACCGAGGGTGAATGTGAGGCACACGTAAGCGACTTGACGCGTGTTTTAAGCGTAGGTTGATACCGCGCTCAGTGTTTGCAACTGTGTCGAAACGCGCACGAGTACCGCCATCTGCTGCATCGCAGAGGTATACAGGCACCTGGTTGGCCACTTTTCTATTGACGCCAGCGTCCATGACCAACTTCAGGCGCTTCAGTAGAAGAGACAGCGGAACGAGACAGCGAGTCACCAGCAACACCAAAGCACAAAGCGACACGGTGAGATACTGCACAGCTCAGTCCAGGGCGTTGCCTGTCACACGCAGCCAGCCAGCCACACACACAAACTCACCCAGTCGCCAGCAAGGAGTTCAGAGAAACGTACGTGCAGCCGGTCAAAACCAGGTAGGCGATAGAGCATCCTTGCTCCGCTTCCAAGGCCAGCCCAGGCGGCCATCGCTGGAACAACAATGCTGCGGCTGTGATCGAGCTCAACATCTGTTCGTCGCGTGGCGCCACCCAAAAAGTTGCTCATTTTCACGTTTCCCAGCGGGGCGCTCACGGTCTCCTCGACGTCTCTTCTTGTCGCACTGGCCCCTCCTGTTGAGAACAAGTCCTCCCGATCAGCCATACAGGGGGTACTCGGGTAGAGGCAACCAGAGGCCTTGAGGCACATAATGACGCGCTCCTCTGGCTGGTCATAAACGTACAGTAGCGCACACGGGGAAACTCATACTCGGCCGCCACCGGGGAGGCTCAACCACTCCCCAAGGTGACTGGCCAGTACACTCCGGCGAAAGACGAGATGAAAAATGCGTTGCAAAAGCTCCGAGCGCACCTCTTGACCCTTGCGAGTCTCGAGGAACGTGGACTCAATTTGCGGCATATACGCCAGTGTGGCCCATCGCACCGCCTTTGTATTGATGTTTGCCACGCGCATCCGCAAAGGGTACGCCGATATAGCGCCGCTGCTGCTCAATACGGTTGCGTCAGGGTAAATATGCATAGCCAGTACCCGTGTGCTCTTCTTCATTAAACTCTCGACGTGGGCGCGTTGCTGCCGGTATATCTCCCGTTTTCAGACTCCCTGCAAGAGCATTGACTGGGGATGATCTGTACTGGTGTCCATCGCGGCCTGCACCTTCTTTCCCCAGTAGAGGTCGCCCATCTCTACCTGAACGACCATCTCCTGCGAAGCATCAAATGCGTCGCGGAAGAACATAGGATACTTGGGACAGTCCACATCTATGGTGACCTTCTTCCACTCCAACAGAGTGATCACCGAGCGAATGCAGCGCCGTACCGCTGCCACGAAGCGTTTGGCACTCTTGAACGTGTCCGTGAACGGCTTCTGGGAAGCATCGCCAGTACTTTCCTTCAGTGCTCTGGTGTAGCGGTACAGTCGCTGCAGCTCGTTTTGATATAAGCCACACCAACCTCCAGCCGTGCACGCAAAAACAAAAACGTGCCAGAGCTCCTCTCGAAGCCACGGACAGCACCCAGATGGCCGCTTCCCACCCTGGAACGGCGGAAAAGCGGCGGTGGTGCGCCTCGCGTTTTTAATGCGCTCATGATGATCAAACACGTCTTCACAGAATGCTCGGTCGTTAGCACCAGCACCGGCGCCCGCGTCCCCCCCGCCCCCCCCTCCCCTTCCGGCTCTTCCTCCTCCCTCTTCGCGCCGCCGCCGTGGGGGTTTGTGAAGTGAGCGGTAGTTGGGTGGATGCGTTTCTTTACTCGAGAGCGGTCTGAGGCGCGAGGCCAGCAGGCTCTTAAACCCTCCGTGTGCCTCTCTCGCCACGTTCTGCCGGCGCGCCCCCCCCGCCAGCGCAGTGCTCCCTCCCTTGGAGGGTACGTGCTCTCACCACCCCACAAATCGCGACGCCCCTCGATGACCCGACGAGAATCTCCCCGAGCTCAGCTCCAAAAGGAGCTGCCCTCAATACACGAGTACAAGTAATCACATCACACACATACAGCAATGCATGACAATGGCACAGCCAAACAAGCCGATGACCGCATAACTACTCGCGGAATTATCAAGGCAGTCCGCGATAACTCCGACTTACCTGCGGGGGCTTGGGGGGCTGCCTCAACACGTGCAAAGACCGAAATATCCATTGCAAGCGGCACAATCAAATGATGGTTGCCCTGGGAAAACACTGTCGGCAGCGCCGCGCGCACGGCATTGAAGGAGAGAGCAGTCCCGAGTACAAGCAGTGCTGCGGCTCTTGGATCGCCGTCTGGCAGGCGCGCCTCCGCCAGCATGTTGCGGACGGTCGCCACGTCGCGGTTGAATGCGAGAGTAGGAGTCCGCTCCCTCGCCACGCGAGCGGCTTTTTGAGAGACCCACGCGCATTCACGGGTGGAGAGCCCCGCGGCGGCGGTGTCCGAACCCGCCATCGAGGCTGCCTTCGTCGGGTCCCCCCAAGACGCGGTCGATAACCCCTGGGGATGCGAGGGGATGTCGCTCCGCACATCAGGAAGGCCATGCTGCCAGGACCGCAACTTCTCTTCCGGCAAGGCTTTCGAGGCGAATACCGCTGCAAGCCGCCCGCCGCCGAGGAATTGTTCCATCTCCGCCTCGTGCTTCCCCGACGCTTCGCACTGCGTCATGGCTGCACGTGCCAGAGACGCTCGACGCTGCACCACCTGCAGCATGGCACGCAGTGACGGCCGCGACA
>ENA-ORXT01005457-ORXT01005457.1-marine-metagenome-genome-assembly--contig:-NODE-5457-length-12478-cov-11.123458_pt1 | contig 12478 bp, 18 predicted proteins | sample MGYA00237868_ERZ511482 | MGnify/ENA metagenome assembly ERZ511482 | reverse complement strand
GGGGGTGGGCGGCGTTGCGGGCCTTGCAGGGGGGGGTCGGGGGGGGTGGGGTGGGGCTGCAGCCGCGACGGCAACGGAAACCACCGCACGAGGACAGCCAATAAGTGTCGCTTGTAGCGCCGCTTGAGCGCCACGATCACCCCGGCGTCCATCGGCTGGTAGATGGCCGTATCGTTTGGGGGAAGGAACAAAATTTCCACATAGTCAGCACTTAGTGCAGTGTCGTGTGTGGATGAGTTGTCCATAATCAAAGCACATTTGGCGCCCCCGTGGCGGTCCCGCACCGCCGGTAGGAAGACCGTATTCCACCATCTGGCGTACACGTATTTGTCCATCCACGCCTTCTTCTGGTTGACGTAGGGCAGCGGGCACTCGTTGCCCTCGCCGCGGAAGCACAGCAAGTTGACGGGCTCGCCGATCATTGCCACCGGGAGCTTTTGGGTGCCCGTCGCATTCGGACAGAGCACCAGGGAGACGCGGTCCATGTGACGCATGGCCCTTGTCCTGCGCGCGTGTCTACGGTCCCGCCGTGGCACATAGAAGTGCGAGGGCAGACACCAGTACAGCAGCCCGGTCCCATCCATGTTCTATATTCGGTCAGGGGGGTAGGCCTCCAGCTTGCGCCGGATTTTCTCCATGGTAGTGGCGGCGAACGCCAAGTTCGCCTCCCCCGCCTGCCCGTGCCTCGCCACATTGCAAATATCAAACCTTTTGAGGAAGCCCCGGACCCAACCGTGGCTGGCTGCAAACTGCGTGATGTCGAGGCGACCTGCAATTGTTTTTGCACCTTCTTGAAGCAGCGCAGTGGTGATGGGGATTCGGCGGTGACCGAGGGCGTAAATAGCCAGATATCACTCGTATACGACGGTGTCAAGTTCTGGCCATTTGCCCACCCTGCGGTTGTTGCGCCTCATCGTGCGTGCGTCGTTAGGCATTTCCCGGTACACGGCCGCGTGCGCCGTAATCTTCTGCGCATCGCGCATGGAAACTGGGACGACGGTAGGTGGATGCGACGACGGTGGGAGCAACCTCGTCTCCTTTAAATAGGACAAAAAGTGGAATTGCCACAGCTTCATTTGATTAAAGTATTCTGTCCAATCGACACAAGAACGATTGCAGTGGTTGTGCGATCCTTCGCGGTCGATCGTCGTTCGGTACTAGACACCGTGCCCAAGAAAGGATGTCACAGGAATGGAGAAAGACTGTACATACACTTTGAGAGCACCCTGTCCTAAATGCCAGGGAATAGAGTCCAAAAAATACGAAGAAATGTGCGCTTGTCCGTTGCTGGCTGGAAAGTACGCTTGAACCTGACCTCTCGCCATCAAGATACGCGGACGCTGTCATGGATCAGACAGAATACGCAGACGCTATTCCGAAATGGGTACACTTGACGACCCCTGGTCTGAAGTAGGGTTGCACACGACGCCTCTATTCCGGGGGCGTCAGGGGCGCGCAACGGATAAGACGCCTTACTGATGCCCCATTAGGCAGCCAAAACGCCCTTACGACGCCCCAAGTAGCACCCTCAGTATTCACAAGGTGGGTAAAGTGGCACCCATACTGTACACTCTTACGTCATTTTCTATGTCAAGACCAGGGCTTCCCAAGCGCATGGGTTTTCACGTAGCGTTGCGTAACGCCGCCTGGTCAATCTGACTGCGTCGGAGTTTTGAGCCCAGGAGACTTAATAGCGACGAGTAAAACATAAATTTCTATTATTGTGTGTTTCAGTAAGCGTTCTAAGCGAAGTGTCGTGATCGTGTTGCGTGAGCGTCTGAAGAACGTCACAACCAAAGGGAACCCCCCAAAGTACGTAAAAAAGCCCCATTCTTCGTTTATATTGATTGCTTTGCAGTGGGGGTCACTTTTTCTACCCATCAGTTCCTGTGTTCTCCCCGCCCATGCAAGGATTCCATTGAACTGTTTGCCGCTTTTGACCGCTCCGGCGCCGCGATGCCTTCTTCGTGTTGTTCCAAGCGGCGACCACACGAAATCTGTGTGCACAGCTACGCCATTTGTTGGCAACGCGGGAGAGCTTGCTGGTCTGGACTGGCAGTCGCGAGTTGGTACGCATTTTGGTTGTCCCTTCCGAGCGTGCTGGGCAAAGATTTTGACGAGGAATACTGGGTGGCGTAAAATCGCCACTCGGCCATGTTCTTGGGCGTGTGAGTATCTACGCACTAAATTTTACGCGCGTATACGCACTTTGTTGGTACGCTTGGGAACCCCTGGTCAGGAATGGGGGCCTGTCCCCAACCCAGGTGCACAGCCGCCACCTGCTGAATCATGTAGACCCCCCTGAAAATGTTCTCTTCGCGATGCCTTAACGACGCCCCGGGCGTTCGGAGCAACCCTAAAGGTGTATCTCACGCATTAAAACCTCTCTCGATTTTGCCCTGGAAGTGTGAGAAATTACGCTAGAGTCTCTAAACTCTCACAGAACGGGGGTAGGAGGCTTCCGGTTACCTCTAGAGAAAATAGCTCTTCGACTCGGAGTAGCGCCTGAGTTACGCTCTTTCGCGCGTGACGGGTGAAGCGCTGCTTCCGATTTCTGGTCGCGGATCACGCGTTGCAACTTCGTGACGGCCAATTCAGATCGTCAAAATATTTCAGACGGGTGCTACCTCGCAAGAAAGTTCTTGGAAGGGTACTACCTTTTGGATCGCGACACCGATGCATCGGAAGCGGTATGATCCAGGAGATCGCAGTGTCCATTGTCTACCCAGCACAAGCCCCAGTCCGCACAAGACGAAAACCAGGGCCCTCGCTTCCACATTTGAGCTCCAGTGATTGATCTACGCGCCTTCTCAGACATGGCATCCTCTTCCGCGTCACTCGCCCCATCCAAATCACCACCCTCGACCTCGTCGTCGTCCCGGTCGCCATTGAAGGCGGCCTCTACATCAGTGCATACCTCGTCGACAGCTCGATAGTTGTTCTCCACCTTGATAGCGTGGTCCTCATAGCGAGCCCACACCTCCGCAGTGATCTTCTCGAACTCGGCCTCCGCCAGGCCACGCAGCGGAGCGACAGAGAACATCAGGTTGGCCCGCTTCAACGCCATCATGACAGTGCCTCAAGTCATCTCAATGGGGTTCAGCTCCGGGTGTGCCACGGGAGAGATGAGGATGGACACTCCGAAGCGCGCCGCTAGGTCCTAGACCAGGTAGCGGGGGCGCGGGCGGTTCTCGTCTGCCCGCTTCTTGAGCACCGCCCGTGTGCAAGTAGTCCGCCACTCCGGGCCCCACTCAGGCAAAACGAGGTCGTTCTTCTCCAGCCAATCGGAAAACTCTGCCTTGCGTAGCTTCGATGCAGCCGGTCGGGTAGCTTCGTTACGAACGACATGATACGGAGCGAGATCGATGACGAGCACACCGCCGCGGATCTTCGGTAAGACCGACTCCTCCAGCCACTGCAGCCTTGAAGCAGAAGTGATCTGGCTGTGGTAGTCGGCCAACTTCTTGTTGCCGATGAAGACCCAGGCAGCTCCTTCGACAGGCCCGACCGACCGGGACTCTACGTGTGTGACAATGATACGCCCGCCCTTGCCAGAGGGCACATTCAGTCTGGCATTCGACGTACCACCATTCCAGCTGCGATATGTAGTCATGTTCTTGTTCAGCCACGTCTCGTCAGTGTAGAAGATGGTCCGCCCGGCAGGTCGATATTGGCGCACTGTGTCGATGAAGTTGTTTCGCTGCTTCCGTACCGATGGCTTCTCACGAGCGAAATTGTAATGGTTCGGGCCACGACTGAAGGAGAAACCGAGATCCTGCATGGCGCAGTGCAAGGTCGCACGCGTCCAAACATATCTGGCTTCCTCCTCATCGGTCATCTCCTCCGCCGCGGCCCCCGGGCCACCCCCCCCCCAGTGTTCGATCCGCGGCTGGCAGGCCCGCCAGATTGACGCACGCGGCTCGCCGATGTGGCTCAGCGCAGCGACGCGGTCCTGCGACCACCACGAAGGAGCGAAGAGGAGGGGCCGCGGGGAAACGGAGAGGACTGCCGCGTAGGACGTGCGCCAGATGGCGTCGTCATACCAGTCCCCGTGCTCGCAGCGGTGCTCCTATCCACGCGCTCACCAGCAAAGCCGTCAGGTAAGTCCTCTGCTTCTGGTCCGCCGTTGCGGCCAACCGGGTCGTCGCTGCCCGCCTCCAGCGCATTGGGCCCATCGCTACCGCCGACCGGACCGCTGCCCGTCTCTGCTACATGGAGTCCGCCAGAGCCGCTGCCCGCGTCGTAGCTCTCGCCAACGCCATCAGCTCCGTCCGCAGGTGCGTTGAGAAGCTCCAAGTTGCTGTCCAAAGTATGAAGCATAGGAATGTGGTATTGCTTGTAAATCACCTCACGTGCCCTCGCCAGCTCCTTCTCAGGGACGCGCCTCTGTGAACTGGGCGCCTCGGGAGTCCCATCAGCTGGCAGAGCCGCGCATCCCTCCTCGGTCAAGTGGGTGATGGCCGACACGCTCAGTCCGGTCGCTGTCGCAGTGCGCTTCACGACGCGAGACAGCAATAAGGTGCGTCCCTCGTTGCGCTTGCGGGTAAAGCGCGCCTTGACGCTGAAAACAATGCGGGCGACGCCACCGTGAATGGTCCTCGTCACCCAAGTGCGCATAGCACAAGTGCTCGCGGGCGAGGCCACGGCACGAGTACGCCGCATCGCTGCCCGTGATGTGGCGACGAAAGAGGCCCACAGGCTGCTCGTCTCAGTGGATGGGGGGGGGCGTGGAAGGTGGGTGTGCACAGCGATGCTGGATAGGTCCACAAGGTGAGCCCGCAGAGCGAGGGGGGGTGGGGGGATGACACGCGCCGCCCGGTCTCGACAGTGGGCAATGGGCACAGCCCAACCCGATTCAGCGGATCATGGAGGCGGAGGCGGGCAAGTGACACGGATCAAGTCTGATCAGATCAGGCTGCCCAAAAAACAGGCGGGCAAGCTAATTCGAACGGTAGCCCCCCTCATCACATTTGGCCAAGTTCCCGGAATCGGACCGGTTTACAGAGCCGGCGCCTCACTTCTCTCGCTGTCCGACAAGGCTTCAATATTGGTCCTTTTTTGCAAACAGTTGCCCGAAAGGCTCGTCAAGGCCCAATCGGCAGTTGCGCAGGGGTCGTCACGTCACCCAACACCATACCCTCGTCTGTACAGCCTCGAGTGCACCCAAAAACTGCTAAAATCGGCACGCTACTTTTTTCGTACGGCCATCAAGACACAGACCTGGCGCCCAATGCGCAACACGGAGCATATATTTTTGAAGCTGATGAGTCACTCTATCTTTCTATGCCAGGAAGTTCTTCTTGCGGCCTGTTTGACTCCTCTATTGGTGCGGTTGAACATGGGTCGAGGCTAGGCTTGCACACGACGCCCCAATTTCGGGGGCATCAGGGGCGCGCGACGGATAAGACGCCTTACTGACGCCCCATTAGGCAGCCAAAACGCCCTCGCGACGCCCCAAGTAGCACCCTCGATACTCGCAATATAGGTCAAGTGGCACCCATCCTATGCTCTCATACGTAAGGTTTGTATCAAGACTGGGTGCCAGTCCCCAACCAAGGTGCACAGCCGCCACCTGCTGAATCATGTAGTCCCCTTCAGACTTTCTCTTCGCGACGCCTTGCTGACGCCCTTTTGAGTTGGGGCGTTAGGGGCGCACGCCGCCCAAATGACGCCCTGGTGACGCCCTTAACGACGCCCTGAACGACGCCCCGGGCGTTCTCAGCGACCCTACCCCGTGATGCGGAATATGACTCCCAGCGTGCAAGACAATTACGTCTGAGCACGCTCCCATTGAGAACTACGAGGGGGACAGAGGACTGGACTACCATGCGCCGCGCTGCAAACAGGACAGCCGTTGGAATGACATGCGCGCAAGGTGTCAAAGGTTTGAAAATCCTCCGTCATGATGCGTCAGCGGCCGATTTTTGGTCTTCGACGCGACGTCTCATATGTCACCGAAAGATCGGCATGGCAAATACTCATTAAGTTATTAACTGTATAATTGTTCGATGCACTTGTGTTCCTGTTCGGATCGGCCAAAATTGGGCATTCTGCAATAAATTCCACATCGTTGCAAGATTGTACAACATACTGAGAACGTGCAGTCAACTTGGACCGCAAAATTCAGACTGCTCTCAAGTAGTGTTGGGAAGAGCGCCCGGGGCGCTTTTGAGGGGCGTTGTTAAGGCGCTGTTAGGGAGCTTTTAGGGCGCCGTTACAGTACGGCCCCGAAGAACGCCTGGGGTAGGCCAGAAACGTAGCACCCTTCCTAGGCCATTTGCGTAGCACCCTCATTGGAACGTGCAATTTGGATTCGTGATCTGACAAGCGCGACAGTCTGGCTGCCGCGTGAATATTTGCGCAGCTTCTAGTAGGTATCCGTTCGTGTTCTCAACGCTCAGGCAGCCACGTTGCATGAAATGGATGGCCCTAAAGGTCGATTACTAGCATTAAGGCGCATGAGCGCGTCTCATATTGGCGCACACAGGACTCGGCAATGGAACGAGCGTTGGCGCTCCGCATGGACGCATCCTAGAGCCTACTTCATCAGCTTTTTTATGACACACTTTCAGGCGGCTACGACCATAGGCTTGAGAGATAGACGTTTTTTCTTGCATCCGACCGTTGTCTTGAACGCCTTTTTGTGGAATAAATGGCCCGCTGATGACGCTACAGGCGGTGACTCGACGTGGCTGGGCAACAAAATGCGTGTCATCGGTGCTGTGGGGAAGTTTGGACGACGTTTGTGGCCGTTGGTCAACCTAGGCGGTGGTGGTGGGGGGCAGATGATACTCGTAGCCTGCCGTGAGAAAGTGAATTTCCATTGGATGTCAGATCGAATCAATACGTGTGTTGCATCAGAAATTGGTTAGAGCCAGTTCCGAATCGGTAGACGAAGAAAACGGCGCGATTCTGGAGGAACAGAGAAGCAAAGAGGTGTATCTTAGCGCTACAAGATCCTTTGAGCGCCTTCTTCTTTCCCCTTGAGTACCCATGCCACGGAGACCAGTTCTGCTTGGTTCTCATGGTTGAAAAAAGTCTAGAACAGTAGGGATAACCCTTTCCTCATGCGCCTAAATGCATGGAGTAGACCTTTACTCGGTTTGATGGTCACCCTCTAGGCCATTTGATCGGATGATCCCGTCTGCACGCGCAATCAAGAACATCCACGTTTCAGCATTCGATGGCTCACGATTGCTCTGGTCCAGATGGATTACACAAGCAAGCGATTGCAGATTCCTCCCAAAGCGTTTCCAGATTCCTTCGGGGAACCCCCACTGTACAGTATAAACTCCACACCAAGGCCCAGAAAGGGTCAGCAGCGCGCCTCTTTGCGGCAGGGTCGGCACTGCGTCTCCGCTCTCTTCCGTCGTCTCGCCATCTCGTCATCTCGCCCCTCCATCGGGCCTTTCACACCACCACTCCATCGTCGTCACCGCACCGCCATGCTCTCTCTTCGACGCGCGCGCCGCATCCGCTCCTTCTTCGGGCCCGCGCTCCGCATCCGCCCCTTTTTTTGCCCCCCCCCCTCCCCCTTTCTTTGCGCCCGCGCGCCGCATCTGCCCCATTCTTTGCCCCCCTCCCTCCCCCCATCCGCACGCCATGCAAGTCGCGCTGTACTGACGTTCGTTTTTTTCCTCCATGCGTTTCACGTCCTTCCCCGTTCCCCCCCCCGGCCCCTGCCGGAGTGTTTACTCATCTCTTGTTCATTTCTTGAGGCATCTGGCGGCGTCCGCTGTCGACCTCCCCCTGCGTGTGGCGGCGCGCCGGGTGCTGTGCTTGTTTGCTTTGCTGACCATTGCTGTATACTGAGAACCATACGACAAAGATAAAGATATCAAATGGGGACCGACAATGGGGACGCTACAACTGGAGAAGAGAAGAGGACACAACGACAACTGGGGAAGAAAAAAGGGACCCAACGCCCTGGTGGTCAAAAGAGGAAAGGGACAGGACGACTAGCCGCCATTACAGTGACGAAGATCGGAATTCTATGACAGCACCGAGGAGGCACGCTCCCTCATTGTGCAACACTTATGCTGAATAATACATCACAATGCAAATTGCTCTTCATCACCCCAGCAATATGACTTTTCACACAAATCAGCTGCTTCGCCCATTTGACACATTGTGTAGACTGGGCGAAGCAATTGGCTCGTGTGATGGGAAACAAAAGGGAAAGATGCACACTAAGAACCACTGCACTGCGCAGAGTTCCAGCTTGTGGGGGGTAGCTCTCCAGCCGTGGTGCGGACACTGTCCAGCTCACTCCCACCTCGGCCGGGACCAGTGCTATACCTCACAGGCAGTGAGTGTTTTCCGTATGTAAGACACGAAGCAGCAGAGCACGACTGGCCGAGAAATTGTGGCCATCCATTGCGTCCGTGAAGGAAGGCCACGTCGCGGCAACATATGGACAGCGCACGTTCTACTTAGGGACGGAGACGTCGGCATCATCCTGAATAATGCAGAATCTCACCAATCGCTGAACGCTACGGAAGTGAGGAGCACACGGCATAAGGTTCTTCTTCATTTCCTTCGAAGTCGACTGGGAAGAGCACCGTTTACAGTAGGTCGAAACAAAATGCTAACTTGTGATTGCTGCAGTTTTACAAACTGCGTGTCTGTGTTCTCACGAAAAGGGGAAGCTTTGCCACCTGGTCCCTGCCCTGCGGGACCTACTTGTACAATTGGATGGAAGGTGTACAATAGATGCGAAAATACCAGCTCAGCATTCCGCGTTATGGTGCGCGCACCGCTGGAGCACAGCGATTATCGGCTGCACCATAGTATAGCGGAAACACTCACATCACGCCACGAATCTAGGATAAATCACCACATCATGATGTTGGTGCGCATCGCTTGGCTTGCTCTTAACAAACAGTTATCCACAGTATCTTCACCACTGTTTGCAGAAGAATTTGATAAAACACAAGCACTCTGGTGGCATGACATATTGGTGACCTCCAAAAAATGGCGGTTGCAGAGTGGTTGCAATCATCCAACAGCGTACGTGGACCGATGGCTATGCTGGGAATCATGTGAGTTCCCTACACAGTCTCCTCATGCAGCTCTGCGCACTGGACACGCACATCAGGATCTCGAGAAATCTGAAGACATTTGTCGATCTCATCAAAAATCACATGTCTGGCCTAGAACCCTCTCCCTGCCCTCTTCAGGCACAAGCAAGCGGCCCAAAAATCTCAGGAAATCTTATTGTGGGTTGCGATGGCTCTGCGTGAGTTCTGCAAGACACGCTGATTGGCTTGCAAGATTACTGGCGGCAGCTCTCAGCCAATAGGTTGATCGTGGCTTGTCGAACAGCCCATCTAACTTCATTTCTATGCTGTGTGGTCGGCTTTGCCTCCCTTCTCTCTGCAACCGTCATTTTTTGGTGGTTAGCAATACCTGGAGATCATCTACAAGCGAACAGATACATGTCCGGACGCCTCTCTTAACGATAAAAATCTGAGCCACGATTGGAGCGTCCCAGTTATATTCTGTAAACGGATTTCCCAGATTGCCCAGGATTCGGACATGGGATCGTTCTACAGACAGAGCCGGCGATTGTTTGTACGGTCTATTGCTGTTTTTCTAATTTTGGCCAATGTGGTCGAAGTCAAGACAGGCTCGTGGTCAACTGCTCATTGGTCGAACGGCTTTATCCGGCTGAATGGACCTCGTGCGGTAGCCCAGCTGCTGGCCGTCAAACGAGACGATGACATAGCTGCCGTCGGGGCGCCGGCAAGTGGCGCACGACACAGTGTCGTAGGGAGTAGCGGGGTGTAGCGGGGCGAAGAGTGGAGCGATACAAGAAGGGAAGGGGTGCAGTGGGGCAATACGTGGCGTGGCGTGGCGTTGCAAGGCGAAGAAGATCGGGACGGGGCGGGGTGGGGCGGGGCGAACCGCGGCAAAGGGCAGGTCGGGGCGTGGCGGGGCGGGGAGTAGAGGGATGGGGAGGGGACGGGCGGAAAACGAAGGCGTGGGGCGGTATGGGGAGGGGGCGGGCGGGATGAGGCGCATCAGGGCGGCGAGGGCGAGGGGCGGGGAGCGCAGGGGCGGAGCGGGCGGGCGCGTCGATGGCGCGTTGCGGTCAGCGGCGAGAAGCGGTGGAGCGTGACGATGGCGCACCGCGGGCTGGAGACCTGGCGAGGCGGGGGGGGATGGGTCGGCACGGCCCCCCCCAGAGGTGATTTCCCCCGCCCGCGGGCTGCCCCAGGAGTGTCCCACGACGGCCCCGATTCAGTACACGAGCTCCCGAACCGCAGCTATCTCCGGAACATTATATATATTGATTTACGAGAGCCAAGATGAGTCCGCCAGCAGGGACATGCCGATTGGTCAGCAGATGCACACGAGGCTGACATGAGACAACCCACCACAGCCAGTCATTTCCCGCTCTCCCCTTAACTCTGGGGGTCTCCTGAATGCCCCTTGCAGGAAGATTTGTCAGGACCCCCAGACATGCCCCCATTTGCTGAAAACAGCTCAGAGTGTTCGAGTGTTTTACCGTGTACAGTCAATCCCCGATGATCGCCCACCGCTGCGGCACGAAATTGACAGGAGAGCGCCATCGACAAAAGGTTCATTGCATGCAATCGATCGGCTCTGCCATCGGTCAACTCTCGAGTTCCCGCCTACCACCGCCGTTCTGAGGCACTGGGGGCACCTAGGTCTCCACGAGCCAGATGGCTCCTGGCGTCGGTCTGCCTGACAGTCGCTGTCGAGGCATGTTGGTCTGACCAGCACGCTGTCAAATGTAGGATTGGACGCTCAATTGTGAGCGTTAAGAGCTTGAAGGTGCTTTGTTGGCGGCGCTCAAGCACTGCTCTGCCCTTAGTTGGAGGCCCGGATTCCTCGACAGAGCACACGGAGACTGGCCGCTCCCGAGCACACGGCGACAGGCCACCGCCGAGCCGGTGTGTTCGCCCCGTGTTCTGGCCATGTGCCGGCTCCTGTCCACCCTCTTACGCCTTTGGCGCCATTGTTCTTCTCCCCCAACCCACGCTTGTTCCTTTCCACCCCTGCCCCTCTCCCACCCCCCCAACGCCTTGCACTCGTTTTTCCTCACGTCGTATGTGAGGTCTTGTCCCATTTCTAGGCCGCACGCCTCCTGCGCCGCCATTTCCCCATTGTGCTGTGCGGCCGCCCCGATGGCGACTGGTGCTCCCCCTCCCCGATCCGACTGCTTCCTATCGATTCTCCCGACACTCATTCCACCGCCGTCTCCTTTCTTTTTGTTGCGGCGCTTTGGCCTTCGCGGCAGCAGCCGCCCCAGCAGCAGCCGCCCACCACGAACCTCTTCTCGACGCGCCCCCAGGGCCACGAGCCCCAGTCGCGCCCGCCAGCATCAACTTTTTCACCGAGATCGTCTCCCTAACGCTGTCGTCTCTTTCACTATTGGCGGTGGTCTACAGCCTCCCCACCCCCGCCGGTGTCTACGCCGTGCAGCGGTGGTGCTGAGACTTACCCGACCCGTCGGTGTCTACGTCACGCAGCTGGGAGCGACGCACAAGCTTCTTTCATCCTGCACCTGGTGACCGGCGATTGACGCCGTCACGGAGATGTTATCAAGCACTGCGGCGAAACCGTGGTGGCATCCTGAAGGTCGGCGCGCTCGCTGCGCGTACCACCACGGCTGGGTCCCGGAAACCGCGGTAGCGGTTGTGGAGAGAGGGGGTGGGGGTGTGCGGTGGGACGCCCTTGAATGTGGCAAGAGAGGGGCGGGCTTCTAAAGGGAAAGTCCTGCTGCTTTTCGTTCCTGAGTGTGAGGATAGCATGCTCCGCGGATGTTGCGGTGCTGGCCATGGGGTCAGTGTCGTTCCTTGGCTGTTCGCACCTACGCCTCCTTTATCTGTCTTACACACTGATAATCCTGCCGACCTTTCGCGTGACCTTGCCGACTGACGTTTCTCTGAATAGACAGCGGTACTGCTGTGTCTCTGTCCTTCAGAAAATGTATCGACAACTGATGGCATGCAGCCCGTAGTTTTGAGATGCGGAAATATGAGAAAAATGCAGAGAAAAACGACATCCACATTATTCCTTCCAGTGTACCCGCTGTACTGCAGTTACAGTTACAAACCATGGCACGTGATCGGTCGCTACGTCCATTGACGGGCATCAGAGACCTTATTCTGTCACTGTCTCTGTCTCTCTGCGCTTCAGCTCACAGCCACTCAGAATTCCCGAGTGTCCGTCCATCCTTGAGGCCCCACAAACCCCAAAAAGTCGAGTCAAGGGCGCCGCTCCAGGGCCACGCAGCCGAAAGGCACTCCCCACGCTCCCATCGCTCACACCCGTGTGCTGCCGCAGCCAGGGTGTATCACCGTCGCTGCCATGCCATGCCACCGCGGCGCCGCCAGCTTTATGCTGCTGTCCCGATTCTGGCGGGCGGTCGCCTGCGTGGAGGTGACGGGAGGACTCTTTGCTGCCGTGTTGTCGACAGTCGCCGTGGTGGCGGTGGGTGTGCGGGGGA
>ENA-ORXT01005455-ORXT01005455.1-marine-metagenome-genome-assembly--contig:-NODE-5455-length-12479-cov-13.450331_pt1 | contig 12479 bp, 17 predicted proteins | sample MGYA00237868_ERZ511482 | MGnify/ENA metagenome assembly ERZ511482 | reverse complement strand
GGCGGCTTCGCGCGTCGACTTGGACGCATTGGCTTGGCACGTCTGATGTACTGGAGACGCAGTCGCGGACTACACTGCGACGCCGGGGTACGAAGTATCGTGCTTACAACAATCGCTGCGGACGCCGTCGCCTCATTGGCCAACCCTGGAGAAAGACGCAGTGTAATGCATCGGTTCTGTCTTCAGAATGTAGAAAATCAAGGTAACTCCCAATTTGAGACGGAATCGTTTCGGCCCACAAAATGGGTCCCAGTGTGCAAAACCGGCAGTGACTCGGCCGCCGAGGGACACGACTTCTGTCGGGTGCGTTTCCAGCAATGCCTGTGTCCTGTCCCCGCGACACATCTCGTCGGTGGTCTTCCTTCCTGGTGTTGCAGCCGCTTGCTGCACTGCTTCACCTTGCCCTCATTTTCTGTGTTTTTTCACAACATGGCCGCCGCACCACCCCACCCCCCCCCGCCCCCGCGGCCTGAGCCTTCTGGCTTTTACAAGTGTGAGACGTGCAACATCCTGATGACCGGGGAGGCAAGCTGGAATGAGCACGTCCGCGGGGCGCCACACAGGAAGAGGGCTTTCCGCGCCGCCGCGACGCACGGGCCCGGCTACGCCAGCCACTCTACTCGTTGGACGTGCCCGACGTGCCTGGCAAGCAACGATGCCCCGACAAGCCTCATCAGTCACGTGAGTGGCGCTGGCCACAGACGCGCCGTGGCTGTTCTGAAGGACAGCGGGCGACACTCCGAGCTCCATGTCCTGTTGCCTCGCCTGCGTGCAGCGGTGAGGGAAGTCAGGCGCGCTGGAGACGACGATGCTCGTTTGGCAGAAGTGCTGCGGGACGCTGAACACGACGCCGGCATCCTTGCGCCTGCGGCCGCCGCTCAAGACGCGGGCCGCACCGCTCCGTCTCACGCGCGCGCACCCGCGGCCGGCCGCGGCGGGTCTTCTGGCGCTGGTGGGGCTGCTGGTGGAGCTCGGTCCGGGCCACCTCCTGCTGACGCCCGCCGGCACAAGCGCCGACGCGACGACGACGCGTGTGCATCGTGGTCAGAGGGGCTCGCGGACGCTGCACACGCAGGGAGGGGACGGCGACCGACCTCGTCTGGCCACTCTGACTCGTCCGGCGCTTCTCCACAGTCGACTGGAGTTGGCGATAACGCTTGGGCGAATGGGTATTCTGCACGCACGAGCCCGGGCGGCGCATCGGCGTCACTGACAACTGCGGCTGGCCGCGTCCCAGTGGCGGTGGTGGTCCCGCCGGGCGCCCGCGTTTGGTTTGAGTGTCCGCGGTGCGGCTGCCACTACCGCTCTGGCGATGACTACGTGGCGCATGTGTGCCAGCCGTACAAGGGGAAGGGAAAGGGCCGTGCTGAATGAGGGGTTACCGCGCTGCTTTGCGGTGGTGCACGTGTGTTTGCTTGCTTTGAGCCACTACGCTTTACTTCTTATACTGATCAATGTGCCACACTTCCAACGACCATGTACGCAACCAATACAGATGCACCAACCCACGCGGATATCCCCACCCCGACACTAACTGCACGCCCCACGCCACGCATGCGGCAACTTGCACACCGTCCCGCGGGACAAACAGCACCACCCCCGTCAAGCTGTCCACCCCCACGCCCGCCGCCGAAACGCCAGCAAACAGCACCGGCTGCACGCCAAACACAAGCGGCAACTTCCACACCGTCCCGCGGTTAAAAAATCACCACCCCCGCCACCACGTCCACGACCACGTCCGCCACCGCGACGCCGACAAACAGCACCACCCCCGCCACCACGTCCACCTCCACGTCCGCCACCGCGACGCCGACAAACAGCACCAGCTGCAAGTCAAACACAGGCCGCAACTTGCACACCGTCCCACGAAACAAACAGCACCACCCCCGCCACCATGTCACCCTCCATGTCTGTAGCCGCCACACAGAAAAATAGCACCCGCTGCACGCCCCACGCGAACCGCAACTTGCACACCGTCCCACGCGACAAACCGCACCGCCCCCGCCACCACGCCCAGTTCCACGTCCGCCGCTACCACGCCTCGAAACAGCGCAAACTGCACGCCAAACGCAAGCGGCAACTTGCACGCCGTCGTACACCTCCCGCGAGTTCGGCCTCCTCCTGACCACTGCCTCACCGTGGCCAAGTCGACGAGACAGGAACATGCGGCGTCGGGCCGCTTGTCAGAGGTCGCCAGAGTTTGCCCACAAGATTCCGCCCCAATCGACGCCAAGTCCGTGCGTTCCGGGACATTCTCGAGAGATAGGACGAGGCTCCCGTGACCAATGTATGAATTCAACCGGTCCACGAAGCCGCGCCTGCGATTGGGCGGCTGGCCGTGTCAGGTGTTGACAGCACGTTTGAACACGTTTACTTCAGGTCCGACCTGGAAACGGAGGGGGGTCCAAAGAACAGGGATCTGCCATATGTAGTGCATCTGTGGGAATACTAGCGTGCCACAAAAGAGGCCCACCGCCAGAGACTTCGAGGCGAGCCCAAGTTTGAGACGTGATCTGCTTAGTTAGGGCTCTGCCTTTGGAAAGCCAGTGACAGCGCCACACCTTGCGCACACGTGGCCGTTGGGTTGGACGGTTGGCTCCATTGGTGGAGATGCTCTGAGGTGGGGAAAAATTTGTAACGCAGTCTTACAGCTGTGGTGCGTCCGTCTTCGACGCTTTTGCACCTTGTGTTGCACTTGCAGCTTTTCAGGAAGTCTCCGACACAGCGGAGTCTCCCAAATTTGTGCAATCAGCAATAGGGAGCACCCAGGGGGGTCCAAGATTGAGACGTGACCCGTTTGGTTCTGGCTCGACGTTCGCAGAGCCAGTGACAGGGCTACGTTGTGTACTCGTGACATTTTTCTTTGGCTTTTGGTTGCATTGGTGGAGACGCTCGAAGAACCCACGAGCCGGCAAAAGAAAACCTTTCGATGTGTTGCTGACATCCAAAAATTGGCTGCTTCAGAAGAAGCTGTTGCAGAGCATAATCGAAATACACGAATCTCCTAATGAAAGTTTAATCGTTTTCACGTCTTTTGGGGCTCGTCAAATGCAGGTATTCACGCGCAAGTCCACGTTGGTCAACTCAATGGCATTCTACTTCAGATGGGGCCCCATTCAACCTGGACCACAGCCAATGCGGTCGCTCACAGAAGAGACGAGATCGACGCCGATCCGTCGTCGTCCGTCCATGCCAGGACCCGGTTCGCGACGCGTTGTCCATGCCCGACCACGAGGCGTGCTCATCGCGACTGCCACCACTTTTTGCACGTATCCAGCACATCCTGTTGTGATGGAGTCTCCTGCCCACGAAGGTATGTGTAGGCGGATCCTATACCACTCTCTCATTGTGCGGCTGGCAGACCCGATCTGCCGTACCGACACGGCGGTCTCCCTGCGCAGTCCTGTGTCTTGTTTGTCCTCTCGCCCGTCACCTGGCTTCATGTTTTCGGATGCTAACCGTTTTCTTGCAGTGCAGTGGACGCGTCGGTCTCGCAAGTGTCGTGGATGCGCGTTGACAAATCATGACGCCCGACGATGCCCCAAAATCAAGAATTCCGTGCACCCGTGCGTGTGCCAACAGACGATTTTCACGCTGCGGCGCGCGTTGTGGGCGCCTACGTGTCCGACACTACCAACTCTTCCGCTGCAGCGTCCGTGAATCCCCCTCGGGGTGTTATTGCCGACGGCGTGCTTGCCGAGGACCGGGCATCAACCTACACGCGCATCGATGCGGCGCTATCGACGCAACGGAAGTACTCTTCTGCGCTGAACGCGGCGATGGGTCGCGTGCTGAGAAGGGTAGGCGTGTCGCGAGGCGGTGGCGCGACGACAGAGGTTCTTGAGTCCGCCAACCCGTTCTTCAAATGGAGCGGGCCGCAGCTGCGTACGGCCGCGACCAACTACACGCAGCAGTTAGACCCAGTTATTCTGACACAGGTACGAGACACACTGACGTTGTTTTTCAACAAGCGATTTTTCAACGGGGCAGGCGTGACGTCAGGCGCTCTGACCTGCGGTGAGGTCGAAGAGAATTTGGTGCAGTGTACGCGGGAGTCCAGGAGCGACGCTCTATGGCGCGTCGCCAAAGAATGATCGGATCTGAGAAACGCTCACAGCAAGTCACAGCAGTTCACAGCAGCTCACAGCACAGAATTTAAAATTGCTGTGATCGTCCTTGCCTCCCACAGAGCCATCCAGGAGCCCTCAGCATGCAATTTTATTTCAAAGCACAGTCACAGCACGGTCACAGAATGCTGCAACTTGCTGTGGAACTTGCTCGGATCCGATCATTCTTTGGCGACGAGCCATACCTGTTATTCACAAAGCCAGTGCACATGTCATGTGTCACGTGGAGAAGCATGGCTGTGAGTGTCGTGGACGGCCAGGCCGAGAATTGATCGGACGTCACATTGCGTCGCAGCCAGCTTCTCCCGAAGGAAAAGACATCATCCACCGGGTTAAAGTCTGGACTGTATGGGGGCCAGAAGCGCACCATCACCCCCGCTGCCTCCACGACTGCGACCGCGAGATTGTCGCGCACGTGGCGTTGTCGAGGATCAGCACGCAATTCGGAGCTTGCTCGTCTCAAGGGAGAGCAAGGTTGTACTCGTTCATGGAAGGCAGGAACCAGTTGATCAAAAATAGCAAAAAGTCAACGGAGGACTGTCCAGGGGGCGGCTTCGTCAGCTTCCAGTCCAGCAGCCCGCCGTGCGCCATGGCCACGATGAAACTCGTTGCGACCCCCTTGGAAGCGTCAATGTCGGTCTCTGCCCGGGCGCCACGAAACGCCCACGCCCACCTGCGGTTGGCAGCCCTTTCGCGGCGGTGCGACTCATCGAATTACACGCGACAATCCAACGGGATGACCCACGGGGCAGGCACCCATGCGGCCTGCGCGGCCTCTTTTCGTTGCCGAAAGTTCGTCTCGATGATCTTGCGCGTGATGCCATTGGACGCGAGGATACGCGGCACCGACTCAGGCGACACTTGCACGTCGTCCGCCATCAGGGCCTGCGCGTCATTGACGAAGACGGTCGCCACATCGAAGAAGGCCTCCGGGTACGTCCCGACGGCGGCACAGACGGCATCGCGGATGCCCTCGTGGTTGCGCATGTTGTCCTCGTGGACTCAGCAGGTATCCATGTTGGGGTGGATGTCCCCATGAACGCGCTGGTACAACAGAAAGCGCTCTGCCGAGCGCAAAGAGATGCGCAGCTCGGCGGCCACGACAGCGACCGGATTGTGAAGCTCAACCACTTGGCAGACAAGTGCCCGCCGTATCTCGTCTGGGATCGTTATCGTGGAGGGTCAAAGGGGGGACGAGGGGTCAAAGGGGGGACAGGGGGTCAAAGGCGGGAAGGGGGGTCGAAAGGGATGGGTGACGCAAGAGGGAACAGAGGCTGACGAAAAATGCGATGGTGACTTGCATCTGCCAAGCCAGAGGCGTGATGAAGGACTGTATCGCAGCTCGAGAAATCTCCCGTTTTCTGAAGATCTCTGTGTTTTTACGTGGGCTTCGCCGCGATCGGCATCCTTTTCTGGGAAGGACGGGTTCCGAGGCGCGAGAATCTCACGGAATCTCCAAGAGGTTGTAGAGCGCCGCGTCTGAGGTCTCAGAAGGCCGCCTCAGAGCAAGCACAGCGGTGCGCACCAACATCATAATATGGTGATTTCTTCCGGAATCGTGGCGTGATGTGAGGGGCTCCTCTATAATATGGTGCCCCCAATAATCGTTGTGCTCCAGCGGTGCTCGCACCGAAACGCGGAATGTTATGCTGACTCTTTCGCATCCATTGTGCACTTTCCGTCCAATTTTATATCATGTTTCCATCTGTCCTCCGCGCGGCACAATGTGGCATTGTCGACGTCGCCGGCTCTGGGAGCCGACCACGACGTCGCATGCCCCACAAACCCCACGACCCCTACTCCCCCCTTTCCACGACGCCCTATTTGTAGTTGTCGTGGATCCCGACGCGACCGCCCAGCTTCTTTGGAGCACTTCTTCATCATCATCGTCGTTTGTGGAAGTGGTGCTGTCTACGGTGGCGGCCGCGGCGGCGGTCGGCCTTTTGTCTCGCCGTGCTCTTCGCCGCCGCAGACTCCGCAACTCGGCCCGTTGTGGTGGGTCAACACCAGGGCGGCTGCCCAATTCATCTTCTCTGCGGCTGCATGCCGCCAAGGGGCTAGACCGGGACTACTTCTGTCGCGACAGCGACGGACAGCTGGCGGCCTCGCCCGCCCGATTTGCCCAGCAGTGGCGCATATCAAGGGCTGTGTATCAGCGCATTCGAGTAGAGTTGGTAAAGAAGTCTTACTTTGACGAAACAAGGCGCGACGCGACCAGATGCCCATAGTGCTCTACGGACCAGAAGATGTGCGCGGCCTTGATGCAGCTCGTCGATGGCGTGTCATCCAGGGCTGTCTGAAACTACCTCAAGATCGGGTCATCCACTGCTACGGAATCCCTGAAGCAGTCTTCACGCGCTGTTGTGCATCACTTCAAAGACGAGTACCTCCGTGACCCGTCCGCCGAGGAGCTGCAAAGCATTGCCAATGAGTACGAGCGTCTGGGTTTTCCCGGCTGCGTGGGCTGCTTGGACTGCGCTGGTTGGGAGTGGGACGCATGCCCAGTCGGGTGCCATGGAAACTACAAGGGTGCGAGCACGGAGCCGACGCTGCGGATGAAGGCGGTGTGCGACGATTACCTGTACTGCTAGCACCTAAACTTCGGCGTGCCCGGCTCCAAGAACGACTTAAACATCCTATACTCGTCAACGCTCTTCCAGCGCATCCGTCGCGGCGAGTGGCCACCGTCTCAGCCGAAGGCAATCATCGCTGAAATGGCACTGACCTGGTTTTATTACCTGACCGACAGCATCTATCCTGATTGGCGGGTCTTCGTCAAAACGTACAAAAAAACCCTAAACAAGAAGCAGAAGACTTTTTGCAAGCACCAAGAGGGCGTCAGAAAGGCCATCGAAAGGTTCTTTGGCGTTCTTTTCCGTCGCTACCGCATTCTCCGGCAGCCGTGTGCTATGTGGTTTCCAGAGGACATGGCCGTGATTAAGGAGGCATGAGTCATTATGCACAATATGACAGTGAGGGAGCGCAAGGCCACATACACGGGCACGCGCGTCGCCCGAGTGGTGGCCGATGCTGCCGAGGCCGAAGATGCAGGCATGACGACGTATTACAAGATCACGGCGCCAGAAGAGCCCATCGCTCTCGAGGAGTGGTTGCACCAAGGGGCTGGCCAGGTTAAAAACCGCAAACACTACCACGACCTTCTAGTCGCGCTGACTGAGCACTTGTACGCCCGCGCAGGTGACAACAACGCAGAAGAGAGCAGTGGAGATGAGTTTGACGAGGGGATGGAGGCGTTCGTAGCGGGCGCGAGCACTGAGAGTGAGATAGAAACTGAGGCCGAGTAGCGGCACCAACATGCATGTCCACCGACTATGCAGGTCCTACGCACTCTCCCGTTGAGCATGACGCATGAAGTCGAACCAATATGACGCCACTGAAGGCAACACATCATGGTGAGAATTTCCCCTTTACTGGCACACCCCCGTCCCTACCCCCCCGACTTAAAGGCATCAAAAAGGCAGGTATGGATGTCAAGTCGGCGGCCACCGCGTCGCCGCCTGCCACACACTCAAGCGCCGCGCGCCACAGAACCTTCACACAGCATCCAAACACGGTTTTTTGTCACAGACAGACCACCCACCACTAAAGGCAACACATCATGGTGAGAAGTTCCCCTTTACTGGCACACCCCCGTCCCTACCCTCCCGACTTAAAGGTATCAAAAAGGCAGGTATGGATGCCAAGTCGACGGCCACCGCGTCGCCGCCTGCCACACTCTCAAGCGCCGCGCGCCACAGAACCTTCACACAGCATCCAAACACGGTTTTTCGCCGCGGACAGACCACCCAAAGGTCAAGCAGGTCTAGGTGGAGGTCCACCGACGCCAGACAGAGTGGTGACCACAAAGAAATAGGCAGAAATTTTCACCACAACGTCAGTTCTTGCGCCACGAACACGCACTTCGGCTGCAAGGCCGCGCTCAATGTGCAATACAAGTTCGTGAAGAGAGCGGGGCAAAGTCATCAGTTCCCCCTTATACAGACCCCCCCACTCCCCACCCCAAGAGCAGCCCAACACGCACATTTTCAGGGCTACGCGGTTGTCCACCTCCTGACTATTGTCCGGGGTGATCTCGAAATAGGATTGTTGGTGGTGCCTAGCGGGTCGCACATGCGCACTCGGGATGGACAGAGTGGTTCAAGTGCGCAGGGGGGTGGCGGTGGGACTCGTGAGTAGGGTCTGGGTGACACGCTTCGGTCAAAGAAGCAAACAACAAGCAGACAATCACCGCCCCTTTCGTCTCTATCGTACCTATCTATCTCGCTTCTACTCCTTCCCGCCCTATGTCGCGCAGTCTGGCCGTTAACCGCGGCGCTGCATTGACGTGCGCGTCACAGGGCATCTGCCGGCGCGCCGGCAGGGCCCTCGGGATGGACGAGGGTCTTGGTGGAAACGGCGGGTGGAGGGGTGCTCCCATCATCAGCAGCGAGGCCCGGTGTACCCCCAACGTCGGTTGTCGTCGCTTCGTTCGTTGCGGACGCCTTCGGCAGTTAATCGTGCTGCAGCTTCTCCCGTGCGGCTCGTCGTTCCGCCAATGACATCGAGACCCCCGCGTAGAGCGAATTAAACGTAACGAGGGCCAGCTTGTGCGCTTGAACTCGTAAATTATCCTCATGGCGCCGCAGCTTGAGTTTGATATCTGGCGTGATGGCCTCCGCCAGGGAGCCCAGCTGTGCCTTGATTGCCCCGCCGTCCTCATTCCCTTCGACCAACCCAGCCTCGGCCTTGCGCTTAAGCACCTTGTTTCGCTTTGCGGCCTTGTTTCCTCCCGGCCGCTCAACCCGAGGGCTGCTCCCAGCCGCACCAGTTGCCAGGTGGGGACCAACCCCATCCTTGTCCACTCCATCACAACCACCAGCTCCCGCTGCTTCCTTGCATCCGTCCCCTGCAGCTTCGGCGTGGGCGGCTCTCCCATCGCCTGCAAGGCCGCTCGAAGATTCTCGTTCCGCACCCCGAGGGTCCTCCCCAGCAGCTCCTACCAGCTCGATGCCACACCCCTTAGGATTTCCTGTGCCTGCTATACCAGGGTCCTGATCCGCTCCAGACTTCACGAGCAGGTTGATGTTCTTGACTAGAGCATGGTAGCAGGGAAGGTACTCAAACGACGGACCGATCGGGTAAAAAGCCTCTCGAGCAATTGTAGTGAGATGTTTCGACCTTCCGCCTATCCCGGACCCATCGACGTGCGCATTGAAGCAGGCCAGGTAGCACCCGGCCTTCTCCGTGCCCGTCGGGTTGCCGGTCATGTTGGCCCTGTCCACAAAATCCACGGCCTGCTTGTACAAGATGCAGGAGGCCTTGATGGAGTCCCACCGCACTTTGCACGCCGGAGCAATCCGCCCCCCCCAGCGACGCGGGTCGAGGTTGCCCCCGGACTCCGGCTTGGTGCCCGCCGCAGGTGGCGCACGCGCCGCAAAACGGCTGTGAATGCGGCGCTGCAGCGCGGCTGCTGTTTGACCGCTCCCAATTGCAGCATCTTGGAGCACGAGGGGGGCCGTCTCAGCGAGGGCGAGCAACTCAATTGGCGACCACGCCAGGCCACGCCCCAGGCCGACCACCTTCTTGACAGTTGGCTCCATGGCGGACGATTACGGGTGCGCCGCACGTTGACGGGGTAGAGCGGTGGCGATCAGTGGGGCTGAGGCGGTGTCGTCGCTGCCGTTCTGGACGGGCACGGCGTCCACGAGAAGGTGATGAGTTGAAAAGCACAAAACCCATTCATGCCACTGCCATGCCCCGCCCTGGCGGCCTGCGAAGGCATGTTGGACCAACATCGTGGCACTCAACGATGGCGTGGCAGTTAGGAGTTCAGACACTTGGCCAGCGCAGAGCGCTCGGCTCGGGATTGCGAGCGTTGTGGCACATAATCATGCAGTATATTTGGTTACATTTCAATGGCCTGACTCTTTCCGATCGGGGGTGTCCCCCATACGCTGCACCAAACGTTGGGATGGTGCAGATCTGACACCAAACCACCGGATTTTGGTGTCGGATCGACACCATTGCAACACTTGGCGCGGATCGTGCACTATAAATCTGACCGCTGGGCACCCTTCCGCACCATAATTTGGTGCTGCACTATATTGCTGTCTTCTCAATTTTGGCCGATGTGGTCGAAGTCAAGACAGGCTCTCGGTCAACTGCCCATTGGTCGAACAACTTTATTCGGCTGAAGGGATGGCTGAGAAACTGTTTCGCACAATTGATCACCCCTCTTGACATCGATGGCATCGGCCAAAATTGGGAAGAGAGCAATAGTTTGGAGCAAAATGCGCACCGCTGGGCTTGCTCTTAGAAGCGAACGTCAGACTACATGCTAACTTCTATCTAATTCCCTAAACTTTAGTGAAGGGTACTTATCAACATGCGCATGGGGTCACACACAAAACTTTTTTTTTTCTCCAGTGCACGCGCGGGAGTACTTGCGGTTCGCCCTGTGTGCACACCTTTTCGGGCGATACGCCGTGTATTGATCACTGCTGCGGGTCGTTTGGGCATGGTTCGGTGCGCATCATGCGTCCATCAGTTTCTGTGGCTTTTTCTCGTTTGTAGCATGTCAGCCGTGGTCAGACGGACGCCGTACGTCACGTTTTGTAGGATTTCCGGGTCAGCTGCCTCAGAATGAGGGTGATGCGTTCAAACCTCCGGAAACGTCGATCTGTTCAGACGCGTGGTCTGTATTTTGTGGATAAGTTCCGCGACGGCGCTCCACGGGACAACAGGAGCAGCCTACGGCCGCAGAACCGTTGTCGTCGGGGTCACCACCGCGGCGGCCGCACACGCCCGACCCCCCACGCGCGCGTCGGTGCGCGACCGCCTGCAACCAACACAGCCGGCGCGCGGTCGGCCGCCGCGCCAACGAGGCGACCAGCCCCACCCACCCCCCCTCGCGCGCGTTTGAGTGTCCCCACCATGGCCACCGTGGCGCCCGCGTGCCTCGGCGTCACCTGCACGGACCAAGGCGCCCGACGCCCTGCCCCGCCGGTGGCCGCACCGCCCTTCGTGCGCGATATGGCATGGTCCGAGGCGCAACCGCCCCCGCGCCGACGTGGCGGCAGCGTTGACGGCGGCCCCGCCCGCTGCGGTGCTCCCCCACTCCTCGCCCCCGCCACTGTCTGACTGGGGACGAGCTCCACCGCCGTTGGCAGCGGCGAAGGGCGCCGGCAGCGCCACTGTAACGGCGTCGGCGGCGGCGGTGGGCTGTGGTCCATGGCCCCACCGTCGCCGCTGCCACCGCTAGCGGGCTTGCGCACCGCCGCCGACGCCCCGGCGGGGGACGGCGGCGCGGAGTTCGACGGTGGGCTGCCTGCGGCAGCGTCGGCGGCGCCCAACTGCCGCGCCCGTGGCGACCGGGACGGGTGCGACGGCAGGCCGGCGGCGGTGTGCACGTCTGGAGGTGCACGATTCTTCGTCTGCTTGTCTCTGGGGGGGGGAGGCGCGGCGGTGACGGCTGCTGCGTGGGCGGCGGCGGCGGCAGTGCTTGTTGGCGGTGGCTTGTTTGCCGAGGACGCGGGGCCGCGCGAGGTAGGTGGTTCGCGCGGGCTCGTCGTCGGCGGCTGCTTCGCATGTTGTAAGCAAGTCCAGGTTAATTCCGCGCACGCGTTTTCCCCTGGCCTTAAGGACAGGGTACTATCCAACATGCGCATAGGGGCCCCCAGTCTACACTTTTTCCGAGCTAGTGCACGTCGCGGGAGTAGTTGCGAAAAAGCGGGGTGGCCGCGGAGAGTCCTCGCACGGCTCAGGCGGACGTCGCCGTACGGTGAGTCCGACATTGTTAGAAGCGTCACTCTGCAACGTATCTCTGCATGTGTTTTGGCAGCATTGGTGTACGTTGGGCGTTTGTGAGGTCCAACCATGTGAAGGAAGGGTTTTTTTCCAGTTCTGATGGCATGAAACGGGGGGTCTGTGCTTCAGACGAGCTGGAAACGAGGATGCGTGCTGCATGTGACCGCGTCGGGTGAGGAATTGAGAGCATTATTTGTGGAACCTGCTCTGAGAAGCTCCAGACGGTGTTTTTGTCCTGCGAATTTTGGAACACGCCGGAGAGGGCCACGATCGGGGACCGCCGAGACGCGTGGAATTTGGTGTGACCGTGGCGCGCAGTGACTGAAGCGGGTAGTCGCGAGTGGCGTGACTCAGCTCCCCGCGTGGTGCTGCTGTGCGCGGGCCGGTGACGAGGAGAGGGCAGCGCCGTGCGTGTGGCCCGTGCGAGGGGGTGGTGGTGTTGCGGTGGCGACACTGGCCGTGCGGGATGTCGCGCAGCTGACCGCGCGGTACGTCGTGGGGGGAGGAGACAGGACAGGAGGGTACGTTTGGGGGGTTTTGGAGGGG
>ENA-ORXT01005452-ORXT01005452.1-marine-metagenome-genome-assembly--contig:-NODE-5452-length-12484-cov-3.502781_pt1 | contig 12484 bp, 12 predicted proteins | sample MGYA00237868_ERZ511482 | MGnify/ENA metagenome assembly ERZ511482 | reverse complement strand
CCTCGACACTTTCTATATGCCCTAAACAAAGGAGTACCCCCCGCATGTATTCCCTACGGTCACGAAGCGGTATCCTTTAGGACAACGGGCCGCAGACCCGCAACGGAGTCAGATGCGGCTTATCCGAAGAACAATAACTAAACTAAACTGTGCTGCCACTCAAAGCAGCCATAGCCACTTGGTTGCGTTTAATGGGCAGTTTGGCGGTCAACCCCGTGCCTGTAGTTATAGCAGTGTAGGAATCGCATCTTCATCATTAGAGGTCATATTCCTAATCTCATTAGTAACAGCTTCCTCGACAGAGGTTGTCGCTTTGCTAGTAATTATTATCTGTCCCCCAGTCTTATAAATACTTTTGCCATCGGTAACGATAAACTCTTTGCTCTCATTGCCAATAATCAAATATTTTCCATCGGTATTAGTGAGATCGTAACTATTGCTCAAATCAATCTTCTAGATGATTCTGTTGCTGGCATACGTTACTTAGTAAATATTTGCTTCTTATGGCAATTCAAATAGTAAACAGTGGTAACTAATTTGGTCTAGACAGCAGTTTAAATATTGTCGCGGACATTAAGACTGGAGTAAAAACATTTGGAGAGCGAAAATAGCTTTGACTAATATAAATTGTGTCAAATTTATGGGAACTTTGTATTTTACTTTACAGTTTCAATTAGGTGGTTTTATTTACCAACGCCAAATATAGCTAAACTGTGCAGCTAATTATTTGTAATTAGATAGCTATTGCACAGATCAATTATTTGGTTCGTCAATGCCGACATATTGATAGGTTTGGTAATTAGTTTTATATCTTCAGCAATTTGTGATTGAACTACTCGTTTCATACTAGGCTTGTCTGTTACAAAAATAATAGGAATAGAACAGGTATTGGGATCTAACTTCAACAATTTATAGACAGCTAATCCATTTATTTCACTCATTACTGTACAGCGGTTTGCATAACTAATTGATACAGGGTTAATTGTAGCCCAACCTACTCAATCAAACAAATGTTTTATTATCTGTTGTCCCAGAGTGAACTGCAAACCGCTGTATCTAGTAAGATTACATCTGGATAATATGCTTTAGCTTTAATAATTCCTTCTCTTGCCTTTAAAGCAATTACAATTTCCCAGTCGGTATCATGTTCCAAAACAAACTTAACCAGCTGATTGAAGTTACTATCATTATCAATCACTAGGAGACGTTTAATGTTCATGTTTAATCGGATATTTTAATTAATATCTTTATCTCAACGGTGCAATATATTTAACTGTGGAAGCTTCTATAAATAGTTGCTATAACTTATCAAAAAGTGTTGAATAAGTATTCAAAAATGTTAGTAATGTATCTATTTGGACAACTTCATTTGTATCACCTAAATCGAGATGTTTGATTGTCTTCAATATTTCATAGTATTTGGTTTACGTCTGACCTTTAGCGGACATAAGTAAAATAAAACTTGAGCTAAAAAAATAGTGTGAACTATACCTCCAAAGCTTGTTAGACAAAGCTTAAATAGTTTGTAACCTAGTTTAGGTAATATTTGAAGAGTAAATATATGACTACTTCACTGTTTTTGTAATGGTAATTGATTTTACAAGGGAACAGTTTGATTTTTTCCAGTAGATTTCATCATACGCGATCGCTTTTTTGATCTATAATTTTGCCTCAAAACTACATACTCTTTTCACAGATTTTAGAGGAGAAAAGCGATTCATCGAGGTCTTTGTGAAAGGAAATGCTACATGCGGCTTATGCTTGCGGTATCCGTGATAGAAAAGACTTTGTTTAGGGCATCGTCCGTCATAGAAAAGCCTCTGTGTTGAAGAGGCTTATTCTACTCTTGCGATCGCTTTGTCTATCTATTCAAAATTGAATTACTGAACGTATTTAGTCACGTCTTCCCCACAGTCATCGGCTAAATAAGATAGAGAACGAAAGCGTAACATCGTAAACTGCTCATATAAAGGATTTAATTTGCATAAGGGAGGAATGTGAGCCAGTGTTCGCCCAAATAAGTTAATATCCCGTTCAAAAGGACACTGAGGAGGAATTACTTTGCAAACAAATTTTGCTAAACGAGGATCTTTCACTTCCATCCCTTCAAGCCAATCTTTAATCGGATACAAAACATCTACGCCATGTTTAGGCTTTTCTGGGGGAGGAGTTAGGGAAGAAGCCGCACCTGTAGTAGTTTCTTGTGTTTCTTCTGATTTATAAAGAGTGCTTTCTAGAGATTTGAGAGCTTCAATCTCAATTTCTAGAGCATCGCAAAACTGCTGGAGTAATTCATATTCGGGAGTGGAATAAATTCCATCTGCCACAGCTACTAGTACGGCGGTACGTAAGAAATTTTCGGCGGTATCTGATTCCTTGCCTAAGCTTTCTGCAAGCTCTTCTGGGGTAATTATTTCCAGACTGCTAACTGCATTAATATCAATCAAGTCTTGAGTCAGTTGAGCAATTAACTCCTGTTCTTCTGGGTCATAATGTCCATCTGCTAAAGCAACAGTATATAAACCTCTTAGCCAAGCAGTAATTTGGAGATCGCTGTATGCGGATTCTGTAATAGTAGTCATGAGGAGTTATCTTTATCTCAATTATGTGTTACAAAAAAAATATATTAATTGAATATACAGAGTATTCTGATATTTCAGGCACGACAAGATAAAAATATGTTGTCATAAATATCATAACGAAACATCAATAAGATCTAGTCCCCAAATTGTGACAAATTATCAGCCTATCGCTTTAACCTAGTAAAATATAGGTTGACCAAAATTTAGATAAATTATCGGTAGAGGGTACTATTCAGGAGATAGCATTAGAGGTAACAAAGCAAGCAGAACGCCTTGATAGTTGGTTATCGACACAAATAACTGACATTTCTCGTTCCCGCGTACAGAAGCTCATTGAGAATGGTCACGTCAAACTAAACGATCGCGTATGCAGTAGTAAAAAAGCCAAAATAGCTCCTGGCGATCGCCTTTTAGTTATTATTCCCGAACCAGAGAAGTTAAATCTAATTCCTGAAGACGTTCCTTTAGATATTTTATTTGAAGACGAACATCTAATTATTGTCAACAAACCTGCGGGGATGGTGGTTCATCCTGCACCAGGACACTACACGGGAACGTTAGTTCATGCTCTACTTCATCACTGTACGTCTTTGGCTGGCATTGGAGGAGTAGAACGCCCTGGGATTGTCCACCGTATTGACAAAGATACTACAGGGGCAATTGTCGTCGCCAAAAGCGATCGCGCTCATCAAAATTTGCAGGCACAGATTAAAGCAAAAACGGCTCGTCGAGAGTATTGGGGAGTAATGTACGGTTCTTTTGCTACAGAGATGGGCAAGATTGATTTACCTATTGGTCGTCACCAAAGCGATCGCAAAAAGATGGGAATTATTGACACAGAAAAAGGAGGAAGGGAAGCAGTTACTTATTGGAAAACAAAAGAGCGAATTGGTAACTACAGCTTGATGGAATTTCTTTTAGAAACAGGACGGACTCACCAAATTAGAGTTCACTGCGCTCATTTAGGACATCCTTTACTCGGCGATGCAACTTATGGGTCAAATCGTTCTTTGAAGGTCAATTTATCTGGTCAAGCACTTCACGCCAGGCAACTATCGCTATTGCATCCTATTTCAGGAGAACTAATCAATGCGATCGCGCCTTTACCGAAGGAGTTTGAGAAGCTGCTGAACGTGCTACGGAACAGAACTCGTTGATTCCCATTAAAAAGAGGGATGTCGTAAATTAACAACATAATTTCTGAAGAAACCACTCTGCTAATTTACAACTCCCTCTCCTAACTTTTCTTGTAAGTTACTTATTAAACCGACTTAAATAAATATTTGTTGTTTAATTTAAGTAGTTTTGCGATAAGGAACTTTAGACATGTAGTTGATATTAGTTGCCGAACTTCCGCTAGGAGCATTTGCTCTAGTAGGCAAACTGCGAGCCATATCTAAATATAAAGCTGGACTGCCTGCTTTTGATTGGGCTTCTTGAGGGGTATAACGACGAACTTCGCTTTGCCAAATAATTTGGGGGAAACCCAAAATGGAGCGATAGTATTCGCCATAACGAGGAGAAGTAATATTGAAAGGACGCTCACCAGTTTCACGACTAGCAAGCACTCGACGACGTTGATAGGGTACAACATCGTAACCGAAGTTTTCCATGTATTCGTCACTGTCTAGCAGTTCGTCAACAAAGCCTTCAATTCCCTTGGTCGCTACTTTAATCGACCAGGCTATTTTTTCTCTTTCGTTGAATACATCTCGTCCTAAAACTCTTTGAACGCACTGTTCAACAAAACGATAGTTGCTATTTTTGGAATAGAAACTGTTGTAAAAAGTCTCCGATAATAAAAGTCCCCGAATGAAGTCACGAACGGTAATTTGACCGTTGCGTAGCTGAGATTCAAGAAATCTTTCGCGATCAGAGCGGAAAGCATGAAAGAAGATCTGACGATATGCAGCTTCAATCAAGTTGTTCATTTCAGTCAAAGAAAAGGTATTCTCTGCGGAAAAGATCTTAGGTTGGTCATCCCCCCCAATATCGTATCCATCGACACGACCATTTTGGGAGCTAGGCTTATAGCCTAATAAAGGAATAGACAAGTCAAAACCTCCGTCTATTGTACAGTTTATTAAAATTCTTAGTCCCAATCATACGGTAGATAGGGGGGCATAATAAACAACAGTAACAAAATATTACAGAGTTATTAATTAATTTTTCCTTGCTTAACCTAATTGCGGTGAACAGTGAACAATGAAAAGTTACCAACCTGATATAGCAAAGGCTTTTGTTTGGGCTGCATTAGATTGTGTAGAGGAGTCATTGTTGTTGACGCGAGATTCTGCACAGAATGTAGCAGTATTAAATCCACCAAATCTTTTGACGGTGCTGCTACGCAAACGTAAATTAGGATTCACAAACCAGAAACGTTCAATAATGCTCATGGTTTCATATTCGGTAATCAAAACCAATCCATCTTCTTCATCCATGTGATATTCTCCTGCCACAGGAACTATTTCTGCATAGCCTCTTTCTCGCAGTAGTTTGCCTTTTCTCGAATCTTCTGGATCGGGAATTAGGGCGAATACAGTTGTTCCTTTATGGTCTTCGTTTTCTTTGTCCCATGCCATCGAACCATCCCAACTGACGAAAGCACCACCAATAGATGTCTCTGGAGCGATATCATGCATCTGACAGATTGCAGCAACTTTTTCATCGGTCGCATCAAGAAATTCTACATTAATATCTGAACCGCCACTTTCTGCTCTTCTAAATGGTAGGTGATGAGTTGTACGTTGCGATCGCCATTGTCCAGCACTTTGTTGGAAAAATTCTTTGGCATCTTTGATTGGATTCATGGTCATATAACTTTTTTTAATAGCTTGTATAAATCAATATATCGAGAATCAACTAACCTTTGTTACTCGTTTCTATGGTCTAGTCTATTTTAAAATTTTTTTTGCATCAAAATACACCAAAACTATTGTTTAACTATAAGTATTCTATAACTTTTTGTTGCTTTAATTAATTATTACTTGACATTGTAGACAACTTATAGTGTGAGTGCTAAATTGATTACAAATCAATTAGTCAGCCGAAAGAATCATTTTTTGCCAGATAAATCTCAATTAGGGAGAAAAGCCAATGAATTTCTCAGGACAATTAAGCATAGAGCAACAGTTTAAACTTAAAGTTCTTCAAGAACAGGTACAGGGTTTAAACAAAGAACAAGCGCAAGAATATTTATTAGAAATGTTCCGTCAAATGATGGTTAAAGACAATCTGGTTAAGCAGCTATTAAAAGATGCTTAACCTTGTTATAAATAATTGTATAATTCTAACTAGATACGCAGGTATTGAAGACTAAAAATGTGGTGGGTTGCGTGCTTTTAATAGCCAGAGATTATCAAGGAGTAAAATCATCTTGCGCTCATAACGGCATGACTTTAAAACTTAGAAATAATGTTAAAACGATCGCTTGTTATTAACACATTTCTAGGGTCAAACGCTGCCCTACTACAATATTGTTAATACAAATTAGCAACTATCTAAAAAAAGAATTAAGAAAAATAATCTAAGTAAGATTTGATACTGAAGTCAATACATATGTCAGTAGTAAGTCAGAGGAAATGTAAAACCATGTTTAGCAGTGGTTTCAGTTTGTTGTAAATTCTTAAATAATAATTTATTTATAACTTTATGGTTCGTTATTGGTAAACGTTACCTCTTAGAATAAATAGAGCAATAAGTAAATGTACCAAGTAATAGACCAATGGAAGCAGAAAAACTGAGTCATGAAGCCTTGTTGTCTGGGCGAGAATTGCAAATTGTTGAACTAGTGGTAACAGGTTTGAGCAATCACAAAATCGCGCAACAACTAGAAATAAGTAAAAGAACTGTTGACAATCACATCAGCAACATTCTGAAAAAAACTAGTACATCTAATCGAGTAGAGTTAGTCCGTTGGTCTTTACAGTGGGGAAAGGTCTGTATCGATCACGTTAACTGCTGTTATCTGCCAAGTTTGAATAATGCGAAAGACCGTACTGAAATGGTTCAATAATTTCAATTCAGCCAAATTATTAAGTGCGATCGCAACTTCTACCTTAGTTGGTTGCCAGAGTTCTAGATATATTACTCCACCAACTCAAAGCATTAATGCTACCCTCAATTCTTCTTACTCTGAAGGAAACTCTAGTTTTTCTCACGATGGTCGCTATTTAATTTATCATAGCGATCGCAATGCTCAACGTAGTGTATTTCTCTATGATTTGCAGCGTCGCCGTCTCATACCTCTTCCTGGTTTAAACCAGAGGGGGAGTATGCAGTCTCAAGCAGATATTAGTGCTGACGGTCGCTATATCGTCTATGTCTCCGAACAACTGGGTAAAACAGACGTTTTTTTGTATAGTCGCTCAACAGCCAAAAGTCAAAATTTAACCAAAAGCTTTATCGGAGAAGTACGTAATCCCAGCATCAGTGGAAATGGTCGCTTTGTCTCTTTTGATGGCAATCGTTCAGGACAATGGAATATTGAAATTTACGACCGCGGAGTCGGAATTGATTTTTCCCAACCTGGCAATTTTTCCAATATTCAAGAGTCTGAGTAAGGAGAACTGCAAAGTATACTTGTATCATATCGCTTAAATAAAGCTTAGGGATTAGTAATTGCCTCTTGACCTTGAGCAGAAAGCAGGTGACCTAGAAAAGCTTCTACTTTTAAGTTGGGAGGTTGGCGATAAGCATAAGAAAATGTTTCAGAGCCAGAGGCATCCCCTTCTCGCAAACTATTTTTAACGCTAATAGCAGTCAAACCTTTGGTCTTTTCCTCCTGATTAAGAGGACGAGCGATCGCAGCTAAATCGACCTGTCCCGAAAGCAAAAGTCTAACGCCTGTTTCACTTCCATCTGCGCCCACATTTACTGTAGTGCCAGGAAATTCCTTTTGGAAACTTCTTTTAAGAAGTTTATTTACCTGTTCCATTTGAGACGAGCCATTTATCTTAACAGATATTCCCATAGGAACAATTCCTGGTGCAGAAAACGAAACTGCAGGAGTAGCTGTATTAGAATTATTATCAGAAGCAATAGATAGATTACCTTCGTCAGAATTACCCTGACTAGTAGCAGTGGTAGAAAACTTTATTTTTGTCCAAGCTCCGTAGCCCAAACTCAAAACCACCATAGTCGAAACTAAAGCTAAGATGAATGCAAGAGTCTCGTTTTTTTTAAACTTAAACATAGATACTTAATCGACTAAAATTTAGAATTAAAGGTAAGTGAAATTACACAAATAGACGGTGCTTCTTAAATTAACAAACAATAATTTAGAGATCATAATGTTGGCAACGATCTTATCATTCTTAGAGAAAATAATTGTAGTTTAATTATCAACATATCTACAACTTAATTCGCAATACTAAGCAAATAGAGCGGAGTACTATAGCAGTTCTCAACAGCGTGATTGCACATGCTGGTGAAACTCCAGTATGCCTCACGTTTAAAGTGTTAAGGTACATAATTTATTTGTTTTAGGGATTAAAAATTGGGTATTTTCCCAGTCTCCAACTCCCCACTTTTACAGCACCAATCTCAGCAATTCCTGACTTAGTCAAGAATTGTCATATATTGAGTATTAAATAGCAGAGAAAGCAGCAGTTTTGCGCCCCTTCCTCATTTCCTGTAAACTAGGCTGGCGACTAGAAATTCCAGATAATTATGGTTTTTCGTTGCTCAGTAGCAACCAATTTAGTAAATCCAGTAATTCAAGAGCAAAAAATAATGCCATCGCCAAATAACCCGCGTCGGACGAAAATTGTTGCCACAGTAGGGCCAGCTACATTAGAACCCGATACTTTGCGCCAACTGATTAAAGCAGGTGCAACTACCCTTCGGATTAATTTCTCTCATGGGACACAACAAGACCATCAAAAGGCGATACGGTTAATCAGACAGACTGCTTTTGAACTGGATCAACCAGTTGGTATACTACAAGATCTACAAGGACCCAAGATTCGTTTGGGCAAGTATGCTGCGGGGAAAATTAATTTAAAAAAGGGCGATCCCTATACCTTGACGAGCCGCAAAGTAGAATGTGATCAGCAAGTAGGCTATGTCAGCTACAGTAAACTAGCTCTAGAAGTTCCAGAACACGCCACTATTTTGCTAGACGATGGCAAAGTGGAAATGAAGGTAGAAAGCATAGACAAAGCCAATCAGAATCTCCATTGTCGGGTAGTTGTTGGTGGAGACCTCTCTAGCAACAAAGGAGTTAATTTTCCTGGAGTATTTCTGTCTGTAAAAGCTTTAACAGATAAGGATCGTGAAGATCTCATGTTTGGCTTGGATCAAGGAGTAGACTGGATTGCCCTTAGTTTTGTTCGTAATCCTCAAGATATTTTGGAAATCAAGGACCTAATATCCAGTGCAGGTAAGTCTATTCCTGTAATCGCCAAAATCGAAAAGCATGAAGCTATTGAACAAATGGATGCGATTCTCTCCCTTTGTGATGGAGCTATGGTAGCCAGAGGAGACTTAGGGGTAGAGTTACCAGCAGAAGACGTACCGATTCTTCAAAAACGTCTGATTGCTACTGCCAACAGATTAGGTATCCCCATTATTACCGCCACTCAAATGCTGGATAGCATGGTAAATAATCCTCGACCTACCCGCGCCGAAGTCTCGGATGTAGCAAACGCTATTCTAGATGGTACGGATGCGGTGATGCTTTCTAATGAGACGGCGGTGGGTAACTATCCCGTAGAGGCAGTAGAAACAATGGCAACGATCGCCTGTAGAATTGAACAAGAACAACAGACTAATAATCTCAAAAGAACCAAACGTTCGATTACTCACGCCATATCCGCTGCTGTAGGTCAAATTGCATCTCAACTAGATGCGGCAGCAATTATGACCCTGACTAAGACTGGTGCGACGGCTCGTAATGTCTCTAAATTTAGACCCAAGACTCCTATTCTTGCAATTACCCCCCATGTATATGTAGCCCGTAGATTGCAAATGGTTTGGGGAGTAAAGCCTTTACTGGTTTTAGATTTGGCTTCTGCTACCCAGACATTCCAAGCAGCCATTAATGTGGCACAAGAAAAAAACTGGTTATTTGCGGGGGATTTAGTCGTAATGACGGCGGGAACTCTTCAAGGCATAGCAGGTTCGACTGATTTGATTAAGGTAGAACTGGTCAAAGCAATTTTAGGAGAAGGATCGGGTATTGGACAAGGTGCTATCACTGGTAGAGCCAGAGTTGTTCCTAACGCCAGAGATATCAACGATTTTAACCCAGGAGAAATTTTGGTTACTTCTTCAACTACTGCTCAATTTGTTGATATTATTCGCCAAGCATCAGGCATCATCACAGAAGAAGATAATCTGACCAGTCATGCTGCGGTAATTGGCTTACGTTTAGGTATTCCTGTCATAGTTGGTTTAAAAAATGCCACCGAAATTATTCGAGAAGGAGCGATTTTAACTCTGGATGCCAAAAGGGGTGTCGTCTATTCTGGAACGACGAACGAAGAATAGACTTATGGCTACGCCTTTAATAAAGTGGAACTACTTAACTGATGTCTGGAATAGTTTATTTAGTTGGTGCGGGGATAGGTGAAGAAGCATATTTGACTGTTAAAGGAAAGCAGTTAATGGGTCTGGCTGAAGTATTAATTTATGATGCTTTGGTTGATGAGGCTTTGCTAAGTTTAGGGGGAGAAGGATGTCTCAAACTCAAGGTTGGTAAGCGAGGTGGACAAGCAAGCGTCCCCCAAGAAAATATCAATCAGCTATTAGTGGCATATTGTCTTCAGGGAAAAAAGATAGTTAGGTTGAAAAGTGGCGATCCCTTTGTTTTTGGTCGTGCTAATGAGGAGATTGCTGCATTGCAACAAGCAGGGTGTAAGTTTGAGCTTATTCCTGGCATTTCTTCCTCTTTGGCTGCACCTTTGCTCGCCAATATTCCTCTGACGGATAAAAATTTAAGCCGTTGTTTTGTGGTGTTGAGTGGACATCAGCCAGAACAATTAAATTGGTCTGCTTTGGCTAAAATCGATACTTTGGTTATTTTGATGGGAGGACGCTCTTTAAGCACAATAGTTGAGAGCCTAATTAATAATAAGAGATCGCCTAATGAACCGATCGCTATTATTCGCAACTGTGGCAGATTTGAACAAGAGATTTTTTGGGGTACTTTAACCGATATAGTAGAAGCTACTGTGGGAATATCTCTTTCTCCTGCCGTTATTGTCATTGGTAAAGTCGTGCAACTAAGTCGAGATTCTCAAACCAATTTATCTTCTCAACCATTAGCAAACAAATCTATTTTGGTGACTCGCGCGGAGTCCCAATCGAGTAAATTTACTACGTTGCTTCAGCAACAAGGTGCAAAAGTGGTAGAAATGCCAGCCTTAGCTATTACTCCTCCTTCAAGCTGGGCAGATTTAGATCTGGCGATCGCAAATTTATTTCAATTTCAATGGTTAATTCTTACTTCGGCTAATGGAGTAAACTATTTTTTTGCTCGCTTAAATACTCTTGGTTATGATGCTCGTGTATTAGGGGGCATTAAAATAGCTGTTGTCGGGCGAAAGACCGCTGATATGCTGCAAAAAAGACAGCTTAACGCTGATTTTATTCCTCCTGACTACGTAGCAGATTCTATGGTGGCTAATTTCCCTGAAAATTTAGCAGGACAAAACATCTTGTTTCCCCGTGTGGAATCTGGTGGAAGAGAGGTATTGGTTAAGGAGTTATCTAGTAAAGGTGCAGAGATAGTTGAAGTTGCAGCCTATCAATCTCAATGTCCTCAGCAAATCGATCCTATTGCTTGGAAGGCTTTACAAACTCAAAAGATTGATGTGATTACCTTTGCCAGTTCAAAAACGGTCAAAAACTTCTATCAACTATTGTTTCAACAGTTAAAATCTAATGACGCTGTATATTCTCTATTGAAAAATGTTTGCATTGCTTCAATTGGTCCCCAGACATCCAAAACTTGCCGAGAGTTACTGGGAAGATTCGATTTAGAAGCAAAAGAATATACTCTAGAGGGATTAACCGCCTCCATAGTCGAGCGTTATTGAGTAGCAGGCTTGACTTTATTTGAGCCATCTTTAACTACTGGTTTAACCTGGGACAACATTCTGATAATCTGTCCTTGTCCTTGAATCAAACACCACGCCATAATTGCCCAGGTTTGCCAAGTTTGCCATAGTGCTGCACTTTGACTGCCAAAAGCGATCGCGCCTAGTAAAAAGATAAAGATTAACCAGCGCAATAGTTTTTCTGGAACTTGTTTGGGCCAATTATCTGCATCTCCCCCAGAATAACGATATACAACATATAATATGCTACGAGACAAAATATGACTTGATAGAAGACTTGTGCCAATGGGGTTGGTCGATGTTACTGCCGCAAACCCATAATAACGAAAGGATTGAAGCAATAGGTATAGCCAGGTTCGGGTATGTTTATTTAGGTGGTTGTAAATCCAGAAACACAGTCGTGATAACAAGAGAAATCCAATCCAAGATAAATAAGGCAATAAAGCAGAGTGAGGCAAAGCAATTAAGTTCTCTACCAACTGACTGTTAAAAGGTAGCCTTACCCCTTGTGCCTGGTCTAACAAAACAACTCCAATCGCGCCAAACAACAATGACCAAAACCAAGGATACCAAGTCTGCATCATCTGTTTATAGATGTGATACGTAATAGATAACTTGGGCTGGTCTTCGTACTTTTCTGCTACATAATCGTTTTCGTAGTATCCCAGTTCATATACACACCAAAAAGAAACTAACAAAAACACGATACTTACACTGTGTAAAAGCCAATGGGTTGCTTGCCACGAAAAAGCAAATAAAAGAATTGGTAAATCGTCCCAGATAATTACTTTTGAAGTATATTTTTCTCCTACTCGCTTAACCTTTTCTAAATAGAAAAAT
>ENA-ORXT01005451-ORXT01005451.1-marine-metagenome-genome-assembly--contig:-NODE-5451-length-12484-cov-5.311759_pt1 | contig 12484 bp, 13 predicted proteins | sample MGYA00237868_ERZ511482 | MGnify/ENA metagenome assembly ERZ511482 | reverse complement strand
TGTCGCCCGGTTTCGTGTCATTTCGAACGGCGAGAAGCGCCGGAACGGGGACGCAGGACCTGTCAGGCCGGCCCGCCCCGGTCGAGGGTCGACGTCTCCGATCCCGCATCGGCACAAGCACGGCTCGCCTCCGGTCCCCGATGCGCCATATCGATCCCGTATGATTGGCCCCGTGGAGACCCGACCATGAAACGCATCCTTCTCGCCCTGCCCGTGATCCTGACCGCCTGCGCCATCGGCCCTTCGTTCCGGGATACGGCCGTGCCCATCGCCACGGCCCGACAGGTCGACCTGAACCGCTACCAGGGCCTGTGGTACGAGATCGCGCGCTTTCCCGTGTCGTTCGAGGAGGGGTGCGTGGGGGTGACCGCCGAGTATACCGTCCTGCCGGACGGCGACGTGCGCGTGGTCAATACGTGCCGGGAGGGCAGCCTGACCGCCCCCGCCCGGACGTCGGAGGCGATCGCCGAAGCGGTGGATGCGAGCAATGCGAGGCTGAAGGTCGATTTCGTGCCCTACATCCCCTTCACCGCCGGGGATTACTGGATTCTCGATATCGACGAGGGATACCGCACCGTCGTCGTCGGCAATCCCGACGGCACCGCAGGCTGGGTGCTCGCCCGCGAACCGCAGATCGGCGAGGCGCGGTTGCAGCGCGGCTACGACGTGCTGCGCCGGGCCGGGTACGACCTGTCGCGGATCACGCTGACGCCGCAATCGGCGATCCGGTAACGGGGGAGGCGGGTATCCGCCGCAACGCCCACCGGTGAATTCCGCCGACACGCCGCGCCACGGATCGGAAAAAATCCCCCGGATGGCAGGCCATCCGGGGCAAGGGAGGGGGAGTTCAGATGATGAGCGGGTCCCGGCGGGGGCATCGCTGCGCCGTGCCGGGACCGGTATCGTTCAGTCAACACCGGCCCGGCTGCTTGGTTCCGCGCGGGCGGCGATTTTCTTCGTCCCCTGCGCGTCGGTCGTGCCGGCGGGCAGGGCAACCTGCGGCACCCATGCGCGCAGGGTCCGCACCAGAAGCGCGGGGGCGACGAGACCGGTTTCCTCGGCCTGGGCGGCGGCGAGGGCGTCGATGGTGGCGGGGGTCCATTCGCCGGGGGTTCCGGCCTCGATCCCCCGGGCGGTCAGGGCGGCCTGGACATGGCGGATCAGGGGCGCGCGCTCGGCGATGGTGCAGACGGCCTCGGCCTCGACCATCCCGGCGGGGGTCTCGACGACGACGACCTGCGCCGGTTCGGTCACGGCGGCGATGTCGGTGGTGGCCACGGCGGGCTGCTCCTCGACCGAGCGCACCTCGATCTCGACGGTTTCGGCGGGGACGACCGCGCCCCGGCCGTTCTGGTCGATGGCGTGTATCTGCATCATCCGCAGGCCCGCATTGACGCGCACGGCCTGGATTCGGGCCTCGCTGATGACGATCCGGTTATCGGGCAGTTCGGGCAGCGATTCCATCTCCGCGACCAGCGCACCGCCCGTGACGCGATAGCGGGTGACCCCGCGCGAGCCGACGACCAGCTCGATATCGAAGACGGGGGGAATGGCGCGCAGGCGGCGGGTCGGGTCGCTGACGATGATGCGCTTTTCCTCCTCCGCGAAGGTCGCGCCGTGGCGGTGCTCCGGCACCACCGTCACCGTCTCGGTCCGGGTGCCGAAGACGGCGGGGGTCACCGTCAGCATCCTGTGGGCCGGGGTCGTGACGATGTCGCGGGTCTCGGTCGCGAGGACCGGCACCGTCGCGGCATCGACCGCGCAGATATCCGACGCGGCGAGGGTCAGCCCGTCATCCGCCTCGCTGGGCGGCGCACCGCCGACGATGGACTGGAAGGCTGCAACCGCCCCGAGAAGCAGGGCGATGAGGAGTCCGGCAAGGCGCATGGGTCTTCCCTCGAAACTGTCGGTGTCGGGGATTCCATACAGCATACGGAGTTAACCGTCGTTGAACACCCGAGCATCCCGCCCCCCGACCTGCCCCCCGGACCCGCAGCGCGAAAAAATGTCTCCCCCGTATGCGAAACGCGCTATGCGAGGGCGTAGAGCGATGTCATCGAGGGCGGGGACGGATTTCCGGTTCCGGCGGATACACCAGAGGGAAGAGACGCCATGGGCGCGCATATCATCGACGGAAAAGCCTTTGCCGCGACCGTCCGGCAGAAGGTCGCCGGGCATGTCTCGCGCCTGGTCGAGGAACACGGGATCACGCCGGGCCTGGCCGTCGTGCTGGTGGGCGAGGACCCCGCTAGCCAGGTCTATGTGCGCAATAAAGGCAAGCAGACCGTCGAGACGGGCATGGCCTCCTTCGAGCACAAGCTGCCCATCGATACCGACGAGGCGACCCTGCTGGCACTGGTCGAACAGTTGAACGGCGACCCGTCCGTGCACGGCATCCTCGTGCAGCTGCCCCTGCCCGCGCACCTGAACGCCGATCTCGTCATCAACACCATCGCGCCGGAAAAGGACGTGGACGGGTTCCACGTCGTCAATGTGGGCCGTCTGGGCGCGGGGCTGAAGGCGATGATCCCCTGCACGCCGCTCGGCTCGCTGATGATGCTCAAGGACCATCACGGCGACCTGTCGGGCAAGAGCGCGGTGATCGTCGGGCGCTCGAACATCGTGGGCAAGCCGATGGCGCAACTGCTGCTGGGCGCGAACGCCACGCCGACCATCGCCCATTCGCGCACCGCCGATCTGGCCGATGTCGTGCGTGCCGCCGATATCGTCGTCGCCGCCGTGGGCCGCCCCGAGATGGTGCGGGGCGACTGGATCAAGCCGGGCGCGACCGTCATCGATGTCGGCATCAACCGCGTTCCCGCCCCCGAAAAGGGCGAGGGCAAGCACAAGATCGTCGGCGACGTGCACTTTGCCAGCGCGGTCGAGGTGGCCGGGGCCATCACCCCGGTGCCGGGCGGCGTCGGCCCGATGACCATCGCGTGCCTGCTGGCCAATACCGTCACCGCCGCCTCGCGCGCGGCGGGCCTGCCGGAGCCGGAGGGGCTGACGGCGTGAGCGCGCCACGGGAATGAGCGTCGAACCGGTCGAGGATCGCGTCTTCAAGGGCATCGTCCTGATGATGCTCGCGTTTCTGGTCTTCACCGGCATCGACACGAGCGCGAAATGGCTGGTGCTGGCCGGGATGGCCCCGTTGCAGGTGGTGTTCGTGCGCTATGCGGGTCATGCGGTGCTGTCCCTGCTGCTCGCGTTTCCGCGCGAGGGGCGGGCGATGTTCCGTAGCCGGAACCTGAAGCTGGAACTGCTGCGCGGGTTCTTTCTGCTCGGCTCGACCGTCTGCAATTTCGTGGCGATCAAGTATCTGCCCCTGACCTTCACGATCACGATCTTCTTTGCCACCCCCCTGGTCGTCTGCGCGCTGTCGATCCCGTTGCTGGGCGAGCGGGTCGGGCCGAGGCGCTGGGCGGCAATCTGCGTGGGGTTCGTCGGGGTGCTGGTCGCGATCCGCCCCTGGAACGGGGATCTGCACTGGGCCATCCTGTTCTCGCTGACGGCGGTCGTCATGGCGTCGTTCTACTTCGTGCTGACGCGGCGTCTGGCGGGAGTGGATTCGGCGGCCACCCAGCAATTCTACTGCGCGTGGCTGGCAACCCTGCTGATCGCCCCCTTCGCGCTGATGGACTGGTCATGGCCCGCTGATGCCGTATCGTGGGTGCCGTTCTGCCTGATCGGGTTCTTCGGATGGGGCGGGCATCAACTGCTGGTCGTGGCGCACCGATGCGCGCCCGCCTCGACCCTGTCGCCGTTCATCTACGTGCAGATCGTCTACATGACCGCGTCGAGCTGGATCATCTTTCATCAACCGCCCGAAGGCCGGCACATCGCCGGGGCGGCGATCATCCTGTGCAGCGGTCTGTATATCTGGATGCGCGAACGGACGTTGCAGGCGCAGGCGTGAGGATCAGGCCAGCATCCAGGACTGGATTTCCTTGGACCGCACGATCTGCGAGACGTCCTTGTCGAAGGCGATGAAGTGATCGGTGTCGAGATGGGCGGCGAAGGCGTCGGCATCGTCGTAGAATTCGTACAGCAATACCCGTTCGGCGGACCGCGTGCAGACGGAGACGTCGAACCGGTGACAGCCCGGCTCCCTTTCCAGCGAATCGCGAGCCTGCTGACGAACCCGGGTCAGAAAACCTTCCGCTTCCCCCCGATCGACTTCGAAAACGACCGTGACAACAAACATGGCAGCGCCTCTTAAATATCTTGAAATGCGATAATTCACTCGTTTATCCGCCCCCGTACCGGTATCGGTTGCACGTATGATGGCCCCTCTCAACAACTTTTTACCGAACGGTAAAAATCTGGTACGACCGGAATGCGTGCTCGCGCACCGCTCCGGCTGGCTCTTCGCGCCGTATTGCGCGGATTCGGGGGGGGTCAGCGCGATTGCACCCTCGGGGGCGGCATATCACCACAGGTTGCGGAATCCGGGCGACGGCGTGCCGCAGGCCCTGTTCCCGAACGGCATCGCGCTGGAGGATGGCGGCGACTTCCTGATCGCGCATCTGGGGCAGACCACGGGCGGCATCTATCGCCTGAGGCCGGACGGCACCGCCGGCGTGGTCACCGATACGGTCGGGGGCGCACCGATGCCCCCCGCCAACTTCGTGATGCCGGACGGTCGCGGGCGGCTGTGGATCACCGTCTCGACCACCCTGGTCCCCCGGGCGCGGGATTATCGCCCCGATGCCTGCACCGGCTATATCGCCCTGCACGAGAACGGCGAGACGCGCATCGTGGCCGACGGCCTCGGCTATACCAACGAATGCCTGCTCTCGGCGGACGAGAGGACGCTGTGGGTCAACGAGACCTTCGCCCGCCGCCTGACCGCCTTCGACGTGACGGAGGACGGGCTGGAGAACCGGCGCACGGTGGCGACATTCGGCCCCGGCACCTTTCCCGACGGAATCGCGCAGGCGCAGGACGGCTCGCTGTTCATCGTCTCCATCGTGTCGAACCGGGTGCTGCGCGTGTGGCCGGACGGGCGCATCGACACGGTGGTCGAGGATGTCGATGCCGCGCATCTGGCCGAGGTCGAAACCGCGTTCCGGGCTGGCACCATGGGCCGTCCGCATCTGGATGTCGCGCATTCACGGGTCCTGCGCAATATCTCGAACCTCGCGTTCGGCGGGGCGGATCTGAAGACGGCGTATCTGGGCTGCCTGCTCGGCGACAGCATCGTGTCGTTCGACAGTCCCGTAGCAGGACGTGCATTGCCCCACTGGACCCATTCCATCGACCCCCTCCTCGACAGCTTCGGAGTACAGCCGTGAAAAGCAACAACACCTTCCGCATCGCCCTGTTTCCCGGTGACGGCATCGGCGCGGAGATCACCGAACCGACCCGCCTGCTGCTGGACGAGGTGGCCGCGAAGGTCGGCGGCTTCGGCTTCGACTGGGCACCGTGCGAGGCGGGGGCGGCGTATTACCGCAAGCACGGCACCGCCCTGCCCGACCACTCGATCAGGACGGCGCGCGAAGCGGACGCGATCCTGCTGGCCGCGATGGGCCTGCCCGACGTGCGCCAGGCCGACGGGCGCGAGATGACGCCGCAGATCGACCTGCGTTTCGAATTCGGCCTCTATGCGGGCGTGCGGCCCGTCAAGCCCATCCCCGGGGTGCGCGCCATCCTGGCCGATCCGCGTGCGCATGACATCGACTACGTCATCATCCGCGAATCGATCGAGGGGCTGTTCGCCCCCTATGCCCCCGGCACCCGCGACGGCGACGGCGAGGCGCGCGAGACGATGGTGATCACGCGCCCCGTCTGCGAGAAACTGTTCGATTTCGCGTTCAAGCTGGCGCAGGAGCGCGGCGGGGAGAAGAAAGTGACGTCGGTGGACAAGGCGAACGTCTTCCAGGCCTTCGCCTTCTGGCGCGAGATCTTCTACGAGCGGGCGAAGGGTTTCGACGGCGTGGCGGCGGATCACGCCTATGTCGACGCCTTCGCCATGACGATGGTGCAGAAGCCCTGGACCATCGACGTGGCCGTCACCGAGAACATGTTCGGGGATATCCTGTCAGATCTGGGCGCGGCCTTGATGGGCGGGATGGGCTATGCGCCGTCGGCCGATATCGGGGACGAGCATGCGGTCTTCCAGCCCTGCCACGGCTCGGCCCCCGACATCGCGGGCAAGGGATTGGCGAACCCGACCGCGATGATCCTGTCCGCCGCCATGATGCTGGACTGGCTGGGCGCGAAGCACGGCAGCCGCGAGGCGGGGGTCGCCGCCTCCGCGATGCGCCGGGCGGTGGACGAGGCGTTCGGCGGGGGACAGCTCGTCACCTGCGAACTGGGCGGCAAGGCGGGGACCGAGGCGGTCTTCGCGGCGGTGCGCGAGACGCTGGCGCGCGTGGATGCGTGACGGTGCGGCCCCGGCCAGGGTCGCCGTCGTCGGCGCGGGATATTTCGGGCGCTTCCACCTCGACGCATGGAGCCGGATGGCGGACGTGACGCTGGCGGGCCTGTGCGAGCGGGACGGGGCGCGGGCGGCGGAGATGAGTGCGGAATACGGGGGCTTCCCCGTCTTCGACGACGCGCTGGCGATGGTGCGGGCCGTGCGCCCCGATATCGTCGACATCACCGCGCCCCCCGCCGCGCATCTGGACCTGATCCGCATGCTGGCCCCCCATGCCCCGCATATCCTGTGCCAGAAACCCTTCTGCGGCGGGGTGGCGGGGGCGCGCGAGGCGATTGCGGTCGCCGAGGCCCACGGGTGCCGCCTCGCGGTACACGAGAACGTGCGCTACCAGCCGTGGTACCGCGCCGCCAAGCGCCTGATGGAGGCGGGGGCCGTCGGCGAGCCGTATCAGGTCACCTTTCGCCTGCGCACGGGGGACGGGCAGGGACCGGAGGCGTATCTGGACCGGCAGCCCTATTTCCAGACGATGCCGCGCTTTCTGGTCCACGAGACCGCGATCCACTGGATCGACACCTTCCGCTATCTGATGGGCGAGGTGCGCGACGTGACCGCCCATCTGCGCCGCCTCAACCCCGCCATCGCGGGCGAGGATGCGGCGCTGATCCTCTTCGGGTTCGAGAACGGCACGCGCGGGGTGTTCGACGGCAACCGTCTGGCCGACCACGCCGCCCCGAACACCCGCCTGACCATGGGCGAGATGTGGATCGAGGGGTCGGGCGGCACGCTGCGGCTGGACGGCACCGGGCGGCTGTGGCTGCGCGCCTTCGGCGACGTGGCGGAAACCGCGCAGGACTTCGCGTGGCAGGACCGGCATTTCGGCGGCGACTGCGTCTACCTGACCAACCGCGCGACGCTGGATGCCTGGCGGCGGGGCGCGGAGCCGGAAACCTCCGCCGCGCGCTATCTCCGCAATCAGGAAATCGTCGAGGATATCTACTCGGCGGCCTGAGACGCCCCCCGCTCGACCCAGTCCAGCGCCAGCGCGCTCCAACCGGACGGAATCACGTGGCCGCCGGGGTGCAGAGCCATCTCCAGCGAGGTACCCGCCCCGCACCCGGTCCACCGGCGGATCTGGTAGTCGCCCCTGCGCGCGAACCCGTCGGGCGCATCGGTCGCGCATCCGGCGGCGGCGCGAAGGAGGGCCAGGCCCGCGAAGACATCGCCCTGGGCGATGCCGCCGCCGACGATGCGCCCCTCCAGCGGCACGACCGGGTCGGACCAGCCGTGGGTGTGGAGCAGCCTCACCGGTCCCTCGCACCGCGCGGGCAGGGGCCGCCACAGCACTCCGGCGATGGGGGCATAGGCCGCGAAGGTGTCGGGGGCCGAGCACGCCACCCGCCACGTCATCATCCCCCCGGCGGAAAACCCGGACAGCACGATGCGCGCGGGGTCGAGGTCGAAGCGCACCGCCGCATCCCGCGCCACCGCCGCCAGAAAGGCGATGTCGTCGCGCCCCCCGGGGTTCTGCCGCGTGTTCCACGACCCGCCCTCGTCGCCCGCCCGCCGGGGCATCCCCTGCGGCGCGATGATGGCATAGCCGCGCGCCGTCAGTGCCTCCACCAGCCCCCGGTTGCGCAGCACCCCCGCCCCGCGCCCGCCCCAGCCGTGCAGGAAGACCAGCGCGGGGTGCGGCCCCTCTCCGGACGGGGCTTCGGCGTGGTAGACGCCGCCCTCGATCGCACAGGGCGTCTGCGCATCGCCGCAGGCCAGCGCGGGGAGGGGGGCGAGGAGGAGCGCGGCCATGCACAGCCCGGCGTAAAGAGTCTTCATCGCTTGCCCCTTCTGTCCGGGCGAGACGATAGCGCGGCGTACCGGGGGGTCACGTCGGGGGCGATCACGTTCCGTGCATCTCCGCCCCCCTCAATACGTCGCGCGCCCGCCGCTGAGGTCGAACACGCCGCCCGTCGTGAAACTGTTCTCCGCCGAGCAGAGCCACGCGATCATGCCCGCCACCTCGTCGACCGTCACGAACCGCCCGCGCGGGATCTTCGACAGCATGTAGTCGATATGGGATTGCTCCATCTGGTCGAAGATGGCGGTCTTCGCCGCCGCCGGGGTGACGCAGTTGACGGCGATGTCGTGGTCCGCCAGTTCCTTGCCCAGCGATTTGGTCAGGGCGATGACCCCGGCCTTCGACACGGAATACGCCGAGGCATTGGGGTTGCCCTCCTTGCCCGCGACCGAGGCGACGCTGACGATGCGGCCGTAGCCGCGCGATATCATCCCCGGCACCACCGCCTTGCAGCAATGGAACGGACCGTCGAGATTGATGGCCATCACGCGCCGCCATTCCTCGACCGGATACTCGGCTACCGTCGCATTCGCCCCCGCGACACCCGCATTGTTGACGAGGATGTCGATGCGCCCCATCTCCGCCTCGGTCCGGGCGGTGGCGGAGCGGATGGCATCCCAGTCGGACTGGTCCGTCTCGACGAAGCCGGCCCCGATCTCCTCCGCCGTGCGCTCGACCAGTCCGCGATCCCGGTCCCACAGCGTGACGGTGGCCCCGCCCGCGACCAGGCGCTCGGCCACCGCCCGCCCGATCCCCTGCGCGCCCCCGGTGACGACGGCGCAGCGGTCCTTCACGTCGATATGGTTCATCGTCTCTCTCCCTAGCTTCTGGACAATCTCAATAGCGCGGCCCCGCACAATGTCAGCATCGTCGACGCGACTTTCGGCAGATCCAGCCGCTCGCCCATGAAGAACACCCCGATCAGCAGGGCGAAGACGATGGAGGTTTCCCGCAAGGCCGTCACCAGCGCGATGGGCGCGTGCATGAAGGCGTTGACGACCATCGCATAGGCGACGAAGGACGCCCCGCCCCCGATCAGCACCACCCTGCCCATGCCGCACACCTCCCGCATCATCCCGGGCCGCACCATCGACCCGATGGCCGCGTAGAGCACCGTATTGGCCAGCGACGACCAGGCGTAGAAGCCCAAGCCCGTCCCCGCGACCCGCGCGCCGGTGCCGTCGACCAGCGAATACCCGGCGATGAAGCACCCCGTCACCAGCGCCAGCCCCGCCGCCTTGCGATTGCGCAGCCCGTCGTGCTGGCGCACGAGACCGAGACTCATGATCCCCGCCGCGATGATGCCGATGGCGACCAGTTCCGTCGTCTCCAGCACCACGCCCAGCGCCACGACCGACACCGCCGCCACGATCAGCGGCGCGACCCCCCGGGCGATGGGGTATACCTGCGTCAGATCCCCGGTGCGATAGGCATTGCCGAGGAAGACCTGATACCCGATATGCAGCACGATACTCGCCACCAGCCACGGCCAGCACGCCCAGTCCGGCATCGCGGCGAAGGGGATCACGAGCACCGCGATGATCCCCTGCCCCGTCACCACGGCGGCGATGCCCAGCGTCTTGTCCGCCCCGGATTTCACCAAGGCATTCCAGAGCGCGTGCAGCAGCGCCGCCCCGATCACCATGGCGAAGATGCCGCCGGTCATGCGCGGTTTCCGGCGACGCGCACGCTCACTCCATCACGGGGATCGAGAATTCCGCGCCTTCCTTCACGCCCGAGGGCCAGCGCGCCGTGACCGTCTTCACCCGCGTCCAGAACCGGATCGAATCCGTCCCGTGCTGGTTCAGGTCGCCGAAGCTGGACGCCTTCCACCCGCCGAAGGAGTGATAGGCCAGCGGCACGGGGATCGGCACGTTCACGCCGACCATGCCGATATTGATCCGCGCCGCGAAGTCCCGCGCCGCATCGCCGTCGCGGGTATAGATCGAGACGCCGTTGCCGTATTCGTGCTTCATCGGCAGCGACAGTGCTTCCTCGTAATCCGCCGCGCGCACGACCGACAGGACGGGACCGAAGATTTCCTGCTTGTAGATATCCATGTCCGGCGTCACGTCGTCGAACAGGCACCCCCCGACGAAGAACCCGTCCTCGTAGCCCTGCCGCGCGAAGCCGCGCCCGTCGATGACCAGTTTCGCGCCTTCGGAGACGCCCTTGTCGATCAGGCCGAGGATCTTCTCCTTCGCCGCCGCCGTGACGACGGGGCCGAAATCGGCCTTCTCGTCGGTATACGGCCCGACATTCAGTTCCTCGACCCGGGGTTTGAGCTTGGCGATCAGCTTGTCCGCCGTCTCGTCGCCCACCGGCACCGCGACCGAAATCGCCATGCAGCGTTCCCCCGCCGAGCCGTAGCCCGCCCCGATCAGGGCATCCGCCGCCTGATCCAGATCGGCATCGGGCATGATGATCATGTGATTCTTCGCCCCGCCGAAGCACTGCGCGCGCTTGCCGTGGGCGGTCGCCTGCGCGTAGACGCTGGCGGCGATGGGGGTCGACCCGACGAAGCTGACCGCGCCGATATCCGGGTGCGCGCAGATCGCCTCGACCGTATCCTTGTCGCCCTGCACGACCTGGAAGATGCCGTCGGGCAGGCCCGCTTCCTTGAACAATTCGGCGATGCGCAGCGGCACCGACGGATCGCGCTCGGAAGGCTTCAGGATGAACGCATTCCCGCAGGCGATGGCAGGCGCGCACATCCACAGCGGGATCATGGCCGGAAAGTTGAACGGCGTGATGCCCGCCCCGATGCCGACCGGCTGGCGCATCGAGTACATGTCGATGCCCGGCCCGGCGCCCTCGGTGAACTCGCCCTTCAGCAGATGCGGGGCGGCGATGACGAATTCCACCACCTCCAGCCCGCGCTGGATATCCCCTTCGGAATCCACGACCGTCTTGCCGTGCTCGCGCGACAGTTCCTCCGCCATCGCGCGCTTGTCCCGCTCCAGCAGGGCCGCCATGCGCATGAAGACGCGCGCGCGCTTCTGCGGGTTCTGCGCGGCCCAGGCGGGCTGGGCCGCCCTGGCGACCGCGACCGCCTCGTCCAGTTCGGCGCGGCTGGCCAGGGGGGTGCGCTTCTCCGTCTCGCCGGTGGCGGGGTTGAAGACATCCGCGAACCGTCCGCTGGTTCCGTCCCGGTGTTCGCCACCGATGAAATGTGTCAGATCGAGCATGGTCCCTCGCATTGATGATCATTCGCCGCGAGAACCTAGACGGGCATCGCGAAGATCGCTAGGAAAAGCGCGACCGGACAGGCGGGCGGCCCGGGACGACCGCCGCGCGCCCCGCGACGGAAGAGTGGCAGAGTGGTCGAATGCACCGGTCTTGAAAACCGGCGATGTGCAAGCATCCGTGGGTTCGAATCCCACCTCTTCCGCCAACTTATTATATTTTTAACTTATATTACAATTACTTATCGCTCAAACACACATACTCGTCCCCCATTAAGTCCGCCATCATTTTTCTGATAGGCTGACGAGGTTCCACGGAGGCGCGAGCGTGTCGCATTTGTTGTTTCCATTCTCGTTTACTACTTATAGCGTCCGAAGATGTCCTAACAGGATGCGGACGATATGAAGTTCTTCGAACACCCGATACTCAACTCGCCATACGCCTACCCTTCCCGGCACTGGCAACTGGACGATGGGGGGCGACCGACTGATACGGTGATCGAGCGGCGCAGACGTGCCGAGTTGATCGCGCCTGTACCGGAAGCCCGCAAGCGAGGCAAAAAGAAACAAGATGCCAAACAGGAGAGCATGGACCTGCGCGACGCGAGCGGCATCTCGACAACAGATCAGGCGTATAACGAAACGATCCTGAACGAGTTGCGTCAGCAGGTCGATAGCTGGCGAGCGCTGACTAACCCTTCAGACTGGCAAGTATCGCCCGAAACGGCGCGGTTGCTCAAACACTGGCGCGCCCCGGAATTCGCTGGTCGCCGCCCGTTTTTCTGCCAGATCGAGGCGGTGGAGACCGCAATTTGGCTCGCTGAAGTCGCCCCGAAGATGGGTCAGCGCGGAAAACGGTTCATCGAGTACGTCAAAAATGCCAACGAAAGCGCCAATCCCGGCCTCCTGCGCGTCGCCCTCAAACTCGCCACCGGAGCGGGCAAGACGACCGTGATGGGGATGCTGATCGCTTGGCAGACGGTAAACGCATCAAGGCATCCGAACACTAGTCCCCTGATTCATCAGATTTGGGGTATAGATGCTTGAGCTTGGTGCGGGCGTCGT
>ENA-ORXT01005450-ORXT01005450.1-marine-metagenome-genome-assembly--contig:-NODE-5450-length-12487-cov-5.367284_pt1 | contig 12487 bp, 4 predicted proteins | sample MGYA00237868_ERZ511482 | MGnify/ENA metagenome assembly ERZ511482 | reverse complement strand
CTCTGCGAGCAGACTTTGTACGTCGACAGGCGCTTGTCGAGCTAGATGTGTTGGCTGCTATTGAGATGGCGATGGATATAGATGAGCTGGTTGCGATCTATCGGGCGCAATTCTCGGTTCTGCGTCAAAATGAAGCCGAAACCTTCTACGATCAAGCAGGTCGCATTGTCTTCACCCCCAGCGCGGGCCTCCCCGGCGTAGGGCTGCACCGCAAGGTCCGCAAGGCTGACCTGAAGAACGACATTGCCTACGGTATACGCACCGACTCCCGCGACGAATCCAACATCGCGCTCGGCTGGGAAGACGTCCGCGACATGCAATCCGGCACCGTCACCAAGACCTTCATGGACGACACCATGCCGGGCGGACCGCACAAGCGCACGATCGAGTACATCGCCCCGTTCTTTCGCCCCGATCGGGAGGAGGACTACCGCGTCGCCTGGGAGTTCTTTGAGCGCAAGCTGAAGGAGTCGGACTCCGCCGACGCATCGAGCGCTGTTTGACGTGCTGCCTTCGCTCGTCGCCCGCGAGGTCATCGAGGCGGTTCGTTCGCAGCTCCACGCACAGTTCCCGTCGACCACGCAGGGCTTCCTGCGTGACGACGCGATTGACGAGGGCCGCGCGGCGATCGACGATCTGCTCGCCCGACCGAATGCTGTCTTCCGCGGTCCCTACCTGAGCTTCGGTCTGCCGTTCCTGCAGTCCGGGGACGAGCAGCCGCTGCCGTTCTCGCACGTCTCGCTCCCCTACGCCCCGTACCGCCACCAGCTCCGCGCCTTCGAACGGCTGACGGGTGCAGCGCCGCAGCCCACGCTCGTCGCTACCGGCACAGGATCGGGCAAGACCGAGTGCTTCCTGTATCCGGTGCTGGATCACGTCGCGGCGAACCCCGGTCGCGGCGTGAAGGCGCTCGTGATCTATCCGATGAACGCGCTGGCGCAGGATCAGGCGCGGCGCTTCGCCGAGGAGGTGTTCGGCTCAGACGATGAGCACCCCTTGCGCGGCAAGGTCCGGGTCGGGCTCTACACCGGGGACTCGGGGAAGACCGGTGGAGCGCGCCGCATGGGCGAGCACGAGGTCATCACTGATCGGGCCGTGTTGCAGGACGATCCACCGGACGTCCTGCTGACCAATTACAAGATGCTGGACTTCCTGCTGATCCGCCCGCGTGATCAGAAGCTCTGGCGGTACAACAAGCCCGGCACGCTGCGCTACCTCGTCGTCGATGAGCTGCACACCTTCGACGGCGCGCAGGGCACTGATCTCGCGTGCCTCGTGCGGCGTCTGCGCCATCGGCTGGAAGCGGGGGATGAGCTCGCCTGCGTCGGCACGTCGGCGACGGTCGGTGATGACGCTGAGGCGTTGACCGAGTACGCCTCGAAAGTGTTCGCGACGCCGTTCGGTGCAGACGCCGTGCTGCGTGAGGAGCGGCAGGACGCGACAACTTTCCTCGGGGGCGAGCCGGCCGAATTGCTCGCGCCGTCAGGTGAGGCGATCGAGGCGTTCGCCGAGCGCCGGTTCGCGAGCTCGGATGAGCTGCTGCACGCCGCAAGCGAGCTGTGGCTCGACGATGAGTTACCAGATGCGGAAGCGCTCGGCGACGCGTTGCGCACGTCCCGCCCGTTTCGCGAGCTGCTCGAGCGCGCGGTCGACATCGTCGATCTTGCCGAGGTCGTGGCCGACGGGGCGAGGCGCTGGCGAGTGTCGGAGACAGCGTCCGCTCGCGCCGTCGACGCGCTCGTCGCGCTCGCCTCGCACGCGCGGAATCCCGGCAATCGCCCGTGGATCACGGTCCGCTCTCAGCTCTGGATACGCGAGCTCCGGCGCATGGTCGCGACCGTCACGGCGCGCCCGGAGCTCGTGTTCCGGGTCGATCTCGCCGAGGACCAGACCGAGGACACGGCTGACGGCGAGATCGGTGCGATCACGCTGCCTGTCGTGCACTGCAACGACTGCCACGCCACGGGCTGGCTCGCGCGGAAGATCCCATCGAAGCGCGAGCTGCAGCTCGATTTGAAGGCCATCTACGACGCGTTCTTCGGTGGCAAGCCCGAGACCGTCGCGTTGTACCCGGCAGAGGAGCCGCCGCCCGGCAAGGTCGCGGCGCACCGCGTCTGTAGCCGCTGCGGGGCGATGCATCCGCCGGCGGTCGGCACGCTGCAGGACGAAGAGGGCGGTTGCCCTGCCTGTGGCGACCCGGCCGCGGCCCTGATCGACGTCGTGATCCCGGAGATGACGAAGGAGGTCGAGCGACGCTCTGACGGCGCGCGCTACGTTCGCTTCCAACGTGACTGCCCGTACTGCGAGAGCACGGGCTCGCTACTGATCCTCGGCGCGCGGGCGGCGAGCCTGTCGTCGACCGCGATCTCGCGCCTGCAGGCGAGCGTCCACGCCGACGATCCGAAGCTGATCGCGTTCTCGGACTCGGTGCAGGACGCGGCCCACCGCGCGGGCTTCTTCTCCTCGCGCACCTGGTCCGGCGTGCTCCGTCAGGCGCTCGCGTGGAGCGTGGGGCAGTTCGAGGGCGCGTCCCTCGCAGAGCTTATCGACGGCTTCGGCCTCGGCTGGCGTACGCGCCTCGCTACGGCTGGCGTCGACGACGCGGGTTTCGTCGCGACCTTCCTCGCGCCGGACCAGCAATGGCGGCGCGACTGGGAGCGGCTCCGCGCGGAGGGCGCGCTTCCGGTAGATTCGACCCTGCTGTCGTCGATCGTGCTGCCGCGACTGCGCTGGGAGGCGCTCGTCGCGTTCGGGCTCGCCGCACGACGTGGCCGGACGCTCGAACGCACGGCGCGCGCGACGGTGTTCCCGGACCCCGCAGCGCTGGATGAAGCGATCGGTATCGCGCTGCCGCGCCTGCGCGAGGAGATCGCCGAGCTCGCCTCGCTCGACGAGGGCACGTTCCGCGGTTTCGTGATTGGCGTGCTGTGGCAACTCAGGACACGCGGCGCGTTCTGGGACCCGGCGCTCGAGCGCTACCTGCAGGACACCGGCAACCCGTACGCGCTGACCAACGCGCGTGGTTTGAATTCGCACCTCGCGCCGGTCGGCCGCGCCTCGCGCCTGCCGCGCTTCTTGAGCCTGGAGCCCGTGACGCACCGCTTCGACGCGGTCTCGGGTGGTGCGGGCGCCGGTTGGTACCACGGATGGTTTGACAAGACGCTTGCGGCCGACGCCGTCACGGCGAGCGCCTCTCGCGTGGCGGCGTACCGCGAGGTGCTGCAGGCGCTCGAGCGGGCCGGGCTCCTGCACTCGCACGAGCTTCGCCAGCACACGCTCTGGAGCCTTGATCCCACAAGCTGGCGCGTCACCTCCGACGTCGAGACGTTTGCCTGCGAGCGCTGCCGACAGCGCGTGCAGGTCGCCGCCGCCGAGCGCGACGTCTGGGACGATGCCGCGTGCTTGCGCGTCCACTGCAGCGGACGCCTGACGCCCGCGCGTGCGGAGACAGACGTATTCGGCGCGGTGGACGCCGCGCTGCCGATCCGCCTCGTCGCCGCCGAGCACACCGCCGTGCTCGATGCCGAGACGCGCGCCGCGACCGAGCGCTCGTTCAAGAACACCGAGGCGAACCCCTGGGACGTGAACCTCCTGTCCGCAACCCCGACGATGGAGATGGGCGTGGACATCGGCGACCTGTCCTCGGTGCTGCTGTGCTCGGTGCCACCGGCGCAGGCCAACTACCTGCAGCGCATCGGACGGGCCGGCCGGCGCGATGGCAACGCGTTCAACTTGGCCATCGCCAACGGGGTCGCGCACGATCTGTTCTTCTTTGCCGAACCGCTGGAGATGATGCGCGGTGCGGTCAGCCCGCCCGGCGTATTCCTCGATGCCGTCGCCGTGCTCGAGCGCCAGCTCGTCGCGTTCTGCCTCGATCGCTGGGCGATGAGCGGTATCGCGGACGACGCGATCCCCGCGCAGCTGCGCACCGTGCTGGATGCCGTGGACGCCGCCTCCGTCAACGTATTCCCGAACGACTTCCTCGCCTTCGTCGAGCGTGAGCGCGCGGCCACCCTCCGCCAGTTCCTGAACCTCTTCCCGAGCGGCGACTGGAGCAAGCGCTCCGAGTCACGTATCGAGAACGCGCTGTCGGATTTCCTGCACGGGCGCTACGACCCGTCCGGCAAGCGCCCCGGGCTCGTCACGCGCCTGCAGACGCTGTTCGAAGACCGGGCGGCGCAGCGTAAGGACTGGAAGCGCCTGACCGCGAAGCTCAAGCGCGACATCGAGCGCCTCGAGCGTGAACCTAAGGACGAGGAGCGGGATCGAAGCCTCGCCGAGCTCAGCGCTGAGCGCGACGCATTCCGTCGTCTCCTACTACGCCTGAACCGCACCTCGACGCTGAACTTCCTGACCGACGAGGGCATCCTGCCGAACTACGCGTTCCCGGAGGACGGGGTCACGCTCAAGAGTGTGATCTATCGGCGTGTAAGCGATGCCGAGAGCGAGGAGGGCGGGCGCCGCTACGAGAACCTGGAGCTCGAGATTCGCCGACCCGCCCAGGTCGCGTTGCGCGAGCTCGCCCCGTTCAGCCGCTTCTACGGCAACGCCCGCCAGGTCGAGATCGACGAGGTCGTGGTGGGCCGCGACGATGTGCAACCCTGGCGGCTATGCCCGAGCTGTCACCACGCCGAACCCGTCGAGGCGTTCGACCGACATGATCGCTGCCCGCGCTGCGCCCACCCGGGCTGGGCTGCGGGTGAGCAGCGCATGGAACTTTTGCGTCTTCGTGAAGTGCACGCCCGCGCAAGTGATCGCGACAGTCGCATCGGCGATGACCGCGATGACCGTGACCCCATTTTCTTCGAGCGCCAATACCTGTTCGAGGTTGAGCCCGCCGCGATTGAGCGCGGCTGGCGCATCGACGATGCACAAGTCCCGTTCGGCTTCGAGTATCTGTCGCGTGCGCAGTTTAGGGAAATCAACTTCGGGCGCGCGACCGAGGCGGGCCATGATGTCTCGGTCGCGGGTTCTCGTGCGGTGCGTCCAGGTTTCCCGATCTGCCGCGACTGCGGCAAGGTTAATCGCCTGATGTCAGGTGGGCGCTCAGCTCACGCGCGTCGTTGCCCTTGGTTCGAACGTGACGCGGCAAACGATCTCGCCTCCGAGGGCGGGCCGTTACCTGCCGCTGACGGGCCTTGGCGCACGCTACACCTCTACCGCGAGATTCAATCCGAAGCGGTAAGGCTGCTGTTGCCGATTGCGGATCTTGCTAGCTCGAAAGTGCGGCTGGAGAGCTTCACGGCGGCCCTGCACCTCGGGCTTCGCAAGCGCTTCCGCGGGAACGTCGATCACTTGCAAATCCTGCCTGTCGACGAACCGGTGCCGGGGAGCGAACTTCGGCGGCAATTCCTCGTCCTGTTCGATTCCGTGCCGGGCGGCACTGCGTATTTGGACGTGTTGCTCGAGGAACCCGGCTCCATGCGCCGCGCGTTACAGGCGTCGTACGATGTCATGGCGGGCTGTGGCTGCGCGGACGACCCGTCGCGTGACGGCTGCTACCGCTGCCTGTACGCCTACAAGACCAGTTACCAGCAGCAGGACATCAAACGCTCAGCGGCGATGGAGACGCTGGCACTGATTCTCGGCCGCTGGGACAGCCTGAAGCCGCTCGAGAGTGGCGACAATGTCGCGCACACCGACGTCAACCGCTTCTTCGACAGCGAGCTCGAACGGCTGTTCATCGACGTGTTGGCAAACGCGCCGGGCTGCACGATCGAGCGACGACCCATCAACGGCAAGGACGGTTTCGAGCTAACCGTCGCCGGCGGTGGCCGCGCGGGCGTGCGCTGGTCGATCGAGCCGCAGGTGCGTCTCGGCGAGCGCGAGGGTGTCGCGCTCGCCAGCCAGCCGGACTTCGTGCTGCGCTGCGAGTCCCTCTCTGGGCGCGGTGCGCGCCCGATCGCGCTGTTCGCTGACGGCTTCGAGTATCACAAGAACATCCAGGCCGACGATACGGCCAAGCGCTACGCGATACTTGCCTCGGGCGGATACCGGGTCTGGTCACTCGGCTGGCACGACTTGCCGCGTCGTGACGAGCAGCGGAAATCGTCGCTCGGTGAGTGGTTCGACCAACCGGCGAACCGCAAAGCGATAGACATCCTGTACGACAAGACGGTCGACCCTCTGGACTTGCCGCGCTTCGCAAACCAGGCACCGGAACTCGGCCTGCCTGTCTTCGAACAGCTCCTGCACTACCTGCGCGACCCGATTGCGGCCACGCGAGACTACACAAGCTTCGCGACATCGCGTGCCTTCGGACTCCTTGATCCCACCTCGGCCGCTGATGCCACGCCAATCGCTCAACGCATCGGCACCTGGCTGCCAGAACCGTGGCAAGAACGGTACGTTGCCGACTGCGCACGATTGCTCGGCTGCCATGACCTAGCAGGCAAGCCGTCTGTCACGGCGGTCGCAAGCCTTGCACGTGATTCGTTGCAGGCACTGATTGAACGCGCAGAAACCGCCCGGCGCGGCGTGAGCGGAGGAGCTGCGGAGCACGCGATGTTCGCGCGTGCCGCCGAGTCACCTGGAAGCTATCACGCCGTCACCGAACATCCGTTCGACGCACTCCACATCGCGTGCGCGTTGTGGCTCGACGACTCGAAGCCAGATGGTGAGGCGTTCCGAGACCAGTGGCGTCGCTTCTGGGCGGCAGCTAACGTGTTGCAGTTTCTGCCCGAGTTCCTGCCTCTGTCCCGAAGCGGCATCGAGGCGCGTGTGTATGCAGCGATCGTCGAGGATGCAGAGGCGATGGCGCCGAGTGATCCGGTCACGATAGCGGCTGAGAGCGTCGCTGCCAGCGAACAGGGCTTGGATGCTGCCTGGCACTACGCGCTACAGGAAACGCTCGAGTCTGCAGCGCTAGCAAAGATTGCCGCTCTCGACGCGCCACCACCTGACGATATCGGTCCCGACCACAAGGTCGACGGCGTGGTGGTCGCGACGCTGGAGTGGTGCTGGCATGAGCAGCGGGTGGCGCTGATTGCGAACGACGACAGCGATGACGTCGTCGCGCGGATGGCCGCCGACGGTTGGCGCGTGGTAACCAAGATCGACGCGGCGGCGCTTGCGCAGCTGCACACCTGGCTGACCGAATCGGAGCGAACGGCATGAGTGACACGATCGACGTGGCGAACTCCGACACGTTCCTTGACGCATACGCATCGCTCCCGAAGGCGCAGCAGAAGAAAGTGCGCGAATTCCTGCCGAAGTTCCGGGCGAACCCACGAAGCTCGGGCATCAACTACGAACGCATCAACGGCGCGAACCCGGACTATCGCTCTGTCCGAATTGACCAGACGTACCGTTGCATTGTGCTGGCGCCCAAGCGCGGCAACACCTATGTGCTGCTGTGGGTGGCCCACCACGACGACGCCTACGATTGGGCGGCGCGCAAGCACGTAGAGATCAACCCGACGACCGGAACCCTGCAGATCTTTGAGACTGAAACGGTCGTCGCTCCGGAAGCTGCCCCGCGTATTGACGACGCGCCGAACGCCAGCGTCGCTCCGACAGTCGATGATTTGTTGCCCGCAGAACAGGCAGCTGCACGGCAGACGGTGTCCGATGCGCCGATCGTCCCCGCTCCTGTACCGCAGCCGATGCCGAACGGCCCGCCGTTCGAGCTCAACGAGGATCAGCTGCGATTCATCGGTGTGCCCGAGCCTCTGCTTGCGCCCGTGCTCGCGCTCGGCGACGGGCCGGCGCTCGAGGCGCTGAAGGAGCGCTTGCCAGTCGAAGCGTACGAGGCGCTCGCACTGTACGGCTACGGCCTTGACTGGGAGGAGATCCTCGCCGAGTTCGCAAGCGACGTCGCCGGGCCGATCGACACCGACGACCTCGATGCTGCCCTCGCGCGAGATGCCAGCAAGCGCCGCTTCCACGTCGTCGAATCCGACGCGGGTCTCGAGGCGATGCTCAACGCTCCGCTCGAGAAGTGGCGCGTGTACCTGCATCCGAGCCAGAGGAAGCTCGTCGAGCGTGACTGGAATGGCCCTGTGCGTGTCACCGGCGGCGCAGGCACCGGTAAGACCGTCGTGGCGATGCACCGAGCGGCCTGGCTTGTTCGGCATCTTGCCGAGGCCGAGAGAGCCGAGCCGCGCGTCCTGTTCCTTACCTACAACGTGAACCTGGCGGCTGACATCGCCGAGTCGCTCCGCTCACTCGTAGCGCCGGCGGAGTTTGCAAGTATCGAGGTCACCAACATCGACGCGTGGGCGAGCCGTTTCCTCAAGGGGCGTGGGCACCAGCGGCAGATCCGGTACGAAGGCGGGCTCGATGAGCTGTGGAACGAAGTACTGGACCTGTCAATGCCCGAGCTCGACAAGCCGCTCCCACGAAGCTTTTATCTCGAGGAGTGGGAGCGAGTCATTCAGCCGAACCGCATCCGCGATCGTGACGCCTACCTCCGGATCTCGCGTGTAGGCCGTGGCGTCGCGCTCAGCCGACGCCAGCGAGCGGCTGTCTGGGATGTCTTCGACGCGATGCGCGGCGAGCTCGCCCGGCGCGGCTGGCAGACCTGGAACGATGCGATGCTCGACGCCGCGGAGGAGCTTACGACAGCGCCCCGTGCCCTCGGCTACCGCCACGTCATCGTCGACGAGACTCAGGATATGGGGCCCGAGGCGCTGCGACTGATCCGCGCCATCGTGCCGGAGGCGCAAAACGATCTGTTCTTCGTAGGTGATGGCCATCAGCGCATCTATCGCCGACGAGCGGTCATGGGTCAATGCGGCATCAAGATCGTCGGGCGATCCAGGAAACTCAAGATCAATTACCGCACGACCGAGGAGATCCGTCGCTTCGCGAGCGCTGTGCTCCAGGGCATCGAGATCGACGATCTGGACGGCGGCGATGACACGGGTCCTGGCTACCTGTCGCTGACGCGCGGCCCTGTGCCGGTGTTCGTGCCCGCCGATTCGCAGGAGAGTGAGATCCAGGCGATCGCACAACGGTTGCGCTCGATCGTCGACAGCGGCGGAAAGCTGCGGGATTGTTGCGTCATGCTGCGTACCGCTGCGCTGCGCGACCGCTACTTCGAGGCGTTGCGTGCCCAAGGGATCGACGCCGTGCTGCTACAGCGTCGTGCCGAGAATCGCTCGGTGCCCGGTGTACGCGTTTGCAATATGCACCGGGTCAAGGGGCTGGAGTTCCGGCACGTCGTGATCGCGTCGATGCAGGATGGAGTGGTGCCCAACCGACGGGCCATCGCAGGCTCGGAAGATCAAACCGAGCTTCGGGACCGCGACCTGGCCGAGCGGGCGCTGGTGCATGTTTGCGCCAGTCGGGCGATCGAGAGTCTGACTGTTACATGGCATGGGGATGCAAGCGAGTATCTGGCATCTTCCGACAGTGAGTCGTAGGCCGAACCGTTTTCAGTCAAGCCGAGAATGCCAATGATTCTCGACGCAATGGACGCGCTCATCCGCAAAGCGGCGTTTGATCATCTCGCGTGGTTGCGCGAGCGAGATGGAGACGTGTTGACCCGGAAGGCCCTATCCGTCGGCTTTGAGTTCCGGGGCGAGCGTATTAATCTGCTTTCTCCTGCGCGAGGGATTTTCAAGCCACGGCAACTTGCCATGCCACTGTCCATCGCCACTACGGTGAACAGTCCCTACAACGATAGTCTTGGCGACGGTGACGTGTTGCGTTACGCGTACTGCGGCACGAATCCCAATCAGGTCGACAACGCTGGTCTGCGCCAGGCAATGCGGACGCGAACCCCGCTGGTCTACTTCCACAGTGTTGTTCAGAGTCGCTATCTGGCTGTCTGGCCGGTATACGTGGTCAACGATCGGCCCGATCTGCTGATGTTCGACATCCAGGTAGATGACCGCTCCTCGTTGTCACTGGAACGGCCCGAAGGCATGTATCCCGACGACGATGCAGACTTGCCTATCCGCCGTCGATACGCGACGGTGGCGACACGCACACGGCTGTTCCAACAGACGTTTCGAGAGCGCGTATTGGCAGCCTATCGGCAAGAGTGCACGTTGTGTCGGCTAAAGCACGTCACGTTGCTCGAGGCTGCGCACATCGTTCCTGACAGCGAAGCACTGGGAGAGCCGCGCGTGCCCAATGGTCTGTCGCTGTGCAAGATCCATCACGCCGCTTTCGATCAGGGCATCCTTGGCATCAATCCTGATGGTCGTGCGGAGGTCCGGCTCGATATTCTCGACGAGGTGGATGGTCCTATGCTGAAACACGGCATCCAGGCGATGCACCACGTGAAGATTCGCCTGCCGAGTCGATTCGAAGCACGTCCTGATCGCGAAGCTCTGGCTTGGCGTTACGAACGCTTCCGCAAAGCGTCGGGACCTCGATCGCATTCCGATAACCCCGATCGCCAACGCTGAACACATGAACACTTTCGACAGCACGAAATCATCGCTCAGCGATCTGCTATCCGATATCCGGTCTGGCAAGATTCAGCTACCCGACTTTCAGCGTGGCTGGGTCTGGGACGACGACCACGTTCGCGATCTACTAGTCAGCATTGCGCAGTCCTTTCCGATCGGCGCTGTGATGCTGCTGGAAACCGGTGGGGACGTGCGCTTCGAAACCCGGCCTATCGAAGGACTGGAGGGTCAGGTGTCCTCGACAGTCGAGCCCGAGAAGCTGATTCTCGACGGCCAGCAACGGCTGACGACGCTTACGCAGGCCATTTTCCTGGATGCGCCAGTCAACACGCGGACAGCGAACAAACGCCCGATCAAGCGGCACTACTACTTCGACATCGCCAAGGCGATGGATGAGTCCACAACGCTTGAGGATGCGGTTGTCGCAGTCAATGAGCAACGCCAGCTCCGGGGCGCTTTCGCGCGGGATGTCGTGCTGGATCTGTCGACTGCCGACCTCGAGTGCAAAGCAATGCACTTCCCTTGCGACCGCGTGATGAACTCTGATGATTGGGAGGAGAGGCTGCACGACGTCAATCCTGAGGCGTTTACAACGTTCATGGCGTTCAGGAAAAAGATCCTCGCGCCGTTCCGATCCTATCAGATACCGATCATCCTATTGCGCAAGGAGACCTCGAAGGAAGCCGTATGTATTGTCTTTGAGAAAGTGAACACCGGAGGTGTTCAGCTGTCCGTGTTCGAACTTGTCACCGCGAGCTACGCGGCCGAGGGCTACAACCTCCGAGACGACTGGTTCGGATCGAAAACGCGCGATGTTGAATCGAGGCACGGTCGGATCGAATCGGATCCGCTGTTGAAAGGTACTGCTGCAACCGATTTCCTGCAGGCGGTCACGTTGTTGCACACGCACGAGATCCGCTTGGCTGATCTCGCCTCTGGCAAGACTGGCAAGCAGTTGCGGCCCGTCAGCGCGAAACGGGCAGATGTACTGGACTTGCCTTTGGATGCGTGGCGAACATGGGCTGATCCGCTGGAGGCCGGGTTTCGGCAAGTCGGCCGGTTCTTGAACAAGGAGGCTGTGTATCAGCGACGTGAGCTTCCCTACAGCACCCAGCTTGTGCCGCTGGCCGCGGTGATGGCGCACTTGGGGAATCGTTGGCTGGAGCCGAAGATCCACGACAAGCTCGCTCGCTGGTATTGGTGTGGCGTTCTGGGCGAGCTATACGGCGGTGCAGTCGAGACGCGCATCGCCAACGACTACGAGGAACTGCTTGCCTGGATCGAGGACGACGAAACGGTACCCCGGACGGTGCGGGACGCCAACTTCTCACCGGACCGTTTCGATTCACTCCGCACGCGGTTGAGTGCAGCCTACAAGGGCATCAATGTGCTTGTGTTGCGAGATGACGCGGCAGACTGGTTCTGGAAAGAGACGATTCGCCAGCTCGACACTGATGATGTCTCGCTCGACATTCATCATGTGTTTCCGCGCAAGTGGTGCGAAGCGCAGGGCATCTCGCGGGACCGCTACGACTGCATTCTCAACAAGACGCCGATTTCCTACAAAGCGAACCGGAAGATTGGTGGCCATGCTCCATCGCACTATCTCCGATCGTTGCAGTCGGAAAAAACCGTTGCCCTCAACGATGAGGAGATGGATGCGCTGCTTTCGAGTCACGCGTTGTCACCGACGCTACTTCGCGAGGATGACTTCGAGGGGTTCATTGAAGACAGGCGCGAACGGCTTGGCGGGCTTGTTGCACGAGCCATGGGGAAGGGTGTTACGCGAGGGGTAGAGGGTTAAGCGAGTTTCCACTGCCTCTGCTCGCGGGACAGTGCGTGATTTTTGCGTGAATCAGCCCCGCACAGTCACGCATCGTCCTGCATCGTCCTGCATCTGAAGCCCAATCACCCCCGCCACGCCGCGCTGCACGGCGTTCTACAACCCCACTACAGGTTTGAAAATCCCCGTGTCGGCAGTTCGATTCTGTCCCCGGCCACCGTTGAAATCAGCGAGTTGGCCTGATTTTTTCCTCCATGTGTTTCCCTTCCGCGTGTATTTTGCCTGAGTCGAGCAGCATCCGTTGTGCGTTCGGTGGTGCACGCGACTCAATCCATCGGGTAGT
>ENA-ORXT01005449-ORXT01005449.1-marine-metagenome-genome-assembly--contig:-NODE-5449-length-12489-cov-15.175798_pt1 | contig 12489 bp, 13 predicted proteins | sample MGYA00237868_ERZ511482 | MGnify/ENA metagenome assembly ERZ511482 | reverse complement strand
GGGGGGGTGGAGATGATGATGGGGAGGAAGGAGTGGCGAAGACGGTAGGTGGGGGGGTGGTGGTGATCACGATGCTTGGGCGGGGGGGACTGTGGCGGTGGTCGACAAAAAGCGCGCACTTATTCTTGTGTGGCAAAAACGCAGCTGTTTGGAGGGGTCCAACAGTGCGCGCTTTTTGCACCCGCCAACCTGACCCACCTGGGGGTGGGTGGTACGTCTTTCGGTCCGATGGAAGTGGCTGTAGAAGTGTCCGGCAGTGAGTATTACGTGAAAACAGCAATACTTACTCAGTCCATGTGTTACTTACTTCATTGAAGCCATATACCCGGCGACGACGTCGCAGTCGATCGAAAGAAGATGCGAACGCAACCTACATCAACTTTCTCTGCGGGGGACCACTTGATGGCATCATGAACAATCAATGGCTCTCCAATGCTATCCTACCAGATTCCCTTGCATCGGGTGTAAGTCGGTCCCATTGCCGGCCACCCAGCCACCAATCGAGACGCGCTTGACGTGGCGGAGCCCGGTGGCCACCGCCCGCCACGGCCCTGTCCGCCCAGTGTCACTGGCTGGTTGGCCGACGGAACAGTGACTCATCCTTTTCTCGGTGCCTGCCCCTGCTTCGACTTGCTGGGCTGAGGGCAGCGGGGATAAAGGGCGCGCGTCTGTGTGTCCAGTATCTCCCTGGGCAGCTCAGTCGCTGACGCTAAAGACGGAGCAGGCGGCGGCGACGGCAGAAGCGGCTGCAGCAACAGCAGTCAGTGCACCGGCGACACCATGGACGGGCCGCCGGAGAAACGGCAACGAGTCGAGGGCGGTGGCGGTGTCGGGTTGCCAACCGGTGGAACTGCCGCTGCTGCTCCCCCTTCGGCGACGATGGTGAATGTCGGTTCTGCGCCGCCGGCCCCGTCGTCGGCGCCGTCTGCCACGAATGGAGCCACTAATGGAGACGCTGCGGCAGCCGTCGAGGCGGTCACCAAGGACATCCCGGTCGCGGCCAATCAAGACGCCAAGCCAGACGCCGAGACACCCATTAGTGGCCCCCGCGACGTGGTTTCCTACTTAGGTAGCGGCGGAGGGCGGTTGGAGCTCGACATGACCGCCCCCTCCATGAGCGGGGCTCCGCCCGCGGCCCCCCCGCCGGCGGTCACTGACCGCGTCGTCTACACGTCTGGCTCATGGGAGGCTGCGGAGGCCATCACCCGCGCATTTCCCCGCCACGCGGTGCCGTTCACGCTGCTGACCGGCTTCCTCGGCGCCGGCAAGAGCACCGTCCTCAACTACATCCTTCGCCAACCCCACGGCCTGCGCATTGCTGTGCTAATCAACGAGCTTGGGGAGATTGATATTGACAACCAGCTTGTATCGGCAGCCGATGTGGGCGAGGAGGACGACGTGATGGAGCTCAACAATGGGTGTATCTGCTGCACGATCAGCAACTCGTTCATCGACGCGGTGCAGCGCATCCTAGAACGCTTTAAGGACACCCCCCCGGACTACCTCATTGTCGAGACGACGGGCGTAGCCGACCCGGAGCCGATCATGAACGCGGTACAGGCGACCGAGTTGGCGGAGGAGCTCTACTGGGACCAGGTGCTGACGGTTGTGGATGCGTCGCAGTTCGGGGACGACCATTATGGGTCCGAGACCGCACGAAAGCAAGTTCACTCGGCCGACACGGTGCTCCTGTCAAAGACGGACTTGATGACGCCCGAGGCGGTCGACGCGGCTGTGCAGCGGGTCATCCAGATGAAGCCAAACGCCCGCATCCTGCGTTCCCAGCGGGGACAAGTGCCAGTGGCTGCGCTGTTTGACCTTGGGATGAGCCTTCGCCGGGAGCCAAAGCAGAAGACGGTCAAGCAGGGGGCGGCGCCCGGACCCGACTCGGCGACGGTGGCAGGGGCGGCTGGTGCCAATGGGGCCGCCAAGGGCGGTGCACCGCACTCGCACGCGCCGGGCGAAGCGTGCAAAGACCACGACCACGACCACGACCACGACCACGGCGCCAGCGGCCACAACCACTCGCACGCTCACGGACACGGGCACGAGGCGGCGGCAGCGCCGCCGACACACTTGGAGCGCGAAGGCTTCTCCACCGTCTCCTTCGCCGCCAACAAGCCGTTCAAGCTGTCGACCTTCCGCGACAAATTTGTCGACACCCTTCCGGTGGGCGTCTTCCGCGCTAAGGGCCTCCTTTGGTTCCGGCACTACCCGAGCCGCTTCCTGCTGCAAGTGTCGGGCAAGCGTTTCCAGATGGACCAGGACGTATGGCCCAAGGGAACCGCCCCCAACATCCAGCTGGTCGTTATTGGGCGGAACCTGGATCGGAACGCGCTCGTTGCGTCGCTGGAAGCTTGCCTGGTCGAGCCGCTGGAGGACAGCGAGGACGACATGACGTCAGATGACGAGGCGGGGATGCTTGGCGAAGACCCGGGAATGCCCCCCGAAGGGATGTATGGCGGCTATGGGGAGATGGGCAGAGAGTATATGGGGGAGGATGGGGGGAATGCGGGTGGAAGGGAGGCTGCTTGGGCCCGAGGTGATGGTGGGAATGGCGGTGGGGGTGGTGCCGGTGGTGCCGGTGCCGATGGTGGTGTTGGCGACGGTGGGGCTGGGCGGGCCGGATGACGCAGCGAACGAGAAGGGGGTCGGGGACGCGAACGGGTCGGCCTGCCAGTAGGGCCCCGGCATTGACTGTCGGATGCTGCTCGCCTTTGTTCCCTCGGCTGTTGCTTGCTTTTTTTTGTTGTATCTTTGTGCCGTGTTAGCACTAGAGCGCGCTTTGAGCCCTGCCGGGTTAGACACCCTGTTGCAACCTTGGTCGCTTGCCCGCTGTTGCCTTTGATGTCATACGAGATGTACTCATCGTGCCGTCACGGGCTCTGGAAACGGCCCCGTCACTTCCTTGAGAACCCTCCAGGCGCCAGTCGGCCGACGGGCACTCCTGTCATACAGAACATCGCATAAACGCTGCTCTGTGTAAGAAGAGCACCCGTTTCTCCGTGTTGCTGAAGGCTCTACGACTGAGGTCACTGCGTGCAGGTATTAAATTCACAGGATGTATTGATATATGTTTCGCCAATATAAATAAGGAGGTTGGATTGGGATTCGCCGCCGGACTATTCGATGGATGATCCTGGAGATAAGGTCGACGATGGTTATGGGATTATCTTCGGGGTTTTTCTGGCAGCCCGGTAGGATAGTTCCACAAATGAGAATCGGAATTTCCGTGCCTGCAGGCTGGTATTAAATCACAGGATGTATTGATATATGTTTCGCTAACCATCGTTGTCGGAGGTGGCGTGCACGCGCGTAGAGGGACAAAGGGAGGAGCTGCCTTATGATCGCCAGCCCGAACCCGCCCTCTCGCCGCAGTAGCCGGGAGAGATCCAGTCCCATAAGCAGCATTACCCGCACGAAGCACCTTGCGCGGTGGGCCAAGGTCCAAACGCCACCCGCGAAGCACACTGCCGTGACCGGCAGAAGCCGCACCTGACGCGTCCTTCTGGCCGGTGGAGGTTCGCTGCACCGCCGTGCTGCGGCCTCGCACAGTGCTGATGCGCCGACAGCTGCGGCGGCTGCCATGGGCACGACAGATTCTCCCACTCCCGCTGCTACTACTGCCGCCGCCTTTCCGACCGTGGTCTAGACGCCAACTGGAGTCGCTCCCGCTTATGGTTCAGACGTAATCGTCTACTTCGCTGCTGCTGCTGCCCCTCCTGCCGTTACCTCCCCCGTTGTCAATCCCGCCGTTGTCGCTGCACCAGCTGTCTTCGCTGCTCCTGTCGTCGCAGCCACCGTCCTCGTCGCTCCTGCCGGGCGTCCTGCCACCTGCCCCTCCAGTGGAGCCAGCGTGCAAAACGCCAACGCCAACACCATTCCCGGCGCTGCGGCCTCCACAACCGCTGCTACTGGCACCTTCTCGCAAACCAACTCCACCGGCTCCACGTCCCCAGCCGCCACCGATGTCCCCGCTCACTCCGAGACGGATGACAGCACCAAGCACTTCCACAGGTGGCAGTTCGACGCCACAGGTTCCAATTAAGGTCGCGGCCACATGCCGTTGCTGGTTCACAGCGGCTCGGTTTCCCACCACTGCAACATGCACAGCAGCACTCCGCCGCTGTTTCGCATCTTCCATCGCTCTGTGGAATACACGAGTGAATGTGGGTAGCAGCTGCGAGCCCTCCCCCATACACTCGCCAGCGTCGTCGCCAGCGTCGTCCCCCGAGTCCCCCAAGGAGCTGGCCGCCGCGAACAACTCCCGGACAGAGTCATCTTCAAGCCCCACCATCCCCCGCGCCCGCCTCGGGGGCGTCATGACCGGCAGAACCACAGAAATAGCATCACGAGCACGCGAGGACGCAAAGGTAACGGCGGCCGCACCAGGTCCCACCCACCTACCAGCCCCTGCTGCGCCACAGCCACACCTGCGACGTTATAGCCGCGACGGAAACACACACAAACACAGCGACGGCTGACGGTGCGGAAGCACCGCCAAGAATCTGCGTGATCCTCGGAAAAGCCGGTCCTTGCACGGCCAAGATCAGATCCTGATCGGGCCCACTGAGAAAAACATAAAATTAAAAAACGGGAACGCATTCCCGATTTTTGCAGCTGCAACTGTTTCTGCACAACCAGGTCACCGCCGCGGTCTATTTTCATGCGCTCGCGGGACAGAAAGAGGGGAGACACCAAGTCGCACAATGTGTATGGAACAGCTCATGGTATCGCGGGGTGCACTGCTGCTAAAAGTCGTCCCCCTCCCCATCATCTTCTTCACCGTCGTCATCCTCTCCGTCGCTGTCGCTCACGACCACCCTCCGCGCCGCCGCATGACCCGCACCTCTGCCCATAGAGTGGCGCTCCGCGACAGCGCCACCCCCCGCACCACGCCCCGCCCCCCGCCTTGAATCACCTCCCGACCCACGACCTGCACCACGATCCGTGCCGCAGCCGCCTAAGCGCTCCAGCTGCGCTATGTTCGACTGCTCATCGTCGACGTCCTCCTCCCACAGACCGGTGCCCTCTACAGCTGCTGACCCAGCAGCGGCGGCGGCAGAGATGCGGCGCTGGTCCCGTACAAAGGTCTCCATCCACTGGGCCAGCATCACCAGGAGAATCGAGTTGTCAACATTGACGCGTGTGGAGCACAGGCGCTCGGCGAACTCTGCCGCCGACACTGCACCGCAGGTTATCGACGCGCCAAAGAGGAAGTTCCCCTCTGCCGCGGAAATCAACTGCGACTCCAGCTCCGGGTAGAGCGCTTGCGGACCGCTACCAACACCCTGCTCCAGGGCAACTAGGGCGAGCTCCCGCGCCGAGAGCTGGCTTACATACGCGCTCTCAAACACATGGTGAGCCAGGAACTGAACCCGACGCCCGGGAGGCCACATGGGATGCTTCGCAGGCGCAGATTCCGTTCCTGGTACACCGCCGGCCGCCGCTGCGCCTGCTCCACCGCCACGACCCGGGCTACCGGTCCAACGCGTCGACCCCGAACCGGACGTAGTCATCTCCATGAGAGATTGCGCGTGCCGGTCCGCTTCAGCTGCACTCTGCGTCTGCTGTTGTCGATGAGGTCCACCACAGACGGGAAGACATTTTCTCCACCTGCGGAGCCGCTACCACGAGAGGAGGACGACCCGGCTGTAGCTGCACCACGCGCGAATCCCCAGCCGCTGCGACCGCGGCCTCGGCCGCGCCCATGCGCGTTGGTACCACCACGTCCAGTGGTGCCGGGTGATGAGCCCCCACCAACGGCGGAGGAGGCAGCTCCAGCGACACCACCAATGGCGGCGGCGACAGCTGAAGCGGCTGAAGCCGCACCCGCGGCAGTGGCAGCTGCGGTCGCCCCGAGCACATGCGCCGCCCAGTCCGTTGAGCTCGAGCCACTGCGCCCGACCCGACCCCCACAAACGGCCCGACCAGCAGGCGGGGCTGTGCCACGCCGAATGGTTCCACCAGGAACCAGCGAGGAGGGCGGCATACCACCCGGAGCGGCTGCGGCTGCGGCGCCGTTGGCACGACCGACACCCACAGCGCCACCAGGCGCAGCGCGAACGGCGGCGGCCGCCGCCAGAGCCCCGCCGGCGGCGACAGCGGCACGCCCAACGGTTCCCACTACAGCAAGCAGCGACGCTTCGACCGCAGTGTTCGAGCGGTTCTGCAACGCCGTCGACGCCCGGTCAAATTGGCCGCGGTTGGCAGGTGCCAATGACGCAGCAGCCGTGCCGCTCGCCTCCATGAGGTTGGCTGTAGCAGATGACGACACGTGTAGCCCGGACTGGTAGAGATTTCCGGCAATGGCGGCCGCGGTGCCGGCCAGCCGGTTCTTCTCCGCGTGGTGCCGATAGGCCTTGCCAACGACGTCAGCCTTGAGTTCTGCAGCGTGGTGGTCATCCAGCGTCCTGCACATGTAGTCCGACGCACGCTCCACGAAACCCGCCTCCTTGACGCGGATGGGGTCTCCTGCGTTGTTCCGGGCGTACAGCTCGTCAGTAATACGCAGCGTGTGCGGCAGATGTCCAACAGCTCGGCACCTGGGACACGTCAGCTCGTGTACGCAACCCTTGTCCAGGCACGACACGGTGCCCCCCGGTTTGAAGAACTTGCTAGTCGGCGACAGCTGGTACATGCACGGCATGGAGCGCATTGTGCACGTGCGCTGCGAGTGGTTGCCCTTGATGTTGTTGCCGTCAGCGTCTTTCCCGAGGTCAAACCCACACAACAGGCAAACCATGACAGGAGCAAGGAGCAACAGAAGACTCCGTCGTCCCGTCCTAAAACATGCGACGCCAGCCAGCCAGTAGAGTCACAGCCGCTCACGGGCGCCGGTGGGGGAGCGCGACCGCAGTCGCCCGCCACCGCCGGTCAAAGTCGAATGCCGACCGGTACGGCCACAGCCTCAGACCGCCGCCGGTGGTGGAGGAGCACGACCACGGCCACCCGCCGCTGCCGGCGGAGCGCCGCCGCAGGCGCAAAGCCGGTGGAACAGCAAAGGGAGTCGTCGCGCCACCGCCGGGGGAAAAGGAAGCCCGCCGTTGGAACAGCGTGGCTTGACGCACTCGCCGCGCGTCGTGGAGCGACTGGACAGCCACGAGCGCCGGCCACCTTGAGCAAAAAGACACGCCACAACGGGAGCCTGCCGGGCGGCACGGCGGGAGGGGGAGGAGGGGAGCGCGAGAGAGGCGCGGGGACCACGGTCCAGCGGGACAGCAGCGACGACGACGACGACACACATCGGACACGATCTCCTGCCACTGGCCTCCAACACGGCGTCCTGCCGTAGATTGCGGACCTGTGGCAGAGGAGGCGCTTCCGTGCATGGCTGCGGGCAGTATGAGTCAATCGCGCGACAAGGTCGCTGGGGCTCGAGTTTTCTATCGGGGCACAGAACCTCCGCCTCCTATTGGCCCCTCCCTGCCTTACAGAACGTTTCCAAACGTTTGTCCCCCACCACAGCCTGCACAGAGGTGGGGTCATTTTTGGGAGAAGTGCCATACCCCGGACAACTCGCATCAAATGCTCGCTTTTGGCATATTAGATTCGACTAGAAAGCTCCAGCTTTCTAGTGAATCAGATTGAATCCCTAAACAAAAAACCAAACCAAACCAAATGCTGACACCCCTGGTCGCGCCTAAATCTGCGCCGGAATCTTCTCCGGGAAAGCAAGTGGTACTGTACCCAGCCACGACCAACGCGCTGGCGTCTCTGGTTGTGTGCCCTCGTCGCCTGGAGCCATCCTCCTGGTATGTAACGCACTGTATCAGGCAAGGCCGCTGTCTTGATGCTGGGCTTGGATGGGCGATTCCCCGCCAAGCCCCTCTCCTTATCAGGCACTGCGGAGCGGCCATTCCGGGCTCGCCCCGCTATCCGGCGTCCGCGACGATACCGGAAGAAGACCCCCCTGTATGCTCCTCGAGCCAGCCCGTGCGCCCCCCCTCGCGCCCATTTATGCACCCGCCGTCAGGCGTCTGATAGCGCCGTAAGGAAATGGCCTTGGCGGTCCTTCTGCCCTCCTTCTTTTCTCCTCTCCGGACCAGTATCAACACGTCAGCCTGCCCCGGGAACGACGCCTGCGGGCCGCCGAGGTAAGCTGACGTGTCGGCGGATGCTGTGTGGGGGCTAGCGCCCGCTTCTCCCCGCTGCCGACATAGCGAATACGTGGGGGGGGCGGTGACACGGACCGCGTAGCTGCGTTGCATGCGTTTCTAGGCCTCGGCGTGGACCTTTTGGGGTGCCTGCGTGCGGCGGCGGGGCGGTGTGGCGTCGTCGAGTGGCGCCCTCGCTCCTATTGGCCGTGCTCCAGCGGCGATTGCAGCGGGGGCGGTGCCGGCGTGCGCTACGCCGTATGTACTTCCACGGCATCAACGCTTGCTGCTGCGTCGTGGACGCTGCTGGAGCCGCCGACAGTCGCCAGTGGGCTCGCCCGCCTCTCTACCCGCCTCACTCCACAACTGTACACTGTACTGTATGGTCGTTGCGCCAAAAGCTCGACAGTCCCAGACAGGCGGATCGACGTTTGGGCCAATCAAACGCACAAAAGCGCCTCTTTGACAGGCCTGGACTCTCCACTTTTTGGCGGAACGACAATAATGGGACAGTCCTTCGGAATCTATCGTACCGCATTCTGCAGGGCGCAGGTTTTACCCTAGACCGTCTATAGATCTGTCGAAAAAGCTACCGCTTCGTTGCTGACGGCGAATTGATCAAATGAGCAAGGCGTGCTCGCGTTGCTCTTCTCGAAATGTTCTGCCAATAAGCCTTCCTGTTCCTCAGTTCCGGACTCCCGGCATCGATAGGTTGATGACGAACCTCCCATCACCTTGCATGCTGACATCAAAGTTCTTGAATGGATGGATTCTTCGCTCCGCTGGGGCATAAATGGCAGGTCGACGTACCTTCTTGGTCTTCTTGAATCCCCTCGAAGTTCGTCCACTAAACATCATGATTACCTCATCCATTCTTGTTTTCCCATGATGATGTCGCGCCAGCGCAGGGCAGCGCCCCTGGAGTATACGTGTTATTAAGAACACACCAGTGGCACCTTCTTGTCAGATGTCTTGCAAAAACACATAGAACAGTAGGTCCATCACCTATGGCAACGTCAATGGGAGCAAGGAAGGATCAGCGCCCTCTTCAGAGCGATGTTGAGAAGGGCCCAGGCCACACGTTGGATTCGATGTTACCAGCACCTAGTCCCGTACGTTGACGCCTTCGGTCCCTAAGAAGGTCTTCGGATTGCGACTCAGATGCGGAAAGCCGGCAGAGATCTCAGGCATGTAATGCGACAGTTGCTTCGACGGTCTCTCGACGGTACATTGTGCCACTTCGCCATGATGCCGTCCAAATACAGGGATTCCCGACCATGCCCGACGATATTTTCAGCGTACACCGCCGGACCCGAGTCGAGTCAAATATACAGCAAGTGTGTAGCTTGACGGCGTGTCGCGCCTGCAGTGGCTCTAGAAAGAGGTGTCCCGTCTCAAAATTATAGTTGCACGACGCGTTAAAGTAGTGGGGTCCTCCTACCTCCCTCTGTCACAACAGGACAGCTGGTCACACGCTCGCGGGTTAGTTCACGTCTTCGAACAGGAGGCACGTTGCTGTCTGGTTCTCTGTGCCCTTCTTACCCGTTACATCTACCCGTTCTCACCCCTGCGCTCTTCTACTGTTACCAGTACAGCCCACGTGGTTGTAGTTGCGATGTCGACCCCCAGCTCAACCCTGCCTGTTCAGGGAGCGCCGAAACATAACTCTACCCACGGTAATTCAACCGTGACGAAACTGCGCGGGCCCTGCTAAATCGGCCACGATAGTATGGCAGGAAACCACTGTACAGGGGGGGGACAAAAGTTTACGATCGCACTCGATTTGGGCCAGATGCGATCGATGGCCGAGCAGAAAATCGCCTCTTTTGACCATTCGAGGGGGGGCGGTGAGGGGGGCGTGATTCACTTGTCTTCGTCCCCGTCGCCTCAATGGGGCGCTCGAAGGGCTCCAAGAAGATGCCCGCTGCGTCCAGGGAGGCCACTTGGGTGCTCGTGGAGGCAGGTATGACCAAGCGCTTCATTGCTTCCCGCATGGAGCTACCCCTGAGCACGGTGGCGATCTTTGGGGTGCGGGAGCGGCGGGAAGGGACAGCGGCGCGCCGCCGTCGTGCCGGCCGCCCCCGCTGTTTGTCGGCTCGGGACGGCCGCCACCTTCATCTTTTGGTCTACAGGCACCGTACGTGGTCCCTGGAGCAGCTGACGGCCGAGGTGAGCCGGCTTATGACTCACAAGATTTCCCGTCGGACGGTACGTCGCTACCTTCACTGGGCCTTCCTGTCTAACTGTGCGGCGGTCACCAAGCCGTACCTTACAAGCCGCCACATGTCCCAGCGCCACCTATCGGCTCGGGACAATGTCTCCTGGCCCCTCAGCCGATTGGAAGATGTGGTCTTCTCCGATGAGAGCACCTTCACCGTGCGGCCGGAGCGCGCGGAGGCGCGGAAGTGGGGACGCTCTCAAGAGCGCTAACTGCCCGCATGCTTGCGCCCTTCCTTCAATTCGAGCCGGCTGAGGTCGTCGGTCTGGGCCGCGTTCTCAGCGCGGGGGAGGACGCCCCTCGTGCGCGCGAACGGCCGCCTCAACCAGTTCCAGTATATGGACATAATCCACGAGCACCTGCTGCCGTTCAATGAGAACAAGCACGGCAGCACCGGCAACTTTGTGTTCGTGGAGGATCACTGCGGGCCTCACCGCACCCTTAAGGTGGGCAGGTACATGGCGCTACATGACGTGGAGCGCCTCGACTGGGTGCTGCAGAGCCCCGACATGAACGCCGTCGGGAACCTGTGGGCCACGCTCGAGGCGCGTCTACGGGCCCTCCCGCAGCCCCCGACGACCCAGGACGGTTTGTTTCATGAACAGTGTGAGGAGTGGGCCCGTCTGCCGAACTCGTACCTCTCTCCTGTGTGGTGGTCGATACCTGACCGGGTGACCGCCTTGGTGAACGCCCGCGGTCACTCGACCAAATACGAAGTCTATCGCAATAAACGAGGCCTCCAGGTCACTTTTTCTCAATCAGGTCTCGATCACTCGGCTTGGTGTCCAGAGCGCCCAATCCGATCCTAAAGTTTTGTCCCCCCTGCACATTTGCCAAAAATCCCTAATACGGAAGAAGCTACCAATCTTGAGTGAAAGTATATTGTACTCGATTTACATGAAATCGCATTACAGCTATACTTTTAAAACATGAGACCATTTTGCGTATTCTTCATCGCTACGGTTTCTAATTTCGACTAACCCGTGGCAGCGGTAATGTCTTTGTTGCTCAGGGTCAGCGAAGTCGGGCAGACAACAGACTACCACGAGCATCCTGGAAGCAGGACGCAGTGCCGATAGGGTTTCCACGACCTTGGATTGGCCGATTTGATCTTCAGGCCGGGCCGCTGTCCCGGTCAATGCAACGTCGCACTGGCCCCTCCGTCACCAGTTGTCAGGACACTCGCTGTCCCGCCAAAATAAGGGGAGTCCATGCCTAGCAAAGAGGTGCCTTTATGCGCTGGATTGGCCTACATAGCCATCGGCTCGACTGCAGTCTCTCCAGCTGTTGCCGAAACGACCATACATGCTTCATTACGACCTTGTGGGTACGAACTTTGTTTCGGTTGGCTTGACCCCGCAGGACACAACGGAACCGTAGTTTGTGGTCATGGCCGCCGTGGACGCTGTGAGGACGTGTTCACTTCTCGGGCTGCCAGCTGCGCACGACCACATGAGCGGCTCCTCGAGCAGCTATCATATGGCTGCGTTCCCACAAGCCTCATAAAATACATCACTCTGTTACTTCACCAATCTGAGTCTGGCAACTGAAACGAAATAGACAATAGGTGAGAGCGAGTTGCTCCATCGTGGCGCCAACTCAAAAACAGAGCAACAACAAGGAATTATATCGTCGTCGTTGAAGGAGGCACTCCGATAGCGCCTTCTGTGCGCTGTTCCTGCGGCAATTGCACTTCATCCCTTGATCTGCGTACTAGATTATGCGAACGCGCTGGACTCCGAAATCATCTGCGACAAGATCAGGCGGTGTCGTCGCGCAGTGCAATTCCACGCAAATAGCGCACGGCCAGGACACCTGCCGTACGTCTGGACGCACCGTGAGACTCACCAAGTCTCGTATGCATCACCAAGGGAGCGGCGTCTTGATACGATCCCGTGTACATGCGCGAGAAGTGCTTTCTGCTACATCAGAAGGAAGGGTACTCCAGGAGGAAGAGGCATCGTCAGGACTCGTCTGCATGCTGGAAACAGATCATTGGCGAACATCATCAATTTCTATCGCGACGTTCTGCGCCTGTTCCGATTAACATCTCACCAGGTGGATATTTGGAACTCCTGGCAACACCTCGCAATGGCTGTCAGGGCAATCCCAACAACGTCGGCCCCATCTCATATTCGTTACACGTTGTGCCACGAAGCAGAAACGTGTCTCTTT
>ENA-ORXT01005448-ORXT01005448.1-marine-metagenome-genome-assembly--contig:-NODE-5448-length-12492-cov-8.741845_pt1 | contig 12492 bp, 19 predicted proteins | sample MGYA00237868_ERZ511482 | MGnify/ENA metagenome assembly ERZ511482 | reverse complement strand
GGGGGGGGGGGGGGGGGGGTGGGGGTTGGACATGAGAGTAGCCCATGAAGGACAAAGGGTGCCACAAAGAAAGGATGCATTCTTTACGCTATACATCATGAACAACCGCTGATGTGGAATCTGCCAGCAGCTCCTTAATCTGAACTTGTAGGTGCTCTGCGGCTTGGCGGATGTCGGTCGCGTCCGCCGAGTTATTGTTGCACCATTCGCGGAACTGCTCTTTCTCGATATCATCGTCCTTGTCGCTACGACGCAGTGTAGGCGGTGCGGGCTTGCATGTCTTGCTGAGCTCGAGCTTCATGTCGGTGAATTACGGCGCAAGAAGATCCATCCAGTGACCCTATGTGCCGAGCAGCTCCGTGTTCAGCCCGACAATAGCAGTAAGGTTCTCCAGCTGCGTCTTCAGCTTTCACAGCTCCATCACATCGCGCTTTAGGGTCGCCACGTCCTCTTTGATATCGACAGCTTTGACCGTCTCGGCCCCAAAAGCTGCCTTGCCCCCGCGGGTTGGCTTTAGGCCGCCACCAGCCTTACGCCCGACCACCGTATAGCTCCCGACCGGCTTGCCCCCGTCCCAGATCTCGTCACCAGCCACTTTCGCATTCTTGGAGACCATTGAGGCCTTGGTGACTCCCGCCGTCTTCGCCTTAGCAACCGCCTTTGCGGACGCCAAGGCGGCGACATGGTTGACCGCGGCAACCGCATCGACAGCGGTTGCTTAGAACGCAGGTGTCGGTGCCATAACTGCGGGCGTCGCTGCGGTTGAGGGTCCAGCCCTGGTAGACTGAGAGGAAAGAGCAATGTAAGCAGCAGAATCTGCAGCCGCGCCACCCCTAGAAGCGCCCTCCATGGTTGACCCAGCTGTCGTCGAGAGAGGCGCTTGCGACAGAGCACCACGAAGAGACTTGAGGGACAAGAAACCCCTGCCGCGACGACGTGCGGCCGCACTGCTCCGACGCTTGGCTGCTGCTGCACAAGCCCACTCCAACGTGAGCGGCTGTGAGCCACTGTCGAAATTGGTAACGGGGCATTTAGAGCCAGCCAGAGCCGTGGGCGGACGGGTAGGCGACTTATGCGCAGGCGGTGCGACCGTGTTGCGCGGCCCACTGCCGCGCAGGCTCCCAGACGCCGCCGCTTGCGATAGAGCCGGCAAAGACCTAGCACCCTCAGGCGTCTGCGACTGGGTCAGGTACGACGGGGCAGCGTCTTCGGCGGTGGTTACAGTGGCGCGCTCGTCAGCCGCGACCTGCACCTGTGCCTGCAGACAAGCGTCCTCAGTGTGGTGACGCATACTCGCGTAGACCACAAAGCTGTTGTATTAATTCTCAGGAGACGCCACAGTGTGGTGCGCGTCTGGTGCGACAGGCTTGAACTGATTGCCCGTGTCGCCGGGTGCCGCCAGAGTAGCCGAGGCTACCGCGACGACCGCCCGAATTACGTCCCTGTTCTCCTTGTCGCCCATCGAGGGCGGCGGTGTGTGCAACGCAGGGCGACAACTATGAGGCACCATGGCAGTCCGTCGGAAGGAGGGAATGAATGTGCAGGGGGATGCAAGAGTGGTGATCAGGAGACTGATTGAGCGCGGAGGTCAGGGCGGTAGCTGTGCGGGAGGGTTCCGGTGGTGGATGGCAGGATGGCGATGGATCGACAGCAAGAGTTGGGATCAGCACCTGTGTGAGGATCCTTCAAGTACCAGAAGGCATGCACAGAGCAGGTACGGCGTCCTAACAAGCAGTAACAAGAAACAGCCGGGGCACAGGAAGCGGGACAGTCCGCCCACAACAGCGTTAGACCAAAGAGCAACGTCGCATAACGCCACCCACGGCCCGAAGGGCCTCTCAGTCGCGGAAGCCCTCGTTAGTCTGCCATATGTACGCATTATCAACACCTCTAAGTCCGGCGCTACTAGCGCACATCGTTCCATGGGCCGTACACAAGCTCAAAGGCAGCCAACCACCCTACAAGCGCAGCACAGTTCGCACCACGATGACGTTTGCGTGGAACGAAACAGAGAACCGCCTGACAAAAGCGGCCTGGTGCACAGCTGTCCACCAGAGATTGGGCAATATTAATACGTATCGGGCCGGGGTGGGGTGCAGAAAGACACAGACTGTCAAACGGGTCTTGCCACGCAAGGCTGCCACGCGGTTACAGAAAATGTCGGGCGGTACAATGTCAACTGCGGTGTAGCCGTCGCCAGACGTGGGGTGGTACCACGTCGGCTGCTATCTCAGCTCGGCCGATGACATTGCCAGGGGACAGACCGTCCGAGACAGCCCGCGGGTGAACAGGAAACGGACGAGGACTGGGTAGCAGAAGGCCGCCGGTGAGCGAGGAGACGACGACGACGTACAAGGCGCCGGTTGTCCACCACGCCGCCCGAGGCGATACGGTCCGGTTTGAACTGTGCGCCATTTGAATGTTTCTGAAGGGTCAAACACTGGCAACGCAAGGTGGAGGTGCACTATGCGCCGATTCTCAAAGCGATCGTCCTTTGAACTCGGCTCGATCGCATGCGAACTCGGCTTGATCGCATGAGAATTCGGCTCGATCACTCACCAGCTGTGCTTGAGTGCAACGCGCAGGCCGTAACCTGCCATTGGTACCACCATCCCGGCCGCTTCAGCCTTCTCAGCTACTGTTTCGTGCTCGCCGCCGCCTGGTTCCTTCTGTACTCTTGTGGTACTGTACAGTCACTATCCGCTTATATGGCACCCTTGCGCACTTTGTAGCCCCCGTTCCAGCAATGCATTCTCACGGCGCATCACGGCGAGGCGTTCTCGTTTCATTTCCGATCGCTACCATTATGACCGCGAAAGGGGATGCTGAGGCTCTTGATCGCATGATTGAAAGGCCTGTTCAGTCCGTCGATCACGTGAGGGGATAATCAAATACGGATTTGATACGATACCAAAAGTTGGACTCGTGTCCTCTTGCGACGCGATCCGACACCAAATCTCAGCAGCCCTCAGCTTGCAACCATTCGACTTGGTACGGGACAGGGGTACGATCAGTATTTTTTCTCGGAAAATGAGTACGAAGGGCACGACAATGTGCATGCACACTTCATTCATCGTTGCTGTCCACTACGTCTTCACTCGCTTCCGTGTCCGATTCATCACCAATCCCACCGTCCGAGTCATATCGCTCCCCTCACCGTCGGACGCGTCACTCCCCCCGCCGTCCGAGTCGCCGCTATCCCCGACGTCCGAGGCGTCGCTCCCACCGCCATCAGAGGCAGCGCCTTCCCCGCCCTCTTCGAACGCAATTTGGTCCACCGTGGCCGCCAGCACGCCCTCATCCTCCTCCGCCGTCAGCCAGCTCTGTACGGCCATCTCCCTTACCGCTGTGGGGGTGTCCCTGAAGTATTGGGATCCAAAAGTAGATTCGCCCATCAATGAAGCCACAGCATCCGCTGTGGTGCCGAAGGCATGACAGGAGCCTCAATACAGTCTTTCTTCAATGCTGGGCACCCTTTGTGGCACAAAAGTAGCCTCGGTTCGTCGTGCAGAAGACTGCTTGATTGGCCCTCACGGCACCGCAAAGCTGTCATGTTACTAGTCACCGTGCCCAAGAAAGGATGTCTCAGCAGTGGAAAAGGACTGTACTCACCGTGCAAGGCGGGGTCGCGCCCATAGCAACACCAGCTGGCAAAATAGTTGATTTGACCCAACAGTGGGCGACTGTTGAAGGTGCAACCGCTTCCCATTTTCGCCACGAGAACCTCCGACGCGTATTGTAAATGAGCGCTGGCGCCGTCCCTGACACCGCGGATCTTGGCGCATTGTGCGCTGGTGTGTGCGTAGCGACGGCACTTCGGCTGGGCTGAATCTAGGTCGGCTGGCCAATCGGATGGCAAGCCTCAGATACCCGGGTCGGCAGCAGCCGCAGGTATGTAATTGCCGCTCACTACAACAGCTGAGGGTAGATTCGGAGCTAAAAGCCGCGCCGCCCGCCCCTGGTGGCGAGCGGCCCGCCGTACCTCCAATCGCGCTGCCCACTGCGCCGCCTGCATCTGGCGGCGAGCGGCCCGCCGCACCTCCAGCCGCCGCGTGCGGATCCCGCGGCCATGCGGACCCCCGAGGTGGCCTCGAAAGCGCGTACAACCTGGTCCAGCAGCCGCCGCATGTATCGTGTTTTCAGACAAATTTTATTCCAAGGTCCAGCGGTTCGTATATAGACGTACAGTTCGGTGGTAGGGGAATGAACTTGACCTTGGCGCACTCGAGTTCTTCGTGAGCCCCACAAGTGTCGCAAACGAGGGCCACCGGATGAGATGCACGGGCCCGCACAGCCGGCAAGAAGACAATCTCAAACCAGGATTGGAAGAGGTCGCCGTCCATCCACGCGTTGGTTTTGGCAAAGTACGGTAGTGGGCACGGCCGACGGGGTGGCTTGAAGCAGAGCGGCTGCTTGGCTTTGCCAATCATTGCGACAGGAATCTCATGGGTGCCCGTGGCATCGCAAGCCAAAACTAGGGTGACACAATCCTTGGCCTTTATTGCCTTGGTGCCCCGCTCCTGCCATCGTTGACCGGCCTTGACGTCAGCTCGGTTAGGGATGCAGCGGAAGAAGAGACCCGGTTCGTCCATGTTGTACTTCCGCTCCGCGGGGAACGTCTCGAGTTCCGACTGAATCTCGGCGGTACGAGCCGCCGCTCTGGCAACGTCTGCGGACCCCCTTGACCCCACAGCGCCACTGTGTGAAGATTGTGGCGCGCAGCCCAGTTTTGGATACAATGCGGAGACCTGTTAGAGCCCTTGACGCCAAGATTCGTCGTAATCAGACGTGCTCGAGCCTCCAACAGACCGCCCGAAACCGGTAGATGCCGCCCGCCCACTCGTTGAATAGCCTGGTACCAATCCCACAACCACTAGGAGACCGCCTTGAAGTAGGAGCGGCGCTGGCGGGTCCCTGACAGGTCTTCCGACGCAGCTGCCCGCCGCTTTAACTTCTCCTTGTTCTTGTAAATGGCTCGGGCCGGCGACACGCTGATGATCAGCCGAAACATGGCCAGAGTTTGAGGCCACGTATGACCAGCGTCCCTAATCTCAACAAGGGCAAGCTTGTCACCAAGAGATATAGGTGTGCGGGGCTTACGCCCCTCGCCCGACCGTGGGCGCTCGACACCCGGCCATACCACGCCCCAGCCACGCCCAGCTTCTCCCCGACGTGGGCGCTCGACACCCGGCCATACCACGCCCCAGCCACGCCCAGCCTCTCCCCGACCACGACCGACCCCGCCCCGCCGGCGCGCGACGTCAGCGTCTTGATGCCGCCCCGGAGGTCCTTCACCACCTGCGTGGTCGGCGCTTGCCGCCGCCACCCACGGCACACTTTCAAGGTTCATTTGGTCCTGTGCCAGCGCAGTGGCTGTTGCCGCGCTCGCCGCCTGCGCGGCAACGCGGATGACCTGGATGGTTGCTGGCGACGGGCTTGGGAAGACCTCCTCTGTTGCGGCCGCGGCAGCCGAAGCGGCCACAGTGCTTAATTGGCGCCATTGGAGACGCTCCCGGGCGGTGGAAGCTTCGGTGGGGGTGAATACAAAAGAAGCGCACAGACTCGCACACGCGGCCAAGAGAAGTAGCTCAAAGAGAAGCGCAACAAAACCCAGATCTTCCATCGGAAAGGGAATCCCAAAATAATATGACAAGAAGCAGGCGTGATCAAGACTAGTGGCAGGACCCCTCTAATACTCGCTGATACACGGGATCACCACCAAATCGGAGAGAAAAGGGTGTCGACCGCATACCCTGTGCACTGCGATCGGGCCCGACGCTGGAAGATCCTGCGTCAGAGCTTCCTCACTGCCGATCAACCGGTGGTCGAGAAACGTGCGCACCAAGGTTGCTGGCCAACCAGTGTAGGGATGACAATGGTGGGTTCGACGACGGTGGGATCGGCGATAGTGGGGTCGGCGATGGTGGGTACCGGGACTGTGACGTCGACAGCGGTGGGACCGACGACGGTGTGTCCACATCGATGGGTGCGCCCACTGGGCCACTGGGCAACAAATCCATCACGTAATTCAATTGCTCCTGACTGGACTGCATGCCAAAAGACGATAGCGAGATGTGTCGATGGTTCCCGTGGAAGTTGTCGATCGCGATCCTCCCAGTTATACAGCACGTGACATTTAACTGGAGCGCATATAACCGGATATTGACTGTATCGAGCCTCTTGTCATGCTGTACTCCCGAGATATCGTGGCTCCTGAAATGCCACGAGCTGTACCCCCTCGCATCTTCGCCGAAGCCGTTGCTACGATGATGGTGCTCCCACAGTCGCTGATGCCTCCTCGCCCGACTTCCACAATGACGTATGCAGCCATCTCGGCCGCCCTCTCCTAACGGCGCCTTTTTTGGGGGCGTGAGGCATGGGGGGGTACTGGTGCGACTTTGACAGCAGTGAGACCAACGGCGTGGAGCCGTGCCGGAGACCGCAGCTTCTGATGCTCTACCGGGTGTCCGTTTGTGTATCGGGCGTGCTCTGCGAGTGTCCCCCCCCATCTGACAGGGGATGGCGTGATGGGTGAATTTTAGAAGCATGACGCGTGGGACGCACAAGCTTTGTGCGAGCTGAGCGAGCGAGCAAGGGGCCTGGAGCAGAGAGGGCGGGCGGCGGGCTGACCAGACGGCGGGCGCCGGTCTCACAGAGAGGGCAGTCACCCCGAACGCATGGCATAGATACAAGGCCTCCTGACTAATCGAACCAGTGCGCGGCCGCTTCTTGTGTCGTGTTGCGCTGCGGTGGTCGCGGGACGCAATGTCGACCGTCCCGCCAACAACTGCGCTCCAGCGTTGCTGGACCTGCCGTCGGACCATTACCGCCTAGCGCAACTTGATCCGCCATCGTATTAGCAAGCATCGGACGCTGCGCGCGGGGGCACTCGACGTGGGGCGCGCCCGTGTAGGTGGGCGGTGGGATCGCCAGCGCCGCAGAATCTACTTCAGGCCATGGCAGCAGAGGTGCTGATGGGGGTGAAGGCCAGGGTGGTGGCTGTGAGGATGGGCAAGCTAGTGGTCTGCACAAAGACTCGAGCGGTGAAGGTGTCGTGCCGGGCAGCGCTGGCGGACAGGTTGATCAAGGCGGTGGTGCAGTAGGCGCTGTTTCAGCCGCCAAGGTTGTTAATGGTCGCGCAGGAGTTGGCGCTGGTGCTGTGCCTGGCGCCCCGCCTCTGTTGCGCGTGCGGCCCGATCATCGGGCATGATGCGATGGAGTGCGCGGTGGGCCTCGCCCTATCAGGATTACGTACAAGTCCACGGTCATTGAGAACACCCTCTGGGAGACGGATTCCATGGTTCTGTGGACACGGCGTCCAGTGGTGCCTCCCTCCGGCCGCAAGAACAAGGTAGGCGACAATGACGGCTCGAAGTCCAATCAGAACTGCACCTCGCCGTCGGTTAAGTACCAGTACAGCTATATCACCTCGAAGGTGCGTTCTTTCGACAAGGCAAAGAAGGACTGGGGCCGCGCGGAGCCCTGCTCAAACGGCGGAAGACTAGCGCGCCGGATCGTTTGGACACCATACCCTCGCGGTCGCTACGGAACTACGCGCTGACGGCGTGCCCTGGAGGCTTATCGATGACTCAGCAGGAAGCTCTGTTTTACTTTCTGGACACATGGGACGGGACCAAGGCCGGGATGGTGGTCGCCTACCGCCATAAGCAGGCGTTGCGCGACACCCTCAGGACCGTGAACGCCTTTCAGGAAGCGCTCCGCGGCGATGTGGACGACGCTGTCCTCGCGCAGAGGTGGCTTAGATGCAAGCTGAAGGAAGGCGGCATTGTTTACGGGGCCTACTTTCGGCCTGTGCTCGAGGTCACATGGCGAATGCTTTGGGACGGCAAATATGTCAAGCTGTGGAGTTGAGGTGACCGCCCAGCACGGCCGACTAACAATTGTGCGTCACTTCTTGCCAGTGACGCCTTCCGCTTGTGTGAGGAGGCGGTCATGGCCCAGCACGGGCCTGACAGCTTTGTGTTGGTCTTCCACGTCGTCAGCGACGCGAGTCAACTGGCGTGGTGAGGCGGTAAGTACGCACCTTGAGTGGGTGGCGGACGGGGGAATCTGTGGGTGTTTTCAGGATGCGTGCGCGGCACCGCAATGGTGCGGCACAGCTATCAGCGTCACAGCAGGTGTACACGGCGACTGGGTGCGTCTTTTCGTCAGTGCACTGACGCCCCTGTCTCGCTGCCCGGTTCAGGTGATGCATATCTGTTTGTCTTTTGCGTCTGGTAGCCCACCAGCTGTACCCGGTCCGCGCGCATGTGCGCCAGTCCTGGCGGGCAGGAGAGTGTGCCCAACGACAAACGCGGGACACCGCGAAAGGCACGTGATGCTAGAGGCCGCACACACCGGTGCGAACTTGAGGCCGCGTGGTCGAGATTGATGTTCCGTGCCAGGACCGCCTGCGCTCCTAGTGACTGCCGCTTGATCTGCTGCGTGTCGCTCTTCATCACCTTGTTTGTGCGGCTGTAGAATGCTTCGTCCACCTCATGGCCAGCTTCATTTGAACCAGTGTTGCCGTTTTGGAGGTTGCCATGCAGCCTGATGGCGTCCAGGAGATGACGAAGGAGCTTGTGTACTTTGGACATGTGGACAATCACATATCTTCACGTCGCTGTTTTTTTCGTAGACGGCTGTAATGCTGAAAGCCGTAGGCGACGGCTAAACTGGGCGTGAACGATGACAACCGATAAAACTGATTGTCCCAGGTGACGATCGCTGTGCTCTAAAGTTCATAGAGAAACCAGAAAGTATACGAACCCTTATTAATTGTGGAGATTGCCCCGATTGTCTTGACTAGCAACTCACGAGTTGTGGGTCACACAACTCATTGAGTTCTGTCGCCTGACCAACGAGTCGCCTTGACCTCTGCGCGCGGGGTCAAAACAGCAAGAGTCAACATGCCGATTGCAGCCTGCTGAGATTACCGAATCACAGTCTGACATCCAGTCGTGATGATCGAGGACAACGAGCAAGCTCAGCACATTCCGTCCCGCCAAAAACGGGAGGGCCACCACGTCCAGGGCATCCGCGTGGCGAGCCCCGCTGGTACCATGTTGAGCGAGCGTTGAGTCTCAGAAACGGCCACTGCTTCGCGAGCATAGCATCGGGGGGGCTGGTCGAGCGCGCTGGTCCGGTTGGCTTGACCGCATCCGGGTATCTCATCGGACTCTGCTATTTCCATGAGAGTGAGTGGCGAGAGTTGCAATGGGGGCTCGGAAACACCGACGGCTGACATCCTGACGCGCCTCGTGCCGGTTTGATGCGAATGCAGGTGCCTGGTTGTCGCTCAGTGTAGCGGCTGACACAACCTTGATGACGAGGCCGGTGCTCAAGGCGTGCAGACTATGGTTCTTGCGGCTGTGCGGCTCGCTACGCACTGCTGCCCAGTTGCCGTGACCCGTTGGTAGTGAAAGCTAGCCAAACCATAGCCACTCACGACGAAGAAGCGTGAGAGAGCGGGGCGCGTCGCCGCCTCGAGCAGTTGCCACGAAACCACGGCGGTCACAGCGACGCGTGGCGCTCGACCAGATTCTGTCATTGGTGGGCACAACGCCGTTTGTTCAACGGTCGCGCGCTCTTGGACAGCCACCGGAGCATCCGGTTGACTGATGGAACCCTGAAGAACGGATGGCTCCCACGAGATTTTGCGACAGCCGCACGAGTGCTGCAACCGCGCGCTTGGGAGAGTCTGCGCGAGCCGTGCGCGTGCACGACAGCTGCCTGACTGCGCGGCGCCGGCCAAACGCAAGTGACGTGCCTCGGCTTGCCTCCTCCGACCAGAGCTGCATCGTCTACAGGGAACTAATTTCCATCGGAAGCCCGATTCTGATGTCATCTCGGACCCACAGGATCGAGTCATCGGCTGGGGGTTTGGATGGAGATGGATGGCTTCGCCGATGTGACTTCGCCGATGCAATTCATCGCATCGACCGATGGCATCGGGATTCTGGGCTGATCGAATCGGGTGCGTCTACGTGGCTGGCGTTCTCAGCTGCCCTGGGGGTTGGTGACAGCTGCGTGGGCGGGAGAGCACCGCCGTGCACGACGTCACCAGGCGCACTTCGGCAGCTTGGTTACGGCAGCAAACGAACAATAATGAGGGCAGTACATAGTACTACTGTGCTGCCTATCTACCAGTGCGGCCCCGGTCTAACATTGGGAACACCAACACTACCTCAACCCTCTGACTACGACAACATACCGCGGCAACGAACCAGAGGGGAGGCAGCGAATAGGGGAGGCAGCGAATGCAATGAAAGGAGAGATGCAAGCTAATAAAGAGACACACGACAACAATGGCAGCATCATACAGCGCGAGTGAAGTGGCAAGGAAGGCGGCCAGAGTTAGAGAATGAGCGCCAACCCGCCCTCCGTCGTCGTCCCAAGCGCATTGTCTGTCCCACCCACCAGCCCCCGAGAGGAGCCGCCCCAATGAGCCGGTCACCCCCCCCGCGCGCACGGGCACCACGGATGGAAACATCGCCGCGAACACCGACAACACCCGCAATGTCGACGGCAGCGACGTTGCGCGGCGGCCTGCCAAGAGTACATCTGCACGACAGAAAGAAATGGAAGCTGCCCCATCGTTGCGCGATACACCTCGCGGCGGTTGTTGGCGGCGCCGGCAGTGCAACCATACTTCTAGCTGCGTGCGCGTTGATGAGCGCAACGGCCGTCGGCGCATGGACGACCAACACTATTGCGTCGAACAACACCGGCGTCGGGGCGGCGTTGGAGACGTCGGCGACGTCGGCGACGTCAGTGGTGGCAGTGGCGGCGGTGGTGCCCGAGTGCCTCCCTCTCCAAAGGTGACAGGGCCGCGTCACCACCACCCTCCCACCAACACTCTGACCGTCACTGCGGAAGTGCCGGCCAGGTGCGCCGTCGCGCCCGCAGCTTCGCAAAATGCAATCAGTATAATGACAGCCAATGGGAGACCCAGTTCCTAGTCTGACTGATCTCCGATAGGCACTTAGTGCACTTCGCAGACGAAAGCGACAGGGTCTCGTTTCCATCGGATGGATGGCACCGATGGCTTCGTGGATGGGGCCATCGAAGTCCAATTTCGATTGTTCGATGCGCCATCGGCGCTCCGATGTCTTGCCGATGGCAAAAAAGTCCATTGGAGACGATTGAGGGCCGGACCACACGCCTTGGCTCTGCGTTTGCTCGCCCGGCTCTCCATCACGCCATTGAGTCTGTGGCGCAGCGACGCCCACCCAATCAGATCCGCCTCGCGCAAGCCGAGTCGAGCCCTCCACGCGAGAATCTGGCCATTGAGCAGCTGTTTGGACGCAATCTCCGCTTCGATTGTGGAAATCGGGTCCTCCCTCGCGCACTCGGTACTGAACGGGTTCACACGTCCGTGGACCTGGATTCGGGGCCCTGACGCTCCTGACCAACAGTGCGGCGCGCTGGCAGGACATGTTTGGCGACAGCGCATCAACCAGTTTTAGAGAGGACGGGTCCCAGGACGGGTCGGGCCCGCGGGGCGCGAGTGCCCGTGTGCACAAGCGGCCGACACGTTTACAGCGACGCACGTCACACGGGGTGAGCGCGCGCTTCACACGCCACGCACGCCTGGCGGCTCGCGCGGCCCTCCCCCCGGCGCTTTATGGCCACCGCAGGTTCCGCGCGCGGCACAGCCGACGGCCCGCGGGAGGAGCGCGCGGGCGGGCCACAACCGACCCCGGTGTTGCCACGCACAGTCGCCACCTTGGCCGACGTGAGCGTCGGCGCGGACCGCCGGCCGATTCGCCTGGCGCGCTCGCCGCCCCGTCAGCATTGCGCGTCCCCCCACCCGCTGGTTCCCGGCCCCGACGGGCGAGATGGCCACCCGCCGGACGCTGCTGCAGTACTCTGACGCGGAGCGGCAGTGGCTGTTTGCCGAAGATGGCAACGTCGAGCGGCGCCTCTCCGCGTCGGGCCTCCGCAACGCGGCGGTGTGGCGGACGACCGAAACGTTTTCGGGCGAGCCCTTCACGCAGGGCATGATGGACGCGCCGGACACGGCGTTGGGGATGGACCTGGCGTATCTGGTTCGTTTGAGTGGGGGGGGGGGGGGGGGTGGAGGCGTGCCGGGTGGCGGCCGGCCGCGTCGGCGCGGCTGCACGCACTGGGGCAGCGCGGCCGAGCATTCCCGACTGATTTCACGACGGTTTCTTGGTCGGGATTTTGATGGCGGCTCGACGTACCGGAGGCTGTGGCCCATTCTCTGATGGAATATTGCGTGTGCGTCTGCGCCGTTGAACCGACATCTAACTATCCCTGCGATCGCCGCCCCCCCCTCGCGCTTCTATTGTTCTCTCTGCTCCTTTTGCTTTCCCGGTGAGAACAGCTGGTGCCCTTTGCGTGTGTCAATGGGCGCACGATGGGGTACGCGAGCATGGCCACCCGCTTCTGCATTTGGTTTGAGGAGCCCGAAGACCCGAGCGCACCAGGCCCCCCCCCCCCCCCCCCCCCCCCCCCCCCCCCCCCCCC
>ENA-ORXT01005447-ORXT01005447.1-marine-metagenome-genome-assembly--contig:-NODE-5447-length-12492-cov-13.694321_pt1 | contig 12492 bp, 13 predicted proteins | sample MGYA00237868_ERZ511482 | MGnify/ENA metagenome assembly ERZ511482 | reverse complement strand
ATTGTTTGATAATCAATGGTTTGAATGTATAAAATAAGCTACCTCTGCATAGTTTAAAATTTCTATTTTTCGCCCGTTTGGTTGGAAGGGGTGCTTCATAAACATCCAAAAAATAAATTATTTTATATGTTATTGATTAACAGTTAGTTTTTTATTAAAAAAATAAATGTCAACTCACGTCCAAAGTCTAGTACTTAGTATCAAGAATTAAATAAATGTAGATTCTTCGCGTCGTTATTTTTTCTTTAGACGAACCAAATTTGACACGAATACTCACTGTATTTAAGAAAAATTTGGTGAAGTATAAAGGAAAAAGAACGACGCGAAGAATATACATTTATTTTGTTCCTGATACTAAACTTAAACTTTCTGGTTATATTTGCATAAATAAAAAAAACTAACCGAGTATGAATAGCCGTTTTGATATAGAGCAATTAGAAGACACAACGGAAACCTTGCGGGCTATCGCCCATCCGATTCGGATTACAATTATTGACCTGCTGAGCAAGGAAGATAAATGCTCGGTCACGCAAATACACGAGGCTTTGAGTATAGAACAAGCCATTGCTTCTCATCATCTTCGCATCCTCAAAAATAAAAAAATAGTACGCGTCAGCCGCGAAGGTAAAAATTCTTTTTATTCGCTCGCAAATCCTGCCTATCAGGAAATCGTTAAAATCGTGTTAACGGGTCAATGAGTTGACGAATTGTTGAATTGACGAGTTGACGAATTACCTTAGTGAAAGAAATTAAATAATCACAAATATGAATGCAATTAAAAATATTTTTGAAACTATAAATGAATATGTAGGGCGAATATTTGCTTGGTGTACTGCGCTGATGGTGTTAGTGATATGCGTCGATGTATTTATGCGTTACGCGATGGGGCAATCGTTTATTTGGATGATTGAGTTGGAAATTTATCTGTTTGCGCTGACGTTTTTGTTCGCTTCGGGTTATGCTTTTAAACACGATAAACACGTTCGTGTAGACCTTTTTTATGCCAAATGGCAGGAACGCGGCAAGGCGCGAGTCAATTTAATTGGTGGTTTATTTTTTCTGTTGCCCTGGTGTGTGGTGTCGATTATGGCTTGTTGGAAATACGCCATGACTTCTTTCCGAATGGGCGAAACTTCAGGGCAAGCGGGCGGTCTGCCGGCTTTGTATCTCCTCAAATTTTGTTTGGTGATGGGCTTCGTTTTCCTGTTAATGCAGGGCATAGCATCCATCATCCAATCCATCCAAACACTTCGTAAATCGTAATAGTCGGCGGTTTGTCAGTCCGCAGTCCGCCGCTGGTACGCGAGGCAACCTTTCAATAAAAACATCGGATTCAAAATAAAAAAATTGACTTAGATTTCATCAACTCGTTAACCCGTCAATTCATCAACTCGTCAATTCATCAATTCATCAACTCTTAGCCATGGGATTTTTAGCATTAGTACTTTTCTTTATCATTTTTGCCTTGATACTCAAGGGCTATCCGGTGGCTTTTACGCTGGGTGGTGTGTCGGTCGTTTTTGCCTTGGTGGTGATGTTGTTCGCACCGGATGTGATTAGTATGCGCGATTTTAATTTGCTGCCTTCGCGCTTTATGGGAACGATTAATACGACGATGTTGATGGCTGTGCCTTTGTTCATTTTCATGGGTATTATGTTAGAAAAATCGGGCTTGGCGGAGAGCCTCTTGGAGACGATGTCAAACCTTTTTGGTAGTTTGCGTGGTGGTTTGGCGATTTCGGTGGTGATTGTGGGCGCATTGCTCGCGGCTTCGACGGGCATCGTGGGGGCTACTGTGGTCACGATGGGCGTCCTCAGCTTACCCGTGATGCTCAAACGTGGTTATAAACCCGAACTGGCTACGGGCGTCATCGCTTCGTCGGGGACTTTGGGGCAGATTATTCCGCCTTCGGTAGTCTTGATTTTGTTGGCTGACCAGATAGGCGCGAGTTCGCGCGGTGGCGTGCAAGTAGATGTCGGCTCAATGTTCAAAGCGGCATTTTTGCCGGGCTTCTTATTGGTGGTTTGTTATATTATTTACATTTTAGTGATTAGTAATTTGCGTCCGACATGGGCACCGCCAATACCCGAAGAGGAAGTTAAAGCAATGCGTGGCAAGGGCTTCGCTTTTCGAGTTTTTAAAGCATTTTTTCTGCCGCTTTTATTGATTGTCGCGGTTTTGGGTTCGATATTTGTCGGCATTGCTTCGCCTACGGAGGCGGCTGCAGTAGGCGCGACGGGCGCGACGCTGTTGACGGTTTTTGAACGGAAATTTAACCTCAACATCCTCAATCAAGTGATGCGACAAACGATGCAGTTGACCGCGATGGTTTTTTGGATATTGCTCGGAGCGACGACTTTTACACTGATTTTCAGGACATTAGGTGGCGATACTTATCTTATCGAACTTATCCAAAATGCGAATCTATCTCCGATGACTTTTCTTGCTATCGTGATGGTGCTTATTTTTGTCGCAGGATTTTTTATTGATTTTATCGAAATTATCTTCATCTTTGTTCCTATCATCACACCAATATTTAATGTGTATGAAGTCGATATGCTTTGGGTCGGTATTCTAATGGCACTCAACTTGCAAACGTCTTTCCTAACGCCGCCTTTTGGGTTTTCGCTTTTCTATTTGAAGGGTGTTGCGCCGCCGGAAATTACGACGCAGCACCTTTATCGCGGTATTATTCCCTTTATTTTCATTCAAATCTTTATTATCACTTTGATCATTATTTTTCCCGAAATTATTTACATTTTTTGACGGATATAACCGTAGCGTAATGCCTCCGGCTTGCGCCGCATACTATCGAACTAATGCAGTGCAAACCAGAGGCATTACGCTAAGGTTTTCAGCTTAAAGTGGGTTTTAAAACATAGATTAAGCTGGCAAAAGTTATTATCACAGCTCAATGTGAGTTTTTTAGCGCAGATTGAGCTGACAAAACTTGCCTTTATAGCTTAATCTAACTAACTTTGTATAGATTAAGCTGGCGAATTGAGTTTTGTTAGCTTAAAGTGAGTTTTAAAATATAGATTAAGCTACGTAACGCAGACATTCCTGTCTGTGCTACGCTTCAAACAGACAAGAATGTCTGTATTACGATATGGAAAATACAATATTAATTGGCAGAAAAAAAGAGCAGAAAATACTCATGAAAGCCCTCAATTCGCGAGAGGCGGAAATGGTGGCGGTGATTGGTCGCAGAAGGGTAGGGAAGACTTTTTTGATTGAATCTGTTTACGAAAAGTATATAAAATTCAAAGTATCAGGCATTCAAGATGCCCCCACCGATGAGCAACTTCAAAACTTTGTGTATCAATTGGATAAAACAGCAAATGCCTCGATTCCTTCTAAAGTACCTGACAATTGGTTACAGGCTTTTATGATGCTGATAGATTATTTGAAAAAAATTAAAACCGAACATCGACAAGTCGTGTTTTTGGATGAATTGCCATGGTTGGCTGCGGATAAATCTGCTGGGTTTTTACGTGGCTTGAGTTTTTTTTGGAATAGTTGGGCAGTGCGAGAAGATATTGTGGTGGTGATATGCGGCTCAGTAACTTCGTGGATGGTGCAAAAAGTAGTCAATCACACAGGCGGTCTGCACAATCGCATTACCCGACGTATTCACCTGAAACCCTTTACATTATACGAAACAGAGCATTATTTTAAGAGTCGAAATATTGGACTAAATCGCTACCATATCGTACAGATTTATATGGCAATGGGTGGAATCCCACATTACTTGAAAGAGGTGGAAATGGGAGGCAGTGCCGTTCAGAGTATCAACGATATTTGTTTTTCAGAAACGGGTTTGTTGGGCGATGAATTTTCAAAATTATACCCTGCCTTATTCGATAATTCGGACAATCATGTAGCGGTGGTGCGCGCACTCGCCACCAAGCGACAAGGCATGACTCGCGAGGAAATTATCGCCGCATCGGATGTCGGAAATGGCGGTACTTTAACCAAAGTTTTGGACGAATTGGAGCAGTCCGGCTTCATTTCGATTTATCGTGCCTACGGCAAAAAAAAGAAAGGCAAACTCCACCGCCTCACCGATGAATATTCGCTTTTTTATCTCCAATTTATTGAAAAAAACCTTTACGAAGGCGATGACACTTGGCAGCATTTGAGTCAAACACAGGCGTACAAAACTTGGAGTGGATATACCTTTGAAGGTTTATGTATCAAGCATTTACCTCAAATAAAAAAAGCACTCAGTATCGCAGGCGTGTATGCGATTTCTTCTTCATTTTATAAAAAAGGAACAGCTACGGAAAAGGGCGCGCAAATAGATTTATTATTAGACAGAAAAGACAGTGTTATCAATTTATTTGAAATAAAATTTTACGAAAAACCATTTGTAATGACAAAGGCTTACGCAGAAGCCTTGCGCGATAAAGGTTTTGTTTTTGAAGAAAGCCTGAAGACAAAAAAAATGTTATTGTGGACGTTTATCGCACCTTTCGGATTGAAGCATAATCAACATAGTCTTGGATTGGTGCAAAAAGTACTCGACTTGGAGGCTTTGTTTGACGAATAATTTATAATGGTTAATGCAATATGTTCGCCAAATTCAAAATTACAAATCGAACGCGAGTAATTTATTTATTTTTATTTTTTTAAATGTTTGAATTTTAGTTGAATATAAATTTATTTTTAATTAACTTGTAATCAAAAAACGCTCAACATCCAATTTGGCGAACATATTGTTATACATTAATCATTACATCTCCGTTTTCTCAATAATGTTTTTTGCTTTCAAAATGTAGTCGCGTTTAGTGTAGAGTTCGACCTCGCCAATCATGACGTACATGGAATCTTGTTTGTTGACAATGACGGCAGGGATGCCCTCGTTTTCGAGCAAACTACGTAGCAGCTCCACACGCGGTGGCGAAATGCTACTATAAATTTTCTCCCATGGCTCGTTCGTATTCGAGTCGTTCTGGTTTTCGTTTTCGATGTACATAATTACATAAAATTAAAGTCAATACTAATGCGACAGCTCCCATTAATAGGTTGCTTGTCGTCATTTCGAGGTTCTGGTCTATATCAACGTCAATCGTGCCCCGAAAGTACATATATTGTGCGACAATTTGTAAACCATTGAACACAAAATGTACGATAATCGGCAACCACAAACTACCCGACCAATACAACATATAACCAAATAACGCCCCTAAAAATTGACGGACAAAAAACCCTTCAAATTGCCAGTGCATCAAACTAAATAAGGTCGCCGAAATCCAAATACCTGCATGTACATCCGCCGTGAAGCGTACTAGTATGCGTTGCAATAAACCTCTGAAAATCAACTCCTCCCCTACTGCTGGCAGCAATGCCATGATGAGCAAATTGGTGGGCAAAGCCAAAAGCGAATCCAACTGCATCATCGCCTCTATCAACGCTTGCGAACTGTCTTCTGCTGCTCGCAATGACTCTGGTAAAGGTATTTGTTTGTTGAGCCAATAGACCAATTGCATGGCTATAAATGTGAGCATTAATAAAGTAAATCCCCACGCCAAACTTTCTCCCGAAGGCAAACGATGTAGTAATATTCTTTCTTTCCAGTTTTTTTTATTGGAAAAAATGCGCTCGCCTCTCCCGATAGCTATCGGGACTAAAGGGGAGTTCTGCGCTTGCTCCCCTTTAGGGGCTGGGGGTCTCCACCGTATTTTTCGTTCAAATTTATAATAAAAAATAGCAAATACCAATCCCGGTAGCAGAAAGGTAAATAATTGATTTAATCCTAATATCAATTGTATGCCCTTTAGTGTTTTTTGAGGTGTTTTTGCTGAAATATTCGCTAATACTGTCGGCAAGCCTTCAATACCCAATAAAGGCGCGAGTCCTAAAGACAATACACTGCCCAATATCACAAAAGTAAAGACGACTAATAGTAAGAAAACGAATTCTTTTCCTGCAATTTCGCGTGTCATTGACTGTTCCGGTGTCATGTTATCTGAATTTTCCGTAAATTTACGTTTTTTTGGGAACTCGTTTATTCGTTTACCTGTTTATTCGTTATCCGTTACTCGCGGACTCATTGATTTGATTTCGGATATTGAATCGAAAAACACTACGGATACCGAATAACGAGTACACGAATAACGGATAACGAGCACACGAATAACGGATAACGAGCACACGAATAACGGATAACGAGCACACGAATAACGGATAACGAGTACACGAATAACGGATAACGAGCACACGAATAACGGATAACGAATAAACAAAGTAATGGTAAAAATAGGCGACATCAATCTTGGCGAATTTCCTTTATTGCTTGCTCCGATGGAGGATGTGAGCGACCCACCTTTTCGCGCCTTGTGCAAAGCGAATGGCGCAGATATGATGTACACCGAATTTATTTCGGTGGAAGGTTTGATACGTGACGCCCATAAGAGTGTGCAAAAATTGGATATTTATGATTACGAGCGACCTATCGGTATACAGATTTTTGGGGCAAATCTGGACTCTATGGAACGTGCCGCCGAAATCGTAGAAGAAGCTGACCCGGAGGTGCTGGATATTAATTTTGGTTGTCCGGTAAAAAAGGTGGTTTGCAAGATGGCGGGTGCCGGTATTTTGCAAGATATTCCGCGAATGGTCGCGCTCACAGCAGCCATCGTGAAACGTACCAATAAACCTGTAACGGTAAAAACGCGATTGGGCTGGGATGATAATACGAAGTATATTGAGGAAGTAGCGGAGCGTTTGCAAGATGTTGGTATTCAGGCACTTTCGATACATGGGCGTACGCGTAAGCAGATGTATAAAGGTGAAGCAGATTGGTCGCTCATCGGCAAAATAAAGGAGAATCCGCGTGTTCATATTCCTATCTTCGGCAATGGCGACATCAACTCGCCAGAAAAAGCGAAATTGTACCGCGAACGCTATGGCGTGGACGGCATTATGATTGGTAGAGCGAGTATTGGTTATCCTTGGATTTTTAATGAAATTAAACATTATTTTAAAACGGGCGAACTTCTCGCCAAGCCTACTGTCCGTGAGCGTGTGGATGCCGCACGTCAGCACCTTACTCACTCAATAGAATGGAAGGGCGAAAAGCTCGGCGTACTCGAAATGCGCCGTCATTATACTAATTATTTCAAAGGCTTGCCAGGCATTAAAGCCTATCGTGCGCGACTGGTGGATCATATGGAACCGGAATTGCTTTTTGGGGTGTTGGATGAAGTGGAGGCACGGTATGCAGGGTATTTTGAAGGGGTTGAGGTGTGAACGTGAAATGGAACGCAGATTTGGCGGATTGTACGGATGACGCGGATTTTTTTGTTTTATGAGATTCGTATTGTCCGCCTGATAAATATGTATAAATTCCATATCTAAAACCTTCCAAGCGGCATTTATTTCATTTCTTTTCAAAATTCCGAAGGGGATTATTTCGAGGAAATTTGTGAAATCGAAGTAGCCTCAAAACTCACCTTGCATTTTGAAAATGCAAGGTGAGTTTTGAGTTTTTAACAAACATATCAAGCCGTCAGCAAATCAAAAATCAAGTCTCCTACCCTATCCCAATTCGCCTCGCGCAATACCCGTGCCCGACCTGCCTCACCCATACGTGTACGTAGCGCATCGTCCGCAAGTAAGCGTTTGATAGCTTCGGTAAGTTCTTCGGATTGCCCTGCTTCTACGAGTAGTCCGGTTTCATTTTCTATGATAGCATCCGGAATGCCGCCTATGCGCGAGCCAATACTCGGTTTGCCACAAGCCGCCGCTTCAAGATAAACAATACCAAATGCCTCTATCTCCGAAAGCATTACGTAAATATCACACAAATTATAATACTCATTGACTTTTTCGTAGGGAATCCGCCCCGTAAATTTGACATGCGCCTCAATGCCCAAGTCCACCGTCAAACGCTCCAAATCCGCTTTGTACGGACCTTCACCAACGATAAGGTACTGTAAATCAGGAAATTCGCTCACCAAATTCGGTATCGCTCGCAGTATGGTATCCAAACCTTTAGCCTTTATCAGTCGCGCAGTAGTTAGGATAATTTGCTTGCCCGTATAGCCGTATTTTTCTTTGAGTGCATTATTATTTATCGGAAAAAATAAATCAGGATTTGTGCCGTTCATCACTACGGTTTGTTGCTTAGCAGGGATGCTGTACTGCTCCAAAATGCCCGATGTGTATCGACTGACAGGCAGGAAATAATCTACTTTTGTGATAAGGTATTTTTTGTAATTTTCATACAATTTCGCGCCCACTTTAGTCCCGCTAAAAGGATTGAAAATATACTCGCGCCCATGTGCTGCCACCGTTACTGAGCACACCAAACCCCTTTTTCGGGCAAATACAGAAATCGGCAGCGTTTGCCATTGAGCGTGAAATATATGGTCAATCTTTCTCTTTTTCAAAAACTGTACAACACGCAGCGCACCCAGCGTACCCAATAGCGTATTGGGCGTTTTGACGCGCAATACTTCAAAATTTAATTGACTATCAACGGCTTGTGCATTTGGCTTGTCAGGGGCAATGAGTACAAACTCTTCGCAACGGGGCGCAAGTCGCTTCGCTATCTCGTAAGAATAGGTCTGAATACCACCCATTTCCGGCGGAAAATCTTGTGTAATCAGTGCTAATTTCATATTGAATGAATTTTAAATAAGGGAATACGAAAAAAATAATCTACCCGTCTGAATTGTTCTTTTTCTTATATGTTTCACTAAATTCTCCTTGCGTAGCTCGGCTATGCGCGTCAAATTTAGCCAAACATATATAAAAAAATAACGGCTTCATTTGGGGTAGATTATTTTCTTTCTCTTCCCTAAATCCCCCGATTCATTCACTCCTTCTTCATTTATTCATTTGCGGTTTTTTATGCTGTTTTCCCGAAAAATAACTGTACAAAACGAGGTTCATACTTTTCGTTAAAAAATTATTGGCAATCATAATTCCGGCGATAGCGGCACCCGATACGTCCATATACTTCGACATTTCCAGACTAATAGAAACAAATAACAAATCCTGACTCGGAATGAAAGGCAGACGGCTGGCAATAATTCTTGCCGAGAGAAAAACAAACCATATATGTAGCGGCACAAGCGGCAAAACGACCATCCATTGTAATATTTCTAAAGTATAAACAAATATAATTCTAAATATATGAACACCAAATATTTTTAGTGCCATATTTCGATTCATGGAGATGATGTATTTCCGAAAATAAATCCCCAAAAAAATAACAAGTATCGCCGTTGTTACCACTCCAATCACCACATTTGTACTGACCTTAATGACTTCTAAAAAATCAACTTCGCTAACACTAATAAATAGGGTCAATAATATAATCGCAAGCAAAGTCGAAGCAAAAGACGAGATGACATTATTGTCTTTGATGATATTAAAAATATACTTATCGTCTTCTTCAAGATGTTGTTTGCCCCAAACATAAAAATACGCTTCTCCGGAGTAGCCAAGTACATCTGCATTCAAAACTTTTTTCTGAATAAATATCTTCAAACCCTCCCAAAAAGTAAAATTGAGCGACATTCGATAAATGAATTGTTCGCTTATTGGTAAAGCAAAATATAATATCAAAAAAATCACATAAAACCACGGCGTAGTAGGCAGCGATTTGAGGACTTCCTGCCAACCAATTTGAATAATTTGCCAGACCAAAAAAGCGATAATCCCCACTATAAAACTACGGCGCAACCACTTAAAAGTCAGCTTACCTTTTGAGCTAGATGAAAAGGCAGTCCATTTATTTTTTATTCTATTTAAATTCAAAATTTTGGCATGTTTAAATTTCTCACAAAAGTAGTTTACACTTTTTTCTCATTTTAAAATAAAAACAATATTTAGGAATCCGTTTACTAAACTTCAAAAAGTTTAGTAAACGTAAGTAAAGCACTGATATTTAGATGGTTACAAATTTTGGTGATATGCTTACGTTTACGAAACTTGAAAAGTTTAGCAAGCGGGGTACATTATTTTTTTGTCCACTAAAGTGTCAACTACATTTTAAAAATGTCAAAATTTTATTCAATTTCTTCATTACTCTCTATCACTAATTCCTTCCATTTTTGTTCTGCAAAATCAAGGAAGGGCTGCTTCTCATGCAGCCAACCAAAATGCAGGCAATAAGGCGTCACATACATATAATCTCCTTTGCCAAAAAAGGTCAACAATCGAGTCAAAAAACGCTGCAAAGTCGCATTTTTCAATCCTCGCAAACTATACACCAACGAATCGGGATAATAGAGGCATTTCACCGCCTCAAATGCTTCATCGTGCTGCGTATAATTGCCGATATAATCCAACTGGACACTACTCTTCCCCTGAAACCAGGGATAGACCGGAATATTCAATTTTGACATCGCCATAGCCAAACTCCACTCGCAGGATTCCATCGTTCTGCCGCTTTCTTTGAGGCGACTTTGAAAGTGTGTTTCGTCGATTCGGTTTAGCATTTCGCGAGCTGTCGCACAGACTTCTGCCGTCAGCGCATCGTCTTGGGCGTATATCACGCCCGACTGCACCCGACTCAAATAAGACAGCCCAAAACGCCGTAGTGTGCGCCGCCTTTTTCGGAGTAAAACATCCCACAGCACCGCTACACCTTTCGACGCACCAAAGAAACTATCCGCCGTTTCATTGCCCGTAATCGTAACCGGAAAGCCCTCAAATGTCTGCCATAGTGTATCCGGTTGCCTACACCATATAATGTCGCTGTCGAGGAAAATGTTTTGCTCAAAAAATAAAAATTTCTCCAAATGATGCTTGAACCCAACGATAGAACAATGTTCGGGCGCGAGTTCGTATTTGACCTGAAATATATCCCTCAATTCCTCCTGTTCCAAAACCTCTAAATGCGCCCTCGGACAAGCAATCGCAATCGGACGCTCTTTGTCGAATCGCCTGATTGTCAAGGCAGAAGCCACTGCATGGTGTAAGTATTTTTCCTTACCATAACTGACGTAAATGTAACCTTGTTTACCCTGTTTGCTCATGTTTGTGTACGAGTTAACGAATTGCTGCAATGATTTTTTTTAAAAACTTCAATATAGCCCTCCGCCATTTTTTCCCAACTATAATTTTCTAAAGTAAATTGCTGGAATTTCTTACCTTTTCGGGTCAATTCTTCTGAGTTTTCGAGTAGTTCGTGGATTTTTTTCGTCCAAATTTCGGCATTTTCCGAAGGCAATAAATAACCATTCTTTTCATCTTTTATCGCTTCAGTGATGCCTTCAATACCGCTCGCGAGTACGGGCGTTTGGCGTAGTGTAGCTTCCAAAGCCACCAAACCAAAGCCTTCCGCATCGCCTTTTATACGAATATTTGGCATCACAAAAATATCTGCTAAAGTGAGTAAAGACATCATTTTTTTATAAGGCAATGCACCTGTTTGAATGACGCGATTTTTATATTCGTTTTTTTGTAAAAATTCATTAATACGTTGCTCGTCGCTTGATGCGCCCAAGAATAAATCTATCTCATCGACCCATCTTTTTGGTAGTATTTTCCGCCATAAAGGTATGCGCAAATTACTCTTATTGGGTCCGACGATAATGTATAAAATGTCTTCATTCAGCTGCGAGACAACCGATTCTATAAACCACGAAAAGCCTTTCCGTTTTACTGGTCTGCCAAGGCTGATAATGATTTTTTTTTCGGATAAATCAATATCGTATTTAGCTCGAAATTCTTCGACAATTTCACTTATATTTACCTCTAAATTAGCTATTTCTGCATCTACACCATTGGGTACTACATGAATTTTTTCCGCAGAAAAACCTCGCGTCACACACGCCTCTGCGGTAGCCGCACTCACGCATATTCCGCCCGCATAACGATGATATTTTGGAATGACTTTTTGCTGATAAATCGAATTGGGAAAGACAACATCCAAGCCATGATAGGTAACGAAAACAGGTATGTTGGTGTATTTTTGCAACCAAATGCCGAAGTACGCCATCAAGCCATCGTTGAGGTGGATGATGTCGATGTCGGGCTGCGCCCGAAGGATTTTTTTGACTCGTTTTTTTAGTTTAAAAAAGAATTGCATCCTATTTTCTTGTGTTGCATCAAAGACTACTTTATAGACTTCGTGCTCCTTCTCCACGCCCCGAATCAATTCAAAGCACTGCTTCTCCATACCCCCAATCGTAGGTGGATATTTATGCGAAATAAACAGAATTTTCATGGGGCGAAATTAATGAATGAATGGATGAATTTTGAATGAATGAATGGAAATTAATGCTATAATGTTGAAATGATTAGTGAAAGAAATTAAATAAATGTACATTCTTCGCGTCGTTATTTTTTCTTTAGACGAACCAAATTTGGCGCGAATACTCACTGTATTTAAGGGAAATTTGGTGAAGTATAAAGGAAAAAGAATAAGTCGAAAATATACATTTATTTTGTTCTTGATACTTAGTACACTGTTTCACAAATTTATTTACTTTTTTGAGTATTTCTTTTAAAATGACTCTTCACCAAAAAAT
>ENA-ORXT01005445-ORXT01005445.1-marine-metagenome-genome-assembly--contig:-NODE-5445-length-12495-cov-3.119665_pt1 | contig 12495 bp, 9 predicted proteins | sample MGYA00237868_ERZ511482 | MGnify/ENA metagenome assembly ERZ511482 | reverse complement strand
TGATCCTTGGCATCATCGGCAATGCGTTAGGTGCGTTTGGTGCAGGTGACGCAAAGTTTGCAGCAGCAGCAGCCCCCATGATTGGCATTGCAGACCTTGGTAACGTGTTATTCTTACTCGCTATTTGCACCGTTACTGGCTACGTGACACACCGCATCGCCAAACGATCCCCAATCCGTAACTTGGTCCCAAATTGGGAAAGTTGGACTTCGGGCAACCGGTTTCCAATGGGTTTTCCGCTGGCAATGACGCTGGTATTCTATCTTATTCTGGTGTTGCGCCCGCTTTAACAAACCACCTTTTGATCAGCTTTCTCCATCTTTTCGACATACTACACTGCGATATTGCCATGCAAAGGGCGCCATAACTGCGTCCGATATCCAGACGGGCAATACACATGAATATGCAGACTTCTAACGTAATGGCACCACCGGCACCCAAAACGCTGGCGCAGATGAAATTGCCGATGGCGATGATGCGTGACATTTTGTTAAAAACGATGTTTCGGATGAACCTGACTTTGGTGACAGAACTTGCCAAGATTGTCTGCCTACCCGTCCCCGTCGTACAAGAACTTGTCGATCTGGCACGCGGCCAATTACTGCTCGAAGCGACGGGCACCATGAGCGCAAGCAGCGGAAACGAGATGGGTTACCAGCTGACCGACGCGGGCAAAGCAAGATCGTTAGACGCACTTGCCCAATCGGAATATTTTGGCGCAATGCCTGTCCCGCTTGATATCTACCGCGAACAAATCAGCCGTCAGTCGATCCGCAATATTCAGGTTACACGTGACCAGCTAACCACCGCGATGGGTCATTTAATCCTGCCGAACGATTTGCTTGACCAGCTAGGGCCTGCGGTTGGCGCGGGTCGTTCAATTTTGATGTATGGCCCACCGGGCAATGGTAAGTCCTCTATTTCAAACGGAATTCGCGACGCGCTTGGCGATAAAATCTTTGTCCCGCGTGCCATTGAATATTCGGGTCAGGTCATCACAGTCTATGATCCGATTGTGCATTCAGCCGCAGAAGAACAAGCCGATGATCCCAACGCACTGCGCAGGTCTTCGGGACGCTACGACACACGGTACGTGCGATGCGAACGACCAACCGTGATCACAGGTGGTGAATTGTCACTGTCGATGCTTGATCTGGTTTACAATGAAACTGCGCGCACATATCAGGCGCCGCTTCAGTTGAAATCGACAGGTGGCATCTTTATCGTCGACGACCTTGGCCGTCAGGCCGAACCACCGCAAGCATTGGTTAACCGCTGGATTGTGCCGCTGGAAGAAAACAAAGATATCCTTGCGTTGCAATCGGGCGAAAAGTTCGAGGTGCCATTTGACACGCTCGTTATTTTCTCGACCAACTTTCACCCCAACGAAATCTTTGACCGCGCCGCGTTGCGTCGAATCTTCTACAAGATCAAAATTGACGGACCAAATCAGGAAGACTTCCTCAAGATCTTCGCAATGATGGCACGCAAACGAAAGATGCCTTTGAACGAGGCGGCACTGATCCATCTGTTGAACAATCGCTATCCAGAGATTGAAAACGTCTATGCCAACTATCAGCCAATCTTTTTGATCGACCAGATGATTGCGATTTGCGATTTTGAAGGTTTGCCATATCAAATGACGCCAGAGCTGATTGACCGTGCTTGGGTAAACATGTTCGTCAAAGACGAAGAGATCGTTCACTAACCAAGGGTCAAAATAACGTATTGGGGGTTGGCGAAGGGTCGCCAATACCCGACAAAGCTTGCATGACCACCCTGCCCTCACAATTTCAAGACTGGTTCGCCTCGCGCGGCTGGCACATTCATCCGCATCAGCAAGACATGCTGGACAGGTCTGATGCGCCGGCTTTACTGCTCATCGCTCCGACGGGTGGCGGTAAAACCTTGTCTGGTTTTCTTCCCACTTTGGCAGAGCTTGCAGATGGACAACACCAAGGTTTGCACACGCTTTACGTCTCGCCGCTCAAAGCTTTAGCCGCTGATATCAAACGCAATTTACGCACCCCCGTCGAAGACATGGACTTGCCTATCAGGATCGAAGACCGGACAGGCGACACCAGTTACACCCAAAAGCGCAGGCAGCGTGCCGACCCGCCACATATCTTGCTGACCACGCCAGAAAGTTTGGCGCTTTTAACCAGTTACGAAGACGCGCCGCGTATCTTTGCAGGGCTCCAGCGTGTGATCGTCGATGAAATTCACGCGCTGGCTGAAAGCAAACGTGGTGATCAACTGATGCTGGCGATGGGGCGGCTGCAAACGCTTGCCCCCAATTTGCGCCGTGTCGGATTATCTGCAACCGTGGAAGACCCCCAAGCGATTGCCCACCAGCTTGCATGTCATCCGGACCCTTGCGAGATTTTGCATGCAGATCCCGGCCCTGACCCTGACATTGCGATGTTGCTGACAGACGACGCCCCACCTTGGTCGGGCAATGGTGCGGCATATGCAATTCCTGCGGTGCTTGAACAGGTGCGCAAACACAACACGACGCTGATTTTTCACAACACCCGCGCGCAGGCAGAGATTTTCTTTCACAATCTTTGGCTTGCAAACACGGATGATCTGCCAGTTGGCATTCATCACGGTGCGTTATCGCGCGACCAACGCGAAAAAGTAGAAGCCGCCATGGTTGCAGGATCGTTGCGCGCGATTGTCTGCACAGGGTCGCTTGATCTTGGTATCGACTGGGGCGACGTCGATCTTGTGATCCAAATCGGCGCACCAAAGAACGTTAAACGCTTGGTTCAACGTATTGGCCGCGCCAATCACCGTTACAACGCACCGTCCAAAGCTCTACTTGTGCCCGCAAACAGGTTCGAGGTTGTCGAATGCGTCGCAGCACTTGATGCCGTAAAGGCACATGATCTAGACGGAGACCCGCGCGGCCCTGGCCCCCGAGATGTGTTATGCCAGCACATCCTGATTACAGCCTGCGCAGGTCCGTTTGACGCAGACGACCTATATGCCGAAGTCAGAACAGTCGGCGCGTATTCAAATCTGGAACGCCCCGCATTCGATGATTGCCTTACATTTTGTGCAACGGGCGGGTACGCGTTACGTGCTTACGACAAGTGGAAACGACTGATCCTGCGCGATGGCAAATGGCACCTGCGCGACCCGCGCGCCACACGCAACATCCGTATGAACCTTGGCACGATCCAAGACACAGACACGCTAAAGGTGCGCTACAAAGGCAGCTTCAAGTCCATCGGCGAAATCGAAGAAGGGTTTGCTGCAACACTCACCCCCGGTGATACGTTTCTCATTGGCGGCAAAGTCGTTCGCTACGAAGGCCTGCGGGAAATGTCGGTCGAGGTAAGCCGCAATGCGTCCAAGAAACCAAAGGTCGCGACGTTTATGGGGACCAAGTTCGCGACGTCGACGCAGCTTCAACATCGCATCTTACGGATGCTCGATTCAGGCCAATGGGCAGCTTTGCCCGACCACACGCGCGACTGGCTAGAGCTTCAAAAATTGCATTCCAATCTACCACAACCTGATCGCATTTTGGTCGAAAGCTTTCCGCATGACGGCAGACCACATACTGTCTTTTACGGCTTTGCAGGGCGAAACGCACAGCAGACCTTGGGTTTATTGCTCACCCAGCGGATGGAAAAATCGGGACTTGATCCATTGGGATTTGTGGCGACTGATTATGCCACAATGATCTGGTCGCTCGAACCTGTCGCGGACCCAGCGCCCTTGTTTGACGCGTCCAATCTGCGCGACGTGCTAGAGACATGGCTAGCCGGCAACGCGGTGATGAAGCGGACCTTCCGCGCGTCAGCAACCATCGCAGGATTGATAGAACGGAACTTGCCACAAGCCCGAAAAACAGGACGGCAGGCGACATTTTCAAGCGATATTTTGTATGACACCTTGCACAAATACGACCCCGACCACTTGATGCTACAAGTCACCCGCGAAGAAGCAATGCGCGGCTTGGTTGACTTTGGTCGCGTCGAAGAAATGCTAGAGCGGACAAAAGGCCGCGTGGATCATATCAAACTTGATCGCGTCAGCCCCCTCGCGGCCCCGCTTTTGCTAGAGGTTGGGCGCGTGCCAGTCGTGGGTGCCGCGCGCGAGCGTTTGCTTGAAGAAGAAACAGAACGCCTGATGGAACTTTCAGGGCTCAATCTGTTGGACCCCGGCCCGTCAAAACCCAAATGGCGGGTTGGATACTAGCGTCTTGCCAATCAATCGATCTACTGGCACGCACAGATCATGACCGGATACGATTTTACCTTTTGCGGCACGCGGCTGACCGCATTGCCAAGCGGTGCGCTTTGGGATGCGGCAGCACGGTTGTTATGCGTATCGGACCTTCACCTTGGTAAATCGGATCGCATCGCGCGGCGGTCAGGGCGGATGCTGCCACCCTACGAGACGCGCGCAACGCTTGACCGTCTCGCCGCAGTTGTTGCCGCTATGAACCCTCAAACGATCATCAGTCTGGGCGATAGTTTTGACGATCTGGATGCGGCGCAAAGTCTTGATGACACCGACCACATGCAGATCGCGCAAATGCAGGCAGGACGCGACTGGATTTGGATTGAAGGCAACCATGACCCCGGCCCCATTCATATCGGGGGGCGGCATTTGGGTGATATAAAAATTGGTGCACTGACATATCGACACATCGCCAATACTCAAAAATCCGCTGAAATTTCAGGGCATTACCATCCCAAATGCAGTATTCGTGGAACAGCACGACCTGCATTCCTGATCGACAAGACAAAGGTAATCATGCCCGCATTTGGTGCCTATACAGGTGGATTACGCAGTGCGTCACCTGTGCTGCAAAAACTGATGGCACCAAATGCGATTGCCGTGCTGACAGGACAAAAAGCCCTGCCAGTTCCGTTTAGCGCAGTGTCTTAGGCCGTTAAACCTTCGGGTTCGACCAGATCGTTTGCGCGGCTACAGGCCGTGACCGTGTTTGCCAACAAACAAGCGATTGTCATCGGCCCGACGCCGCCCGGTACAGGCGTAATCGCACCAGCAACTGCGGCGCAGCTGTCATAGTCAACATCGCCAACAAGCCGTGTGCCGCCACCGGGTTTTTCAATCCGGTTGATGCCAACGTCGATGACTGTCGCACCGGGTTTGATCCAATCACCCGGCACCATCTGCGGGCGACCAACCGCGGCCACAACAATATCGGCCTGACGCACAACATACGCCAAATCCGCGGTCCGCGAATGCGCAATAGTGACCGTACAGCTATCACCCAAAAGCAATTGTGCCATCGGTTTGCCAACAATATTAGACCGCCCTATGACGACCGCATTCATCCCCGACAAGCTGCCATGATGTTCGCGTAGCATCATCAAACAGCCTAGCGGCGTACACGGAACCATACTTTTTTGCCCAGTGCCCAAAAGCCCGACGTTTGAGATATGAAAGCCGTCGACATCCTTGGCTGGAGCGATGGCATTAATCACAAGGTCGCTGTCCAGATGATCGGGCAATGGTAATTGCACCAAAATCCCGTGGATTGTCGGGTCATTGTTCAAATGACGGATCATTTCTAACAATTCGTTCTCTGACACTTCTTTTTCAAGCTTGTGCTCGACCGAGTGCATACCGACCTCGACCGTCATTTTACCCTTTGAGCGCACGTAAACTTGACTGGCCGGATCTTCACCCACCAGCACAACAGCCAGCCCTGGCGTGATGCCATGATCCGCCTTTAGCCGCGCTACATGTTCCGCCACCTTGCCGCGCACTTTTGCGGCAAAGGCTTTTCCGTCAATCACTGTTGCTGTCATGGAAATTTCTTTCAAAGAAAGTGGTCAGCGGGGCTAAATCGCCCCGCCATTGTTTAGAACAAGCCTTCGATCTGGCCGTCCGCATTTAGCATGATTTGTTCCGCTGATGGTACGCGCGGCAAGCCCGGCATGGTCATGATCTCGCCGCAGATCGCGACGATAAATCCGGCACCAGCACTTAGCCGCACTTCGCGGACAGGGACAGCATGGCCCACAGGCGCACCCCGCAATGCAGGATCAGTCGAGAAACTGTACTGCGTTTTCGCCATACAAACTGGCAAATGCCCGTAACCCTGATCTTCCCATTGCTTTAACTGATCACGAATTTTGTTGTCCGCAACGACCTCGTCGGCACGGTAAATCTTGGTCGCAATCGTTTCGATCTTATCGAACAGGCTCATATCGTCAGGGTAGATCGGTGCAAAGTTCGCCTCGCCCGCGTCAGCAATCTCTGCCACACGCGTCGCCAGTTCTTTGGTACCCTCAGACCCAAGCGCCCAATGCTTGCACAAAATCGCCTCGGACCCTTGGCCTTCGACATACGCGCGCACCGCGTCAACTTCGGCGTCAGTGTCGGTGACAAAGTGGTTGATTGCGACAACAACAGGCACGCCAAAGCTTTTGACGTTCTCGATGTGACGACCCAGATTTGCGCAACCACCATTGACGGCCGCGACATTCTCTTCACCCAAGTCGGCTTTTAACACACCACCGTTCATCTTCATTGCACGCACAGTCGCAACCAGAACGACGCAGGACGGCGCAATGCCAGCTTTGCGACACTTGATGTTCATAAACTTCTCGGCACCCAGATCAGCACCAAAGCCAGCCTCGGTCACAACGTAATCTGCAATCTTTAGCGCCGTCGTTGTCGCCGTGACAGAATTACAGCCGTGCGCGATATTCGCAAACGGGCCGCCATGTACGAACGCGGGGTTGTTCTCGAGCGTTTGCACAAGGTTTGGCTGCATCGCGTCCTTCAGCAATACTGTCATCGCGCCGTCAGCTTTGATGTCACGCGCATAAACAGGCGAGCGGTCACGGCGGTACGCCACGATGATATCACCAAGACGCTTTTGCAGATCTTCAAGGTTCAAGGCCAAGCACAAGATCGCCATAACCTCTGATGCCACCGTGATGTCAAAGCCGGCTTCGCGTGGAAAGCCATTGGCAACACCGCCCAAGGACGCTGTGATCTGGCGCAGCGCCCGATCATTCATGTCCAACACGCGACGCCAGACAACGCGGCGGATATCGATTTCCAGCTCGTTACCCCAATAAATGTGGTTATCGATCATCGCAGACAACAGGTTGTGCGCCGATGTGATCGCGTGGAAGTCACCTGTGAAATGCAAGTTCATATCTTCCATCGGGACGACTTGCGCATAACCACCACCCGCAGCGCCGCCCTTCATGCCAAAGCATGGGCCAAGTGAAGCTTCACGGATACAAACGGCTGTCTTTTTGCCAATCGCGTTTAATCCGTCGCCCAAACCGACAGTCGTAGTTGTCTTACCCTCGCCCGCAGGCGTCGGATTGATCGCGGTCACAAGGATCAGCTTGCCATCTTTGTTCTTCTGTACGGAATCAATAAACGCTTGGCTGACTTTTGCCTTGTCGTGCCCGTAAGGCAGCAGATCATCCGACCCTATGCCCAATTTTGCGCCAATCTCTTGGATCGGGCGCTTTTTTGCTTCGCGCGCAATCTCGATGTCGGTCTTATATTCCATGGTTTTATCCCTGTTGAGCGAGGCCGGACCTCGGGCTGTCTAAACCATGTCTAATTGTCGCAGGTAACTCCAAGGGTCTGGATAACGACATTTTCACTACCGGAATCGTCTCACTTCGCTGCAATTGTTTCGTTTGAGAAACTTTCACCGTGCAACAAGTCCGGTTGCGGCGCCCACGCGCGTTGATCCGGTATGTGCAAACGTAACGTCTGCCCCACTGTCAAAGTGCCGGGCCGTTCCACCCAAGCCGTGACCCCACGCATCCCTTTCGCAGCCGACTTGAACGCATCACCAGCCCCCGGATGGTCCTTGTTCATCTCGATCGCGGGGTATTTGCACGGACGATTTTCCATATCAACGACCAAAGTCACCCCATCTGGTCCTTGCAATCGCGCAGAGGGCGGTACGTGCGTGAAATCTGCAATGCCTTTGATGACCAATGTGGCCCCCAGCCAGACCGGATCAATCGCATCCAAGCCGCAGGCTTTTGCGATCACATCAATTTCGTCTTGGCTGACAATCGAAAGCTGACGCGCATTGGCAATTTTGGTCCCTTCGGGGTGTTGCGCGGACACGCGGACACATGATTGCCGGGTCAAGCCACCGTGCGCCTCGCCCACTGGGCCCGAAAAATCCAACGATAACGAATCCTTCTTTTCCGACCGAATGGTGCCACCATGTGGAACGATACCGACCCACGTTATTTCGCCAAAATGATTGGTTGGCTTCAATGCTGGCATAACGCTTCCTTTTTGGTTTGCCGCAAGCTGCACCTTCTGTGGCGGACGCACAACGCAAAAAGGCCCCGACATTTCTGCGCGGGGCCTTGTTAAATTGTTGCGTTAATTACGCAGTTGGTTCTGGTTCCATCCCGCCATCAGTTGCCTTTGGCTTCTTGGGCTTGGTCTTCGGGATCGCCGTGACAGAGTTGCCACTTGATGGTGGCGTGTCGTCTTCGGCATCGTCACCACGGTTCAGCGTCTCGCCCGCAATCACTCTTGTGATCTCGTTTCCGGTCAGCGTCTCGTATTCCAACAAGCCTTGTGCCAAACGCTCTAGATCTTTCGACTTTTCAGTCAAAATACGCTTTGCAGTCTCGTAGCCTGTATCAATCAGCTCTTTGACCTTGTCGTCAATGATCTTCTGCGTGTCGGCAGAGTGGTTCGTGCCACCACCATAATTCCCAAGATGAGAGTTCTGCTCGTTTGCGTAGTCAACATAGCCAAGCTCTTCGGAATATCCAAATTGCGTGACCATCGCACGGGCAATCCGTGTCACTTGCTGAATATCAGACGACGCACCAGAGGTGACGTTTTCTGGCCCGAAGATCAATTCTTCGGCGACACGACCACCCATCGCCATTGCGATTTTAGACGTGTATTTGGTCAGGCTAACCGATAGCTGATCCCGTTCTGGCAATGATAACACCAGACCAAGCGCACGCCCGCGCGGAATGATCGTCGCTTTATGAATTGGGTCATGCTGCGGTACGTTCAGGCCCACAACAGCGTGACCGGCTTCATGGTAAGCTGTCAGCTTTTTCTCATCTTCAGTCATCACCATAGACCGACGCTCAGCGCCCATCATAACCTTGTCTTTAGCATTCTCGAAATCGATCATCGTGACAAACCGCCGCCCGACGCGGGCTGCAGTCAGTGCAGATTCGTTCACAAGGTTCGCAAGATCGGCACCTGAAAAGCCCGGCGTTCCCCGTGCAATAATCCGCAAGTCGACATCAGGACCAAGCGGCACTTTACGCGCGTGGACCAGCAAAATCTTTTCACGGCCTTTGATATCAGGGTTCGGCACCTGCACTTGACGGTCAAAACGACCAGGGCGCAATAGCGCCGGGTCCAGCACGTCAGGACGGTTGGTTGCAGCAATAATGATGATGCCTTCGTTGGCTTCAAAACCGTCCATCTCGACCAGCAGTTGGTTCAACGTCTGTTCGCGTTCGTCATTGCCACCACCGTAGCCTGCGCCACGCGACCGACCAACAGCGTCGATCTCGTCGATAAACACGATACAAGGCGCGTTCTTCTTTGCCTGCTCGAACATGTCGCGGACACGGGATGCACCCACACCGACGAACATCTCGACAAAGTCCGAACCAGAGATTGTGAAAAACGGCACACCAGCTTCGCCAGCAATCGCGCGCGCCAGCAATGTCTTACCCGTACCCGGAGGACCAACAAGCAACGCACCCTTTGGAATTTTACCACCAAGGCGGCTAAATTTCTGTGGATTGCGCAGGAATTCTACGATTTCTTCCAACTCGTCCTTGGCTTCGTCAATACCTGCAACCTCGTCAAAGGTGACACGGCCATGCTTTTCGGTCAGCAGCTTCGCCTTGGATTTACCAAAGCCCATTGCCCCGCCTTTACCGCCGCCTTGCATCCGGTTCATGAAATAAATCCAAACACCGATCAGCAGCGCAAATGGCAACAAGCCCAGCAAGAACGACTGCAACGCAGATGTTTCTTGGCTTTGCGCTGTCACAGGCACATTTTCGGAAATCAGCAAGTTCGTGACTTCGGCGTCCTGCGGCTTGATCGTGACGTATTCACGCCCGTCCGTGCCAGTATAGCGGACCTGTTCACCGTCCAGCGTCGCGCGGCTGACCGCGCCACTTTCGACGGCGGCCACAAAGTCGGAATAGCTTTTTGCATTGCTCGCCGTGGTATTCGACCCACCAGAGAACAGATTGAACAGGGCCAAGACCAAAAGAAAGAGGACGACCCAAAAGACCAGATTACGCGCGTTGCCCAAAATGAGGCTCCTATCAAAGCGGAAGTTCGAAACACGACCAGAGTCGCATTTATCAGTTAAATGTTAAAATAGAGGTTTCGGCGCAATCTTCAATGCGCAAGCAGGTAAGAATGGAAATCCGCGACAATCCGCGCCGTCCATTGATCATTATATCCCGCTAAAGGGGCAGAAATAAGGGTATTGCCCCTCCAAATCGCAGGAGACGCCAGCAAAGAAATGCGCGGCATGCCTGTTTCGCGCCAATCGGGGCAATCAAGAATGCCCTCGCCTAACGCGCGGATTTGCAAATCAGGCGCATGCGGGCCGTCAAGTTGCCAACGCTCGTCCCAAAGGTCTCTGGTGTCGGCAACCGTGTCTTTGACGGCATTATGTTCGCGCGTGATGCGCCAAGTGTGTACATCAGGCGTCAAAATGCAGCCGCCAATAGTCACCGAAGTGTTTGCGCGCAATTCCGTCATTGCGTGATCCAACGACGACTGCCGCGGCGGGTACGGCGCCTGCCCGACCCATTGAACGATTTTACGCGTCAACCGCCGCTCGATCTCGGGAAACATTGATCTGCCCTGATGAGCGCGTTTGATCACAAGATCACCACGATCAAACGTGGCATGATCTTCTGCCGCCATCACCACCTGATGTTCTAACGCCGCACGCGTGCTGCGCGCATGCACGCTAACCTCAAGCAAATTGTCTTCGCTGATCCCCAAAGCGTTCAACACAGGCATCGCTTTTCGCATCCGCGCGCGCAGGTATTTATCATCTTCGTTGGTCGGGTCATCAACCCACCCGATCCCAAATCGCACCAGATAATCGCGCAAATCCTGTCGGTTTGTATTTAGCAAAGGTCGTGCAAATGTAACGTGCCCCGTTCGGAACCTGCGCGCCATCGCGCTAAGACCGTCAATCCCCGCAGACCGCGTCAACGCCATCAGAAAATTCTCTGCTTGATCGTTTTTTGTATGCCCAAGTAGCACATCCGCGATCTGCATTTGCTGCGCCCACCCAGCGATCAACGCGTAACGCGCATCGCGTGCCGCCGCAGACAGGTTCCCCGCAACATCAGCTTTATCCCACCGGATAACGTCATGCGGCACACTTAATTGTGCACAGACATCCGCGACCATAGCGGCCTCAAGGGCGCTTTGCGCGCGCAACTGGTGATCAATCGTCACCGCGTGTAGTTGAATGCCGACATGTTGCGAAAACCGATGCGCCAGATGCAGCAGTGCCATTGAATCGCCACCGCCGGACACCGCGACGCCAAAATCTTTTGGATAGCCATCAAGAAACGCGATGCTGATAAATTGCAGTAATGCGGCATCAACACCCTGTGCCGTCAGCCAGTCCTGATCTAGCTGCATCCCAGCGTCTGCATCGTTACCTCTGCATCGTTGACCGCCGGATTGCCCGGAAACCGCACCGCGACCTCTGCCAGCGTCACGCACGCATCTTGTGTCTGTCCAATCGCTGCCAACGAAGCGCCCAACTTGTACAGTGCAGCAGGTGCCACATCACTTGAGGAATTCGCTGAAAAGCTGGCCAAATACGCGCGCGCTGCGTCTGTCATCTCGCCCAAGCCTTCAAATGCTTGGCCTTGCAAAAACGACGCATCCGCCGCTACTGGCGATCCCGGATAGGACGCAGCAAAGGTCGCAAGGAGGTCAGCGGCGCCGCGAAAGTCACCGGATGCGAGCGCCTCCTGCGCCCGCGTAAAGTCTTGCTGCTCGCCAATCGCCAATGCAGGCCCGTCGGTTGAAGGTGCGGCACTTGCCGCAGGCACGTCTGACCCGTTATCAACACCGCCCAAACTGGGCGTGTCGCCCAACATGCCGATGTCGCAGCCGTCTTCCAATTCGCACAACCGGAATTCCAGATCACCAATACGGTTGGTACCATCCACCGTGATCCGGTTGACACGAAATTCCAGCTCTTCGGTCTTTGACGTCAATCTTTGAAGTTCGCTTTCAATCGCATTCAAACGGTCCAGCGGTGAATTGCCAGACCCCGCGCCCGCAGCAGCACCCGTTGTCGAAAGCTCTGTTTTGAGCTTTTGGATATCGACATAAAGCACCGTCAGCTCTTGGCGAATATCAGCCAAGGTCTGATCCTGCGCGGCTGCACCGCCCGCAAAAACGGTCAGCGCAAAGATAGAGGCGTAGCGGGTAAACATCATCGACGCGTCCTGGCTGGTTGCGGCT
>ENA-ORXT01005444-ORXT01005444.1-marine-metagenome-genome-assembly--contig:-NODE-5444-length-12495-cov-7.702045_pt1 | contig 12495 bp, 9 predicted proteins | sample MGYA00237868_ERZ511482 | MGnify/ENA metagenome assembly ERZ511482 | reverse complement strand
GCACTCGAACCATGGGCGCCGTCGACGGGGGTGCACGCCCCCCAGAGCAGAACAGGGACCCTTTTTCAGGCCGCCGCCGACGCAGTGGCGGCCGCCCACGCGGCGGCCACCGCTACCGGGCGGGTGCGGAACTGTGGGGCTGGGGCGCCGCCGCCGCCGCCCGCCTGCAACCGCCGGCCGTCTGCAATCGCCGCGGGTGGGGCCAAAAAAACAGGGGCCGCCACGTAGCCCTCGGGGCCACCAGTGGCGCCCGGTCAGCCTTTGACGGCCCGCCCACGAGCCGCGTCGGGCGACCCCCCGCTTGGGGGCTTGACACACCCGCCCATACGGGGGCGCCCACTTGGCACGCCGCCCGGCGGGCGCCCCCGATCGGCCGTGCGGGGGCGGCGGGGGCCCCCCCCCGACCGTTTGGGGGCCAAAGGTGGCGCCAGCGGCGCCGCCGCGGACCGCCACGATGGGCAACAGCGGCCAACAACCCTGCCCCTGTGGTCCCCCGATGTGCGGCATCAAGGCATGCGCTCCGCACTCCCCCCCCCCCCCCCCGCTGCAACAGTGGCAAACAAGCGGGGGGTCCCGAGCGTGTCGGGTGGACGCGGCCCGCGGATACACGCGGGGCGGCGTCGCTCAGGCCGCATTCCAGTGGAAACGCGTCAAGCGCCCACACTATTTCTTTTCCTTGCAGCCACCCGCCGCGTGGCTGTTTGCTGCAGCGCGGCCGGCGGCCGGCCGCCCCGAGACGCGCATGGCGTGGGAACACTGGGCAGGGCGGCTCCGCACGGCGCCCTGCGGCCTGAGTTCAAGCGTTCCGCACCGGCGCCAATGGCGGGCGCCCCACCACGGTGCCCCGCCTCGCGGCACGGATGCCGTGTTGCTGGACGGCGCCGGGGGACGGCCAACAGGGGGGGGGGCGAGGCGCGGCACGCGGCAAGGGGAGGCGGCGGCCACTGGCGTCCCGCCACGGGGTGGGTTCGGGCAAACCCCCCCCCCAGGCGCCACACCCGTCGCCACTTTGCTGGTGCGCCGGGGAGGCGGGGATGTGAGGAGGCGGGACAGCATGACGCTGGTTTGCCGGCCGCGTGGCGGGTGTCCCCGCCGCCCGCATCTGGGTCGGGGACCAGATGCGGATTTGGGCAGCTGGCGCCCTGCCCAGGCGGGGGCCCCGCGCGACACTGGCGCGGATGTGACGAGATTTGAACGATCACTCGGCGACCCGCCGGGGCGGTCGACCTCGTCGGGCGGTCGGGTGCTTGGCGTGCGGCTGACACTGCCGGCGGCGGTCGACCCCAGCGGGGATGCCCCGAGGTGGGCCTGCTGCCGAGTGTCTGCCAGTGACGCACGTCGACGGCTACGGCGCCCGCGCGAGGCGGCCTACGCATCGCTGGCGGATCACGCGACGTGTGGCGGACCCGACCAGGCGAGGCGGGGTCCCCGCTGGGCGCCCAGCAGCAGCGTGCCACGACCGGTGGGGGTGCCATAGCGGGGACTTTTGGACTTGTTCACGCGGCGCTGCGACTTGGCAAGGGGCCGCCCGCCGGGTGGGGCGACGAGTGGAACATGAGGAGCGGCCGCCTGCGTCAAGCGGGATGGCGCACAGAGCGGAGCACAAGACCCAGCGGGTTGTCGCTTGCAGAGGCCCCTACGCTGATACGCCCCGACATTGTCTCTGTGCCAGGGAAAGGGGCGTCGGGGAGCTGTGCCTTCCCCCGCTAGCCGGTCCCATTCGTATCGTGCACTCGCGCGCTTGCATGGTGCGCTCTCGCGTGGCGTCATGGCCCGTCAGCCACTCAGGCTCGCCACTCTAGGGGCTGTAGCCCGCTAACTGTGTTTTCTACAGACTGGGCCACCCATGCTCGTTCACCCGGCATTTTGCGCCAGCCCAGACCGTATGTTTGTGCCTCGCACATCGCGACCATTGCAACGCCTCAATGGTTGGTACACGACGGGTGAACGGATAGTGAGGTGGCGCAGTTGCGCGAGTTTGACTTGGAGTGGCGCACCACAGGACCGCCTTCTTTGTTCGAGGAGACAGACCTCCTTTGCGGGGGGGGCGCCTCGTGAATACCGAAGGGAATAGACAGAGACCAAACCATTGGGAAAGTGGGGTGGTCCGTAGCGATCTGTGAAAGAAGTGTGCGTTTGCTCGCCAAGCTCCTGCAATTTAGTGAGCCGCCAGGCATCAATACTGACTTGAAAGAAATGTATCAAAATGTGCCACGTCACAATATTTCCACACAACAGAAAAACAGTGTCAGTTCTTCAGCCATTTTCTGAAAAATCCCGCACTCCAACCGTTGCAAGAGAGATCCAAACCGGCCTCTACGACCCCGGCGAGCATGGATGGATTGCATAATTGATTAATCGAAAAATGATACATTCAACCAGTGAAAGCCCTGCGCTGAGTGCTGGGCTGGGAGCGAAGCTTCGCGAAACTGTCTTCATCCTCAATGACATTCGGGGAAAACCGAACGAAGACACTCGGGAGTCGACATGAATGCACACGACCTTCATGACTAAAGCGTCGGGTACACACATAAGCACATTTGGCCAGTGCCCTATGCCTTTAAGCTGCTCGACCGTTCTGAGAACAACTGTTACCCAGAGCGTCGTATCCACATGGAACGTGTCAGCGGCTGTGAGAGCGGCGACAGTGTGCCATCTCAGCGGCTCCACAGCTCACGCGAGCTTCAGTGCATATGCGCCGTGGTGTTTAGTCGTTTCTATGGAAGTCACAAGATCAAGGGCGTGGAGGTCGGGGTTGAGCTGTGGGGGGGGGGTCGCCTGTTCAGTCGCTTCTGCGATTCTGCACACGATTGCCGGGTTTTTTCGCCCAGATGATATTTTCACGTGGCGTGCCACAGAGGTTCCACTTGGAAGTCAATTAGTGGGCGCTCCTGCTGCCACGTGGGTCTCTGAGAGAGCGTTGCGTCGGTGAGGGATTAGAAGCCTCGCTAATCAATTAATCGATGGTTTAATCGATCTTCTCGGCGATAAATTTTCATGTTTTTCCATCCATGCGGCCGAGGCTGATTGGGAACACTTCCGCGACATTTGGAGGACGGGAATCTTGAGAGCACGGGTGTAGGTATGCCGGTCGACGGTACGAACAGCGAGCATCTCGTAGGTGCTTGGATAGAAACCGTCGGCATGCGACAGACGACTCGGGCTGCACGGGGTGACACACCGAGGCCGAACAGCACCCACGAATGCGACACAGGCAAACAAAGCTACGGCACGGCACAAGAGAAATGGGGGATGGGGAAGGGCAGCTTTTTGATTTGTTTGATGCACATGCACCCGCAACCGCACCCTACAGCACACGCCTTGTGGCAGGACTAGAGACAATCGCATCACGGTCCGGACGCCTAGTTGAGAATGATGCCATCGTACTTCGACTGGAACCACTTCATCGAGTCGTCCTTGGATACAGACTGCACCTTGCCGATTGTCGACTTGCACCGCCGCCGCTTCGCCACGCGCGTGCCCGCGCGCTTGAGCACGATGTAGAAGTCCATGCCGTAGATACCGGTCGTCGGGTCATACTACGCCGAGGCACAAAGAAGCGCAAGAGCACAAACGCATACACCGACCAGCCGAACGGGGCAGACACAGCCAAGACAGTAAGCCAATCATGCACATGCATGAGGAGAAACCATTCGTAGTCGTTAGAAAGCGCTCAGCTTCGGACACTGTCACCAGTGCCAACAACAAAGGGACTGATCCAACGCATCGGTACGCCACGGCACATGGGCAAGGGCACAAACACAAGAACAAAAAGAACACAACGCCATTGCAAGCGACCGCCGCACGCAAGCCGGGGTGCCGCAACATGCAGCCCGCGATCCATTCGCCGAGAATGCCGCGAACAACGTCGGCACTCGAGCCAGGCAATCGCTCCAGGTGCCTCTGGCAACAGCCACAGAGCCGCGCGACGAAGCTGCCACCCTCTACTTCCGAACGGCGCATCCTACGCGACCACGCGACGGGAGTCATAATACCCCCTCCGCGTGCCCACACGTGCCTCCCCCCCCCTCCCGACCTCAATCCCGCAAGCGCAAAAGAGAAGTCGCAATGGTATGTGACGTACCTTGAGGCCGAGGTCAATGTGCTCGTTGATGCCGAACCCAAAGTTGCCGGTGTTGGAGAAGTTGCGCGACTGCAACTCGTACTCCTTCACCTTCAGGCCGCGCTCCAGAATCTCCTCCGCCTTGTCCCCGCGGACCGTCACGTGCGTCGAGATCTTCTCGTTACGACGAACGCCGAACGTGCGAATCGTCAGCCGCGACTTGGAGAAGACCGGTGTCTGCCCGGTCAGCTGTTCGAGCACACGGGCGGCGCGGGTGAGGCGATCGCCCGACTCACCGACGCAGCAGTTGAGGACCAGCTTGTGCACCTTCAGCTCCCGCATCGAGTTGGAGAGGTTCTTCTTACCGCTCACCATGGTGAAGAGGTGGCGGGGAGAGAACCCAAAGGAGGGGTGGTCACAGGGGCGACAAAGCCGGAGGACGTGACCGTTGGGATTCAACGTGTACGGGACGGGCAGGGGGGGTTGACGGCGGTGGCGGTGGCAGAGGGCGGCTGACCGCCAAGCCCAACTCCGACGGCCTCACGACGGTGCCAGACGCCGCCACCTCTCATTGGTCGACCACAAATTGGGCCGAGGAAGGCAGTGCGACACATGTCCCGTTACTCGTTGGGGACAAAATCCTTCGAGCTCCATAAATTGTACCCAACGGACAGTTGTCCCTTCTTGCATTTGGGGAAGTCGGTCGCAGCTCAATATTTGAGGTGTACTTTGTCACTCGGTGTTATCAAAGGGGGGCTATCGTGGGTTTCAAAACATTTCTGTGTTTTTTCCACGCTGTAAATTCGTGGCCTGTGTCTCCCAGTCGTCCACTTAAACAAAGTTGCAGCAGCGGAGGAGCAATCCCATCCTCGGCACTCACCCCGCGAGACCCCCCTTGGCTGCCGAGGCGCCCTCGGCCAGCGTGGCGCTTCGCTTCCTTCCCGCTCCGGCTCGCCCGCCTCCCCGCACCGTGTGCGCGCCGTGCATGGCCCCTGTCGGTCGACGGGGGCGGCCGGTGGACCATGCGTCATGAGCAGCTATGTCAACAAGTTCTTCTCCGCGGTCGGCTCTGCGCTCGAGTTCAACGCCGCGACGCTCTCGGGGGCCATTGACATCATTGTGGTTGAGGACGACGATGGTGTCCGCCGGTGTTCGCCCTTTCACGTGCGCTTTGGCAAGCTGCAGCTGCTCAAGTCCCGGGGTATGGCCGTTGATGTTTGGTTGAACGACGTCAAGACGGACCTGACGCTGCGGCTCGGCACCGCCGGGGAGGCCTACTTTGTAGCCCCGGACCTTGAGGGGGGGGCCGCTACACCGCACCGGCCTGCTGAGCCTGCTCTTGCTATTGACGAGGGGAGTCTGTCGACTCCGCCCGTGCCTGATGCTGTTGCTACCGCCACTGCAGAGCCAACATCCCCGCGCACTTCCCCGCCAGCGGGTGCGGGAGAGCCCAGCCGGGTCTTGTCGAGCGCGCATGATGGCGACTTGGGTGCCGACAGGCAGGCCGGCCTCGGGGCTGACGCGGCTTCCAACGGGGGGGATAGTGTGGCGAGCGACTTGGCCGCCGGCCCAGAAACTGAGGTGGATGCCAGTGCTGCTGTTGTCGCTGCAGTCGTCGCGCCAACCTGCGGGAGCGTCAACCCCGAGGTCACCGCAGAGGCCGACGTGGAGGCCGGCCCCGATGCGCATGCTGGTGCGGTCTGGACCCCTACGGGCGCTGTCGGAGCTGTAGGCGACATCACTAGTGTGGCTGCCAGTCAACTCTGTCGTGCGAGGGAGCTGGCAGGTGATGACGCTCTTGGTCGCTCGCCGGGCGTTGCCTGCAGCGCCGCTCGACAGACCGCAGCGGTCGCTCCCGTGGACGTCACGGCCGCTGCGCCAGGCCCTTCCGCGGACCCTGCGGTGTCCGCAGTTGGCCTGGACGGGGCTCCAGCCGACGCCACCGAGTCGTCAGCCACACCGCCGCTCCCGGTCGGGGCACCGTCTACGCCCCCCCCCCCACTTCTCAAAACGACCCGGCCGCGCACAGCCTCTCCTTCCAACGGAGCTGGCGGCAAAGAAGCGCTTCCAAGTCGTCCAGCCGCCGGCGACGGCGACGGCGGCGGTCTGTGTCACAGCCGGCCGGAGTGCGGGTGCCCCTGCTCGACCAACCCCCGACCGGCCACACGCGGAGTTCCTCCGTGTCGCATCCACCCGACTTGGCTGTCGGCCTGCGCGGCACTGACGCCGCCACCGCGTCGTCGTCTGCGCTGCCCCTACGTCAGCCGCTTGACCCTGGCGGATCGTCGGGCTCCCTGATCGTCCGTGACGTGATCGAACGGGAGGCGGTAGACGACGCGAGCCAATCCTCTTCCGTCGGTGAAGATGTCCTCGCCCTGTCCCTGTGCGGAAGCTTCATCACGCCCACCCTGTCTCCAGCCGAAATCATGGCGGTCTTTGACTTGCACCGCGTGGCCTACTCAGAGTTTGCGGCGTCGCCGTCGCGGATCCTCGCCAATCCGGACCTGCGGTGCCGGGTCGACCGTCGGCTGGTGCCATGGGCTATCGCGGCGCCGTACGTTGTGTCCATGCTTGCGTACGGGGTGTCGCTCGACCTCGATCGGTTGACGTCTCCCTGCGGTACTGGCACGACGGCGGATGTGAGCGAGGAGCGACGGGTGGTCCTCGAGACGGAGGCCACAGACGCCGCCGCCGCGGCCAAGGCCGAAGCTGCAGCCGCGGCCCCGCCGTCGTCGGTCAACGACGAGCCCCGCCGCCGCTTTTCGTGGTTCGGCCTCCGCTCCTCCTACTCCCAGCCGGATGTGGACCGGAGCGCCACTGAGCGCGAGGTGGTCCCGTCTGCTACCGAGTCGTCCTCCACGCCGGGCCTTTGGAGTAGCGTCACGTCGGCGGATGAGACGGACCGCTCGTCTGGGGAGCGCCTGGCCGCAACGTCTGCCAAGGGCTCAACGGCGTCCTCGCCCCCTCCTGGAGATGACGATGGTTCGTCAGGCGGTGCGGACAGCGGCGGTGGCGGGGATGGCGGCAGAGACGTCGTTGTCACTACGAGCATTGACGAGGACCGCCGGACTACCAAGCGGGAAGTTACGGGCGCCGTGGCGGCGGCCGTCAAGGGTGCCGTGTCCCACCCCCTTCACCCAATGGCGGCAGCCGACGCGGCGGCTACGGCCGTGGAGGTGGCCGCTGAGGGCGGGGAGCTCTTACCCCGCGGCCGCCTCTCCATGCGCCCGACCGCGACGGAGCTGTCGTCGCTGCCGCTCCGACCAGGCGCCAATGACGTACGGTTTGTGGTTCGGTCTTCCCTGCAGGGCATCCAGGAGGTCTCGGCCAAGCTCTTCCTGTGGCACGCCCACGACAAGGTGGTTGTGAGCGACGTGGACGGGACCATCACCCGGTCCGATTTGCTCGGCCACCTGCTGCCTCGCGTCGGCCGGGACTGGTCTCACTCGGGCGTTGCCGGTTTGTACACGCGCATCGCGCGCAACGGGTACAAGCTGGTGTATTTGACGGCGCGGCCGATAGGGCAAGCCGCGTCCACGCGCGCCTTCCTCGCGTCGTTGACCCAAGCGCGCGGTCGCCAGCTGCCACTCGGCCCGCTGGTCATGTCCCCCGACCGGCTGGTGGAGAGCCTGACTCGGGAGGTCCTTCGCCGGACGCCACACGAGTTCAAGATCGCCGCGCTGCGTGACATCCAGCGCCTCTTTGTGCCCGACGACGAGGATGGTGTCGCCGACGATGTCCGTCGCGGTGCGCCCAAAGACGGGCAGTTGGTTGCCGTGGACTTTGTCACTCCCACGTCGGCGGTCGTGGACCCGACGGCGCCTGTGCCAGACGAAAACGTTCCATCTTCGTCTCTGGCCGGTTTGCAGCCCGATGAGCTGCCGACCGCCCCGACGAGCGCGCGCCAGCAACTGCGTTCCACGTCGACGGCAGGCAGCGGGGCGGCCACCCCCGAGGGAGGCGTTGGCAGCTCGTCGCTGCTGCGGAGTTTCTCCGAGGGCCATTACGGGGTCAAGAAGCTGGTGTCGTCTATCCCGGCAATCTCCCTCGGCCCTGCCTCCCCCGCTACAGCGTCCTTGGCCGGCGACCGCCTCGACCCACCCGCGGCCGACGCGCTGCGCCCGTCTGCCACAGGCCCACTGCCGACGATGCCCGGCGGCAGCGCCATGTCCACCGCCCGACCGGACCTCCTGCCGAGCGTGGCCGCCCGCACGGCTCGCCCCTCGACGCCCTTCCACGCCGGCTTTGGCAACCGCGCCACGGACGAGCTGTCGTACCGGACGGTTGGGCTGCCGCCCCAACGCATCTTCACGATCAACCCGGCGGGGGAGCTCGCCTGCATGAACGCCCTCTACGAGTCGACGTGTAGCTACAGTAACTTGGAGACGCTTGTGGAGAGCGTCTTTCCCGACGTGGGCGTCCGCCCGCAGGCGCAAGGCGGGGATGTCGGCGGCGGTGGCGGGCCGCTCGGGCGCAGCAGCGGGTCGTCGGCGGAGAGGGACTCGTCGTCGGCCGTCGTCGCGCGCGCCATGGCGGCTAGCGACACCTACAATGACTTTCACTATTGGAAGCCGCAGCTGCCGGCGGTGGCAGCAGACGAGTTTGATAACTTGCTTTAAGGGGCCACGTGCGTCACTCGCGCGGCGGCCCGGTACCCCTCTTTTGTCCATAGGATGCTTGTTCCGTTGGCCCCGTTGAGCTGGCCCACGCCGCTCGACCGTTGCGCCCCACCCTCCTCTCAACGTAACAAAAGAAACGGCGCGTCCACCTCGTATCCCGCGTGACGCGCTCACGGCCCGACGCGGCCTCACAGCCGCGGAACTCACCGACGGCGGCTCCGCCGTCATCCCCCGCTGGCACGCCGCTGCCGGCAGCGGCCGATAAATCAGGGCTTGGCGGGGCCGGGGCGGGGCGCAGCGCCGCCGCCGTGCGCAGGCGGATCTCCCTCGGCGGTCGTGCCGCCCGCGCGCCTCGCCGCGCCACGCGCTGGCCGCGGCGCACCGGGCGAAAGCCACCGCACGCCGCCCCGGTGGTCGGGTCACGCCCCGCCCGCCCGCCGCCGACCCCCGGTGGCCACGGTGCGCGCGTTGCCCACGACGGCGGTGGCTGTGGATCCCCCCAGCGACGATGGCGGCGTCACCCCTCGGACGATAGCGCGGGGACCGTCGGTGGCGCGCACCCCCCTCCCCCCCCGGCCCCGGCGCAAGGCCGCCCCCGCGTCGGACGTGGACGCGCTCGTTGCGCTCGTCGCGCCCGCCCTCGAGGTGCTCGTCGACGCCAATGACCGCGCCGGCACGGCGGTGGCGGCCGCCCTCGCGTCGCCCGCCGGTTGGCCGAGTAGCCGCCGGCACACCCGCCGGCACCTCCCCCCCACCGCGTGCGACGGGGCGATGGAGACGGGGGAGGGCGGCGGCCTCCGCACCTGCCGCAGCAGCGCAACGGTCATGATGGACGGCGGGGAGGACGGCGCCACGTCGTCAGACGAGGAGGAGTTGGACTCGGACGACGAGGTGGGCGACGGCTGGCGCGTCGCCGCCGCCCACTTTTACACGTCCGTGCGGTACGAGGTGGATTTGCGCTACTATGTGCGGCGGCTGGCCACGTACCTACCCCTCTCCCGGGCCGTCGCGCTCACCGCGTCGGTGCTCATCCGCCGCGCCGGGGAGGCCCACCCGTCGCTCGCCGTCAGCGGCTGGTCGGTTGTGCGGCTGCTCCTCACCGCCGTCGTGCTCGCGTTCAAGGTCGTGGAAGACACGGGGGGCCCCGGCTGGGAGACGGCGTGCGGCATGAGTGGCGCGTGTCGCGGCCTGGGCGGCGGCGGCGGCGGCGGCGGCCGCTTTTTCGGGCGGCACAGCGACGCGGCGGGGGTGCCCGCGCTCGGCGTCCTCGGCGGCGTTGCGCGCGTCGGCTGCGTGCGGGCGGCGGAGCTGGTCGCCTCTGAGGCGGTGCTCCTGCGCGTCCTCGGCTGGCGCGTCGGCGTTGGCGCGGCGGAGCTGGCGGCGGAGGAGCGGCGGCTCGAGGCCCTCGGGGGGGGGGGGGGGGGGGGGGTCCCCGGCCTCTACCACGTCCCCCGCCCCACCGGGATGGAGGTGAGGGCCTGAGGGGGGGGGTGGAGGGGAGGAGGGGCCGGCGCGCGGCAAACACTGCCGCCCGCCGCCCTGTGTGTTTTTTTCATTATTGGGTCGGACCGCCCGGACCGGTGGGCCCCCACGGGACCGACCGCTGGCCAGCGGGCGAGGTGTAGCATCACTGCAACTCTTGAAACAAAAAAGAAACCTTGTACCTTCTCACTCTCTCCTCCCGCTCCCGGCCCGGTGGTTGCGGGCCCGTCCCGGTGGGTGGGCGGTCCCCCGCCCCGCTTTGGCCGCTCGCTGGTCCATCCAAATAGGGAAGAGTCTGCATGGCAGCGCCCTCGCGCTGCCCGCCGCCGCCGTCTGCCGCGCCTCACCACACGCCGCCGCCGTCGGCCCGCGCCTCACAGCACGCCGCTGCCGTCGGCGGCGCCGCGCCCGCCGCTGGGCCGCAGCCCGAGTTGCCGCCCACCTCCCCCTGGGGGGCACCCGCGTGCGCCGCGGCCACGAGGGTCAGGACCACCGCGACCAGGCCGCACCCACCGCTGTCACCCACCGCGGCACCCACCCGCCCACACGGCCGCCGTGAGGCAGGAGGCGGTGGTCAACCCCCCCCCCCCCGCCCGCCCGACCATCCCAGCGCCGTGCGAGCGGCAGCTGCAGCGTGCGCTCACGGGCGCCAACGCCGCAGGTGGCCTTGGCGGCGGGGGCGGTGGTGGGCGGCGCGCACGAGGGGGGACACGGGTGCGCGTGGCGAGCGGGCCCGCCTGTCACGACCAAGCGGACGCACGGATGGCGGCCCGCCGTACCCGACTGGCGCGCAACGGCCTGCAGCCGGTCTAGGTATCAAACGGCGCGGTGGGTCCCCCCGCCGCCGCACAAGGCCGCCCGTCGGCCGTGCCCAATAGAGCCGTGCACGGCTTTGTCTGCACCGCGGGAGCACACAACTGGAATTGTGGCTCCAGTCTTGGAACGGCACCATCCAAGCCTTTTGGATGGCGGCACGTCCGAGTGGGTGCACCGAGAAATCACTGTAACTCTGGCTGTGGGTGTCCGTTTGCGGCGATTGTGGGGGCCAAACGTAGCTGGGAGCTGCCGCTACCCATAGCCGGTCGCAGAAAGACACCACCCGCGCGTGGAGAAAATATAGTCATGGGGCACTTTTGCTGCTGGTTTTGGCGGGTAGACGGCTTGGAAACATAGAGGACGCACTCCAAAGTACGTTTGAACACCCAACATGGGCTCAACGCAGCCCGTTTGCCTAGTTTCATTGAAGGGAGCTCCCAGCTCCGCGCATCTTTGGTGCGGCGTCATACATGCCTTTGTGATGGCGGCACGTGATGTTGGGTGTACAGCTCCCCGCATCTGCCATCCTCGCCGCCGAAGATGTCGTCGTCTGCGCCGTGACGGACACCCGCCGCCGCTGGGGGAAGCACGCCGCCGACGTGGACAGCGGCGGCGCCGGTGTCGTTGCGATCGGCAGGGGGCCGATGGGAGGCGGGGGGTAGCAATCGGAGGGATGGGGCGGACTCATTCAGCGGTGGTTGTGGCACCGCGAGGCCGTGCATGCTCGAGTCGCGGTGGGTGGCGGCTCGGACACTAGTAGGCGGGCGAAAGGTGTGTTTGGGGGGCGGGTTGATGCATGTGTTTCGTTTGGGGATGAGCTGGCGTGACGATAGGTGGGCCTGATGGCAAGTAGCGGCGGCGTGGACATGTGGTTCCAGTGCGGTAGGGACAGCTGGGTGCGCGAGGTCGCTCACAGCGTTGGTGTACCTCTGCTGGGGGGGGGGTATGCGCATGTGATGACACTTGGGGAGCAGCTCGTCCGCTGCTCTCGTCGATTTCACTGGCGCTACTCCTTGCATTACAGTGGGTTCTCGTTATTGCAGACTGCTCAATTTTGCCGGTCTGAGCCGAAACAGAACTCAATCAGGACGGAATCTTATTGGCCATCATTTCGTATCCGGCTGGGTGGATGGCTGAGAGTCTGTCCTGATTGCGTTCTGCTCCATCTCGGACCGGCAAAAGTGAGCAGACTGCAATATGAGAGAATTATTTTCAAGGGAATACAGTATTATGGATCTGAATCAGCTTTCTCTTGTAACGAGAACGCACTGTATATTAATACACGGTGCCGCGCACACGCAGTTAAAACCATTTTTTCCCGGCCTTCTCGCTACGAGGCCGTGAGGTAGAGTGAGGCGATGGGCTCCCAGGACAGAAAAAAACATGACCCGCTCTCACGAGGCGCGTGCCACCCAGCGCGCGGCGCGCAGACCACCGTCACGGGACCACGCGGCCACCCCGACCGCCGCGGCGGCCGCCCGCCCGCCCGCCCCCCGTCGTCGCGGCGGCGGCGCG
>ENA-ORXT01005442-ORXT01005442.1-marine-metagenome-genome-assembly--contig:-NODE-5442-length-12499-cov-9.252214_pt1 | contig 12499 bp, 11 predicted proteins | sample MGYA00237868_ERZ511482 | MGnify/ENA metagenome assembly ERZ511482 | reverse complement strand
CGGTGAAGATGCGCACCGCACCGCGTTCGGGCAGTTCGCCCGCGAACGGGTGCCCCGCCCAGGCGTGCCCGGCCACCGCCAGCGCGACGCTGCCCGAGGCCGGGATGTCGCGGGCGGCGATCGCGTAGCCGTCCATGGCCGAGTTCGGCAGCGAGGGCACGTCGAACCCGGCCACGACCGGGCTCGCCAGCACCCGCCCGAGCGCTGCCGAGAGCGGGATGCGTTGCGCGGCCCGGTCCACCGGTGCGAGTGCCGCGAGCATGTGCGCACGCGCCTCGGTCACCGGCATCAGGACATCGACCGGATCCGCGCAGGAAGGTGCCTGCGGCCCCTGGCGTTCAGGGGGTGTCGTCACGTTCGTCTCCCGGACCCTGCTCGCGAGCATCAGCGACGAGGCGTTCGGCGGCGAGCCGTTCCTCCTCGGTGTTGATGTTGCGGAACGCGGTGCGATGCGCCCGGCAGTCCACCGGCACGAACCCGACCGAGGCGTACCAGGCGTCGATCTTGCGCTGGCCGCTGTCCAGCCAGGCGTCCAGCGAGGCCGTGCACTCGCGCCGTACCAGTGCGAACACCGGCTGCAGCCGTTCGCCATCGTGCGCGCAGGCGACGGCCCGGTCGGGGTTCCGCGCCAGGCCGTCGACCAGGCTGCGCACCAGGGCTGCGGTGACGAACGGCGAATCGCACGGGCACATGAACACCGTGGGCGTGCCCAGTGCCGCGATGCCGGCCGACAGGCCCGCCAGCGGCCCCGGGAACCCGCCGTGCACATCGGCGATCACCGGCACGCCGAACGCGGCGTACTCGGACGCGTGGCGGTTGGCGTTGATCACGCAGCGTTGCACGGCGGGATCGATCGCCTCGATGACGTGCTCGACCATGGCTCGTCCGTCGAACGGCAGCAGTCCCTTGTCACGTCCGCCCATGCGGCGCGCCAGTCCACCAGCGAGCACTACCGCACCCGGTCGCGCGTCGGTGGTGGAACTCACTCGCCCGCTCCGGCTCCGATTCCGACCCCGATCCCGGCATCCGCCTCCGGCACGCCCGCCACGCCGTCGAGCGGCGCGAAGTAGTCCGTCAGGAAATCCTCGAAGCTGCCGTGACTGCCCGCTTCCAGCTGCGCCTGGCAGAGCCACGACGCGTCCGCCTGCTCCTGCAACGCGCTGTCGCGCGACGGCTCCAGCGGCGTCTCGGTCAACGTCTCGTGATGCGCCAGCGACTGCCGGGCGGTGAACTCGGCGAACGAGCCGGCCTCGTTCACGCCCTCCAGCACCCGTGCGGACGGCAGTCGATCCCGATCTTCCAGCTTGGCAAACTGCGCCTCCAGCGCTGCGCGGTACAGGCCGTCGCCGTTCGCGCCGTCGAGCCAGACGGCCAGGCCCCGCATCGGTTCGAGGATGTCGGCGGCCCACGCCGCCGGGCCGCGTTCGCCGTCCGGCGAGCGCAGCATCAGTGCCGGGTCACGCCCCTGGTGGGCGACCCGTTTCAGGTTGTGCTTGGTGCGCTCCATGGCGGCCCCGTCCAGCGGCAGCGGATCGGCCAGCCAGGCGAACAGCATCATCAGTTCCAGGAAGGCGACGGTGTGCAGCGACAGCCCGCTCGGCTCGAACGGGTCCACGTCCAGGGAACGCAGTTCCAGGTAGCGCACGCCGCGTTGCTGCAGGGCGAGGATCGGCATCTCGCCGGGCTCGGGGATCTGCTTGGGGCGCACCGTGCCGTAGTACTCGTTCTCGATCTGCAGCCGTCCGGCGCTCAGCTGCTGGCGTTCGCCGTGCGCGTCGTGCAGGCCCAGCTCGGCGTAGGCGGGGTGGGTCTGGGTGACGTGACCCACCACGTCGTCGATCCAGCATTGCAGGGCCCGGTGATCGACCGACAGGTCGATGGCGCTGTCCTCGCGGTAGCGGTAGCCGATGTTGCCCATGCGCAGCGAGGTACCGTGCGGCGCGAACAGCGTCGCGCCACCGAACGTGTCCAGATCGGTGGTGGCGCCCGAGGTCAGGAAGGTGCGGCAGATGGCCGGGGAGGCACCGAACAGCCACGGCACCAGCCAGCCGATGCCGATCAGGTTCTGCATCATCGAGAAGTAGCCCGCCGACATCGATGCGGGCGACGTCGCGCCCTTGCCCGCCGCACCGCGCCAGGCCCATGCCGCCTCCGGCAGGGAGAAGTTGAAATGGATGCCGGCGATGGCCTGCATGCGGCGCCCGTAGCGCACGCCCAGCCCGCGCCGGTACGCATGCTTCATGCGCCCGGCGTGCGAGGTGCCGTACTCGCCGATGCGAATGCTCTCGTCCCCGCCCAGCACGCACGGCATCGAGGCGGCCCACAGCGTCTCGTCGTTCTCCAGCCGGGCGGAGACGAACCGGTGCACATCCTCCAGCGACTGCAGGGCGGCGCCTGCCGAGTCCATGGGCGGTGTTACCATTTCCACCAGCGCTTCGGAGAAGTCGGTGGTCACCGTGGAGTTGCACAGCGCCGAGCCCAGCGCACGCGGGTGGTCGCTGGTGGCGATCGCGCCGTGCGCATTCACGCGCAGCGTCTCGCGCTCCAGTCCGACGCACCGTCCGTCCAGCAGCGTCGGCGACGAACCTTCAACCAGCGCCGTCACGCGGCGTTCAACCTCGGAATACACGGCGTGAGCGTTACCGGCGATGGGCGGACGAGTGTACCGCCTGAGGCGTGTCAGGATCACCCGGCCGCCGTTCTGCTACACGGCCTGTTCGGCGACGGCGACAACCTGAAGGGGCTTGGCAGGAGCTTGGGCAAGGGCCCGCGGACAGCTCCGGAGAAGGGCTCCGCCTCGCCGCCGGGTTCGCCCGCCAGCGGCGAGCGCACCGTGCTGCGGCCCCACCTGCCGGGCCACGGCGACACGCCCGCCACCGTGCCGTTGTCGTTCGAGGCGATGGCCGACGACCTGGCGGCACGCATCGATGCCGCCCTGCCGCCGGCGGCACCGCTGCACCTGATCGGCCATTCGCTGGGCGGCAAGATCGCCATGACGCTGGTCGCCCGTCGCGATGGCTTCGCGGCCCGCGTGCGCAGCCTGTGCGTGCTGGACATCGGCCCGCGACGCTACGCACCCCACCACCTGCCGCTGATCGAGGCGTTGCAGGCGCTCGATCTGGACGGCCTGAGCGGCCGGCGGGACGCGGATGCGGCGTTGGCACCGGCCATCGAGGAGCCCGGCGTGCGCGCCTTCCTGCTCAAGGGCCTGGTGCGCGACGGCGAGGTCTGGCGCTGGCGCTTCGACCTCGCGGCCATCGCCCGCGACTACGCGACGTGCATCGCCGAGGAGGTACCGCCCGCACCGCCGACGCACCTGCCCGCGCTGTTTCTCGCCGGCGAGCGCAGCGACTACCTGGGTGATGCGGACCGGAGCGCCGCGCGCGAGGCCTTCCCGGACGCGCGCATCGACACGGTGGCGGGGACCGGGCACTGGCTGCACGCCGAACGCCCCGACGAGGTGGCCGCCGCGGTGAACGCGCTGCTGCGCGACGTCGACGCGGACCGGTGAGCCGTCCCGTGACCGCCGAGACCTTCTACTGGTTCGACTACGAGACCTTCGGCCGTTCGCCGCGCTGGGACCGCCCGGCGCAGTTCGCAGGCCAGCGCACCGACCTGGCGCTGCAGCCGATCGGCGAGCCGGACACGTTCCATTGCCGGCTGTCGGACGACTACCTGCCCGATCCCGGGGCGTGCCGCATCACCGGCATCTCGCCGGACACGGTGCAGGCGCACGGGCTGTGCGAGGCGCGCTTCATCGAGCGCGTGGTCGCCCACCTGGGCGCACCGGGCACCGTCTCGGTCGGCTACAACAGCATCCGCTTCGACGACGAGTTCACCCGTCACACGCTGTTTCGCAACCTGCACGAACCCTACGGCCAGGACTGGCGCGACGGCGCCTCGCGCTGGGACCTGCTCGACGTGGTGCGGCTGACGCGCGCGCTGCGCCCGGACGGCCTGCGATGGCCGGTCGACGAGGACGGCCGGCCGCGCAACACGCTCGAGGCGCTGGCGGCGGCCAACGGTGTCGATCACGGCCGCGCCCACGACGCGCTGAGCGATGTCGAGGCGACCCTCGGCCTGGCCCGTGCGCTGCGTGCCGCCCAGCCACGCCTGTTCGACTGGCTGCTGGCCCACCGCGGCAAGGCTGCCGCGGCCGAGCTGCTGGACACCGGCAGGCGCGCAGCGGTGCTGCTCGCCTCCAGCCGCGTACCGCGCGAGCGCCACCACCTGGCCGCGGTGGTGCCGGTCTGCCGCCACCCGCAGCGCGCATCCAGCACCGTGGTGCTGGACCTGGCCACCGATCCGGACGAGCTGGCGGCGCTGGACGTCGAGACGTTGCGTGCGCGCATCTTCGCCCGTGCCGACGATCCGGAGGCCGGCGAGCGGATCGGCCTGATCGCGGTGAAGCTCAACGCCTGCCCGGTGCTCGCGCCGCTGGCGACGCTGCGCGTGGCGGACGCCGAGCGGCTGGGGATGGACCACTCCACCATCGAGCGGCGGCGCGATCGCCTGGTGCACCTGCTCGACGCGCCGGACGGGCCCGCCCTGGTGCACCGGCTGGTGGAGGCCCTGTCGCGCGACTGGCCACCGGACTCGGACGATGTCGACGGCAGCCTGTACGGTGGCGGCTTCCTGTCCGCGGCGGACCGCACGCGGCTGGACCGGGTGCGCACCGCGTTGCCGGAGCGGCACATCGAGGACCCCGGGTTCGACGACCCCCGCCTGGCCGAGCAGGTGTTTCGCTACCGGGCGCGCAACTGGCCCGAGACATTGAATGCCGCCGAGCGCGACGCGTGGCGGCGCTTCGCCCGGCATCGCCTGACGCAGGCGCAGGCGCCCTGGCTCACGTTCGAACGCTTCGAACAGGCGATGGCCTCCACGGACTGGGCACCGGATCAGGCGGCGTTGACGGAATCGCTGTCGCGCCGGGCGGCGGCGCTCGCATCGCCAGGCGACGGGACACGTTCGGGCGTCTGCTAACATCGCCGGCGATGGACGATCAACGCATCAAGCTGTACCAGGGTTCGATCAGCGAGTGCAGCTACCTCGACGATCGCGAGGCCATCAACATCTACGCCGACCCGCACCACCCGCAGCCCCGGCTGGTCTACAACCAGCTGATCACCCGCGGGTTCCGCCGCTCCGGCGAGTTCGTCTACCGGCCCGGCTGCACCGCGTGTCGCGCCTGCGTGCCGGTGCGCATCCTGTGCGAGAACTTCAGGCCGCGCCGCACGGACCGCCGCACCGTGGCGGCCAACGCCGATCTGACGGTCGACTTCCGTCCGGCGCGCTACACGGACGACTACTTCGCGCTCTACTCGCGCTACCTGGCGGCACGTCATCCCGACGGTGGCATGGATGATCCGGATCCGGCCGACTTCGAGCGCTTCCTGCTCAACCCGTGGGGCGAGACGCTGTTCGTGGAGGCGCGCCGGGGGAACCGGCTGGTGGCCGTGGCCGTGACCGATGCGGTCGCCGACGGCCTGTCGGCGGTGTACACCTTCTTCGATCCCGACGAGGAAGACCGCGCCCTGGGCCGCTTCAGCATCCTGCAGCAGATCGAACTGTGCCGCACGCTGTCCTTCCCGCACCTCTACCTCGGTTACTGGGTCGATGGCTGCCGCAAGATGCAGTACAAGACCGACTTCAGGCCGCAACAGCAGTTCGACGGGCAGCGATGGACAGCGCTCGATCGCGGTGATCCGCTGCCGCGTCCGGGTGCCGCCGATGACCGGACGTCCTGCGAGGCACCCCGCACGACGCCCTAGGGATCGGTGCGCGCCGGTTCCGAACCGGACACCTGCGCGATGCCGTGCAGGTACAGTTCGTACAGCGGCGTCGGACCCCACTCGTCGCGCAGCCGTTCGAACCCCTCGCCGGCCACACCCCAGTCGCCCCGCCGGCCGGCCTCCATCGCCGAGCGGTGCAGCTCGAGCATCGCGAGCGTGCGCTCGTCCACCTCGTCGCGCGGTCCGACCGGTGCGTACAGGGTGACCGGCGTCTCGCGCCCCTTCACCACCGCGGTGTCCAGCTCGCGGAACAGCACGTCCGGCAACGCCTGCGCGGTGCTGTCCGAGACGATGACCGGCACACCGTAGCGACGGGTCAGCTTCTCCAGCCGCTGGGCGACGTTGACCGAGTCGCCGACCACGGTGTAGTCCACCCGGTACTCGCTGCCCAGCGGACCGACGTTGACCGGACCGGTCGACAGCCCGATGCCGGCGGCGAGCCGCGGCATGCCGCGCTCGAGGTAGGCGGCATTGAGCGTCTCCAGCTCGCGCACGATGTCCAGCGAGGCGCGCAACGCGTCGAAGGCGTGGGTGCGCGAGCGTGCCGGTGCGCCCCACACCACCATGACGCTGTCGCCCATGAGCTTGTCGATCGTGCCGCGGTGGCGCACCACCACGCGGCTCACGCACTCGAAGAAGCCGTTCAACCACTCGGCCACCTGCTGCGGCGCGAGCGCCTCGGACACCGCCGAGTACCCCACCACGTCGCAGAACAGCACGCTCACCTCGCGCGCCTCGCCGGACAGCCCCATCGTCTCGGGATGGCGCGAGAACGCGGCGGCCAGTTCCGGCGGCACGTACTGGCCGCCCAGCAGGCGCGAGACCCGCTGCCGGTCGCGGAACACCCGCACCCACGACACCAGCGCCCAGATCGCCGTCAGCACGCCGATGTCCAGCAGGTCGAACTCGAGTGGCACCGGCGACGCGGCGCCACCGCTGCGCACGTGCAGCACGGTGATGCCGGTGGCCGCCAGTGCCGCGAGCACGGTTCCGGGCAGCGTCGTGCACCACGGCAGCAGCAGCACCAGTCCCAGCGCGATCGCCCGTCCGATCCAGAACAGCGACCCGAGCGGTTCGGCGGTGCGCGGGTCGAACACCGAGGCGCCGCGCAGCGTGAACGCGAACAGCTGGCCGGAGGGTTGGCCGGTGCTCCAGCCACCGCCGAACGACAGCCGCAGGATGCCCAGGCCGGTGCAGCTCAGCAGCACCAGCGTGACGAGCAGGAGCAGCGTCATCGTCAGCGTACGGTGAGCGGGCTTGTAGTACGGGACCTTGACCACGTGTCGCCAGCCAGTCGCCGCACCGCGGGCGGGTGCAGGGCGCGCGAGACTAGCACGGTGGCAGGGTGCGCCCGACGGGCGGGACGCGTGCTAGCGTCGGACTCCCTCCCCCCGGGTACCGCACCATGAGCAACAACGGCTACGACATCGACAGCTTTCGCATCGGCCCGATGGACAACTTCGGCTACCTGCTGATCGACCGGGCCACCGGGACGGCTGCGAGCATCGACCCGGCCTGGGATGCCGGGATCATCCGCGAGCGGGCCGAGCGGCTCGGCGTGCGCATCGAGCACGTGCTGCTGACCCACTCCCACCATGACCACGTCAGCGCGCTGGACGGCTTCGCCGGCCTGCCGGTGCACATCTCGAGAGCCGAGGCGGAGGTCTGGCCGGACGTGCCCGACGGTGCCATCCTCCACGAGGATGGCGACCGGACCCGCATCGGCGACACCGCGCTGACCTGGCGGATCACCCCGGGGCACTCGCCGGGCTCGGCCTGCCTGGTGCTGGCCGATGATGCGATCACCGCCGACACGCTGTTCGTGTACGGCTGCGGACGCTGCGACCTGGACGGCAGCGACCCGCACGCCATGTTCGCCTCCCTGGCCCGCCTGAAGACCCTGCTGGACCCCGCGATGACCATCCACCCGGGCCACGACTACGGGGTGTCACCCACCTCCACCATGCGCGAACAGCTGGCCGGCAACCCGTTCCTGATGTTCGACGACGCCGATGCGTTCACGCGCTACCGGCTGCACGATCACGGCACGCTCAGGAGCCAGCCGTTCGGGCCGGAGAGCGCGCCCTATCCGGACTGACCCGAACGCATGCCGTGCGCCAGCATCTCCTCCAGCATCGCGGCAACCCCGTCGGCACTGTTCGGTGGCGCGATGCGATCGGCCAGCTCGCGCACCTCGGGCACCGCGTTGCCCATCGCCACGGCCACGCCCGCCACGCGGAACATCGGCACGTCGTTGAGGTTGTCCCCGAAGGCGATCGTCCGGGTCATCGGCACGCCGAGCGCGCGGGCGATCCGCTGAAGGCCTGCCCCCTTGTCGACACCCGCTGCCGTCACCTCGACGAACGGCGCGCCGGAGGAGCTGACCTCGGCGGCGCCGGCCAGCAGGTCGGCGACGAGACACTGCAGTGCGCGCGCCGTCACGCTCGGTGTGCGCACGAAGAGCTTGTAGAGCGCCCCCGCGAGCGGCTCGGTACCCGACTCGCCGAAATCGATCGTCGCCGGATCGCCCGCCAGCGCGAGGAATCCGGGCTCGTAGACGATACCTCCTTCGCTCTCCCAGCCGACCGATGCACCGGGCAGGTGGGTGCGGATCGAGTCGATCCAGGCTTCGGCCTCGGCGGCGCGGATCGGCCACGACCCGTCGACAAGCCCGGTGGCGACGCGGTGGGCGTAGGCACCGTTGGACCCGACGATGGTCTCGATCGCGGGCGTGCCGGCCAGCAGTGCCACCGCCGACGCCCGGCTCCTTCCCGTCACGGCGACGACGTGGTGGCCGGCAGCGGCCACGGCCGCCAGGGCCGCCTGCGTGCGCAGGGATACACGCTTGTCGGTACCGAGCAAGGTACCGTCCAGGTCGACGGCGATCAGGTACGGCCGCATCGCCAGCAACCTCCGGAGTTCACGAACTCCAGGATCCCGTGATCGCTCAGCCACCCTGCCAGGCGAGGATCTCGAACGCCTCGGCGTGCAGCGCCGCGGTGCAGGCGGCCAGCACCGAGCGGGTGTCCGGACCGATCGGTCGGCCGGCCAGGTCGGTGATGGTGCCGCCGCTCTCGCGCACCGCCACGGTGAGCGCGGCGATGTCGAGGATGTTCACGTCCGACTCGATCACCAGGTCGCAGTGCCCGGCGCACAGCTGGTGGTAGTGCGCGAAGTCGCCGTAGCCGCGGGTGCGCCGCACCTGCGCCACGATCCGGCCGTAGCGCGACCAGGCGGCCTCGTCACGTGCCAGCGAGGCGAGGTTGCCGGACGACAGGAACGCCTGGTCGATCGAGGTCACCTCGCCCGTGCGTACCGTCCGCCCGTTCAGCGTCGCGCCCTGCCCGCGCACCGCCACCAGCCGCTCGCCGATGCCGACACCGCCGACCTGTCCGCTTGCCTGTCCGCTTGCCTGTCCGTCCGCCCGTTCGCAGGCATGCGCTCCGTAGGCCGGCGCGTTCGACACCCCGACCACCAGCTCGCCATCCCGCTCGAGCGCGATCTGGGTGGAGTAGAACGGCATGCGCCGCACGAAGCTCTTGGTGCCGTCGATCGGATCGATGCGCCAGACCAGCCCCGAGCCCTGCGCGCCGGCGTCGTCGGTACCGTTGCCCAGCTCCTCGCCGTCCAGGATCGCCTCGGGCAACGCCTGCTGCAGCACGGCGCGGATGGCGTGCTCGGCGGCCACGTCCACCTCGGTGACCGGGCTGTCGTCGGCCTTGTAGCTGACCTGCCAGTCGTCACGGGCCAGGTGGGCGGCGATCACCTCGGCGGCGGCCGTGGCCGCGCGCTCGGCCGCGTCTCGGGCCGCGTTCAGGTCCAGCATGGGGTGGGTTCCGGTGGGCATCGCGCCAGTATGACCGAGCCGGTTGCGTGACCGTCGATCAGCGGCGCCGCGATCTTCTCCACGGTGCTGCACGGCGCGCACAACCGGCGGGCATTCCCCACTAGACTCAGCGCCCGTCCAGCTCGCGACCCCCATGCGCCTCAATCCCCAGCAACTCGCCGCGGTCACCCACCACGAGACCCCGCTGCTGGTGCTGGCCGGCGCAGGCTCGGGCAAGACCGGCGTGATCACCCAGAAGATCGCCTGGCTGATCCGCGAGAAGGGCTACGCGCCCGACTCGATCGTGGCGGTGACCTTCACCAACAAGGCCGCCACCGAGATGCGCGAGCGCGTCGCCACGATCATGAAGGATCGGGCCGAGGGTGCCGGGGCGGGCGCCACCGGACGCCGACGCTCCAGCGAGACGCGCGGACTGACGGTGTCCACCTTCCACCGGCTGGGCATGACCCTGCTGAGCCGCGACGGGGACGCGATCGGTGTGCGGCGCGGGTTCACGATCCTGGACCAGTCGGACTCGGCCACCGCCCTGCGCGAGCTGATCCGCGAGGCCAACGCCAACCTGGAGGAGCGCGAGGCGCAGTCGCTGATCTCGACCTGGAAGAACGACTTCGTCACCCCGAAGCAGGCGCTCGACCGTGCCGCCGACGATCGCGAGCGCGCCACCGCCCTGATGTACGGCCGCTACGACGAGCTGCTGCGCGCCTGCAACTCGGTCGACTTCGACGACCTGATCGGGCTGCCGGTGCGGCTGCTGCAGGAACATCCCGACATCCGCGACCGCTGGCGCGGCAAGGTGCGCCACCTGCTGGTGGACGAGTACCAGGACACCAACGCCGCCCAGTACGCGCTGGTGCGCGAGCTGGTGGACAAGTTCGGTGCGCTGACCGCGGTCGGCGACGACGACCAGTCGATCTACTCGTGGCGCGGCGCGCGACCCGAGAACCTCGGCGCGCTGAAGGAGGACTACCCGAACCTGAAGGTGGTGAAGCTGGAGCAGAACTACCGCTCCAGCCAGCGCATCCTGCGGGTGGCCAACCAGCTGATCGATCACAACCCGCACGTGTACGACAAGCGGCTGTGGTCCGATCTGGGCATCGGCGAGGAGCTGCGCGTGTCGACCTGCAGCCACACCATCGACGAGGCCGAGTGGGTGGCGGCGGACCTGATGACCCGCCACTTCCAGAGAAGCTACGGGTTCGGCGAGTTCGCGATCCTGTACCGCAGCAACTTCCAGGCGCGCGCGTTCGAGAAGGCGCTGCGCGAGAAGCAGATCCCCTACACCATCTCCGGCGGCAAGTCGTTCTTCGACAAGCCCGAGATCAAGGACCTGCTGGCCTATTTCCGCCTGCTGGTGAACCCGGACGACGACACCGCCTTCCTGCGCATCGTCAACACGCCGCGCCGCGAACTCGGCCCCAGCACGCTCGCCAAGCTCGGCGGCCACGCCCGCACCCGTCGCTCCAGCCTGTTCGCCGCCTGCCACGACTTCGGCCTGGAGACCGTGCTGACGGGCCGCGCGCTGCATCGCCTGCGCCAGTTCGCCGACTTCATGACGCTGACCGCCGACAACGCCGAGCGCGGCGACCTGATGGGCGTGCTGCGCGGGCTGGCCGACGAGATCGACTACGACGACTGGCTCGATGCGCAAGCCGACAGCCCGGCGAAGCTGGAGCGCTCGCGGGCGGATGTTGCCGAGCTGTTCGCCTGGATCGAACGCATCTCGGTGGACGACGACCAGAAGGAGCGCGGCCTGCCCGAGATCATCGCCCAGCTGTCGCTGCACGACCTGATGCAGCGCAAGGACGATGGGGAAGAGGCGCGCGAGGTGCAGATGATGACGCTGCACGCCGCCAAGGGCCTGGAGTTCCCGCACGTGTACATGGTCGGCATGGAGGAGGAGCTGCTGCCGCACAGGAACAGCATCGACGACGAGCAGATCGAGGAGGAACGTCGGCTGGCCTACGTGGGCATCACCCGCGCACGGCGCACGCTGACGTTCACCCGCACCCGCTCGCGGCAGAGGTTCGGCGAGACCTCCTCGGTGGAGCCGAGCCGGTTCCTGGACGAGCTGCCGGCCGACGACCTGCAGTTCATCGGCGGGATCGACACGACCACGCCCGAACGGCGCAAGGAAACCGGCAAGGCGGCGTTGAAGGGGTTGATGGATCTGCTGGCGGATTAGCGATGGCGACCGTGCCTGCCGATCGGATCCTGCAAAGATCGGTCGATCGGTGACCGAAGGCACATCGCGACGGCTACATCAGCCCTGCTCGTGCGAGAGCATGTTCAACAGCTTTCCGTTCGGGTCGCGGATGAAGAAGCGGCGTACACCCCAAGGTTCGGAGACCGGCCCGTACACGATCGGCAGCTGCATGGATTCCACGCGCCCGAGCACGTGTTCGAGGTCGTCCACCTCTATGGACAAATCGGGAACCGGCGTGCCCGATCCCCCCTCGATGGCCAGACTCAGCTGAACCCGAGCCACCTCGTCCGAAGCCAACGTGACGATCCAGCCGTGGTCCATCACGACATCGAGCTCGAGCAGGTCGCGGTAGAACCTGGCCGTGGCGGATGGAGAATCGGTGGCAAGGTTCGCGACCATTCGCTTGACAGCCATACGTCTACCTCTCGCACCTTCTCGACCGGTGATCCTGCGATGTCGTCCGCGACGCCCTTCCGAATATGCAAAGGAATCATAGTGCAAAGGATCCTTTGCAGAAGAATGCCTCGTGGGATGACGGCCCGGGCACGTCGACCGGCCTGTCAACTGGAACGTCCGGTACCCGTACCTCGTTCCACCCGGCACTGAAAGCAGTTGTACGACGCCGAACGCAGGTGCACGAAGTCGATGGCGGGGTCG
>ENA-ORXT01005436-ORXT01005436.1-marine-metagenome-genome-assembly--contig:-NODE-5436-length-12508-cov-3.513957_pt1 | contig 12508 bp, 9 predicted proteins | sample MGYA00237868_ERZ511482 | MGnify/ENA metagenome assembly ERZ511482 | reverse complement strand
TGCGACGATATAGTTTGGATTTTCTTTACCTGTATGTTCTTTGAGTTGCCACTTCATTTCTTCGCTAATCACAGATTGAAATCTAGCTACTAAGTCTGGATATGGATGAGGACCGACGACTGACCCAATGATATAGTGAGTGTCAACAGGATTGTTTATCCAATCTCGAATCGCTTCATTGGTGGCATCCTTTAGGGTTTGACTTCCGCTCAAGGCTGGCTCTACTTTTGCGCCGAGCATCCTCATGCGTGCAACATTTGGAGCTTGACGCTTGATGTCAGTGCTGCCCATATAAACGACACATTCTAGCCCCATCAATGCGCAGACCGTAGCTGTCGCTACACCATGCTGACCTGCGCCAGTTTCTGCGATGATTCTTGTTTTACCAAGTCTTTGAGCCAGTAGGATTTGACCGATTGTATTATTGATTTTATGAGCGCCTGTGTGATTGAGGTCTTCCCGTTTTAAATAAACATTGGTATTGAGCTCAGCAGAAAGTTTCGCTGCATAGTACAGTGGCGATGGTCTTCCGACATAGTCTTTTAGGAGCTTTCGGAATTCATGTTGAAAAGACTCTTCAGCTGTAATATTCAAATATGATTTTTGTAAATCATCAATATTTGAATGCAGCATTTCTGGAATGAAGGAGCCACCAAATTGGCCATAAAATCCTTCTGTGTTAACTTGATATGTCACGGCTTTCTGTATTTAGCGTTTTCAAAAAAGTCTGAATTGCATCCTTGCTTTTAACTGCAGGAGCAATTTCAAATTTACTATTAATGTCAATTCCTATGAATTGAGAATGCTTTAATTTTAATATGTCCGTTGAATCTTCTGGACCAATGCCGCCACTCAATAAAAAAGGAATAGAGCCAGAATATGTAGATAAAATATCCCAATTAAATTTTTTACCACTTCCTCCAAATTGTTTAGAATTAGTATCAAATAAAAAATAATCTACGGCATTTTTATAGTCTTTCGTAACATTCATATTAAATGATTCATCAATCCTAAAAACCTTGATGACGGTACATAATTTGCTGACATTTTTACAAAATGATGCAGATTCATTACCGTGAAGCTGAACAAAGTCTAGTTTATATTGATCGATAATTTCTTGGATATTGTTTAAAGACTCATCTACAAAAACACCTACTCGTTTGATGTGATTAGGGATTTGAGAGATACTCTCTTTTTCATATCTAGCAATATATCGGCTCGATGGCTCGTAAAAATTTAAACCAATCCATTGAATATCCAATTCGGAAATGTCTGATATATTTTGTCGGTCTCGCATACCGCATACCTTGATAATCATTTGCGTACAGTTAAATCTTGTATAAAATCATAACAGGCTTTTCCTGGATCTAATGTTTTCATAAATCGCTCACCAATCAGAAATCCATCAAAGCCAGTGTCTTTCAACATCAAGATTGTTTCTGGATCATGGATACCGCTTTCTGATATCTTGGTCACTTCATTTGGAAGATCTTTATAGAGTCTGACACTATGCATGGGATCAACTGTGAATTGTGTCAAATCACGATTATTGACGCCGATAATATCAATATCTGTATTGTATTTATCTAGTTGTTCTTTAGTGTGAATCTCTAGTAGCGTGTCAAGCGAAAGAGACTTTGCAAGAGCAGCAAAAGATTTTACTTCTTCCGCAGTCAATATTTCAGTGATCAGTAAAATAGCATCTGCACCGATTGACTTTGCTTCTATAATCTGGTATTCGTCGATGATAAATTCTTTTCGGAGGAGGGGAGTGTCGACAATTCTTCTGGCATCAATCAGGTCATTATTATGTCCACCGAAAAAATGTTCATCTGTCAATATAGAAATGCCACTGACTCCAGCTTGGGTATAATGAGTGACGATCTGGCTCACTTTTGCATCTAAGTTAATTTTGGGCTTAGATGGTGACCGCCTTTTGAATTCTGATATAATACCGAAATGAGATTCTTTCAGATGAGTAGATAAAGAAGTTGTCGCTCTTTTAAAATATTCTGAAGCTTCCAAATCTCTAATCGTAACAGACGCTTTTCTTTTCGCGATTTCAGATTTTTTATGGTGTACTATTTTATCGAGTATGTGCATTTTGTAATCTGTTCAACATTTAAATAAAAAATTTGACATCATTGTTTCACCATCCGGAGTCAATATGGATTCTGGATGAAACTGAATGGCATAGACATCATAATCTCTGTGTTTGATCGCCATGATTTCATCATATTCATCTGTACAGGTGATCATGAGTTTATCGGTAAGTGTTGATTTGTCAATAACCCAAGAGTGATATCGCCCAGCTTGAAATGTTTGAGGAATACCTTCAAATAGTTTGCCTGAATGTTCTGTCAGCATCATTGGTGTTTCTATTCCATGAAAGACCTCTTCTAAATTTTTAAGCTGACTGCCGAAGACTTCGCCGATCGCTTGTTGGCCCAAGCAAACGCCTAATATTTTTTTCTTTGGTGCATATTCTTTTATAATTTTTTTTAAATTTCCTGCTTCATCTGGAATGCCAGGACCTGGAGACAAAATCAAGGTGTCATATTGCTCTATCGCCTCTATTTTTATTTGGTCATTTCTCACGACGTCAATTATGACATTGTCATCTACAAGTTCTTGTATCAAATGCACAAGATTATATGTAAAGGAATCATAATTATCTATCACTAATATTTTACTTGGCATAAATCAAATCTTTAAAAACATCAATATTAAAAATCTCCTTCTTCTTCCCAACGCTTACTCTATACTCCACACGGTCTCCACTTCGCTTCGACATATTTCCTAAATAAACACCAAACACAAACACTAAACACTAAACACTAATCACTTTCCAAGCCTTCCGCCACCAACAAAGCTTTTTTCAAAGCCGCCAATTTATTATTTACTTCTTGTAACTCGCTCGCTTCATCAGATTTAATCACTAATCCAGCTCCAGCTTGCCGATGCAATACATTGTCAATACTTAAAAATGATCGAATGATAATGGCGTGATTTAGGTCACCATTGAAATTGATCATTCCGATTCCACCGCCATAAAAACTTCTGGAGTGAGGCTCATATTGACTTATTAATTCCATCGCTTTATACTTTGGAGCACCGGATAGAGTACCTGCAGGAAAAGTGTCAGCAAAGACTTTAAAATTAGTGGCATCAGCTTTCAGTTTGCCCTTGACCACAGAAGTTAAATGGATGACATGACTAAAGTATTGTGCTTGTTTAAAAGAAGCGACATTGACTCCAGTTGTACTAATGCTTAAATCATTTCGAGCCAAATCGACGAGCATAACATGTTCGGCAACTTCTTTAGGGTCTTGTTCAAGTTTTTCTGCCAGAGCTAGGTCTTCAGCTTTATTTCCACTTCTTCTATATGTGCCTGCGATAGGATGTATTTCTGCTTCACCATTGGTTATTTTGATCTGTGCTTCTGGAGAAGATCCAAATATGCGATAGTCTCCATAATCAAAATAGTACAAATATGGGCTTGGATTAATACCACGCAAAGCTCTGTATACATTGAACTCATCTCCTTCAAATTTTTGCGAAAAGCGTCTCGCTAGGACAAGTTGAAATACGTCTCCTCTCTTACAGTGCATCTTAGCTTTGGTGACCATGTCCTTGTATTGTTCATCTGTTAATTCAGAATATTCGTCTCCGAGCATTTTGAAAGTGGATGATTGATATTGGCGATCATTGACTAATGTTATGACTTCATCAATCTGCGATTTTTGATTTTCAGGAATGTTTTCTATGATGTGTAGCGTGTGATGATAATGGTCAAATACGAATAAGAATCTATAGAAATCATATCTTAAGTGAGGTGTAAGATGCTTGTCTTTTTCAGGATCAAATGTGATGTCTTCAAAATATTGCACAGCATCAAAAGTCGAGTATCCTAATATTGAATTAAATTTTTGAGTGAAAGAATCTTGATCTAATTCAAAACTGTCCATGAATCCTTTGATTTCATCGACGATATTAAATTCCACTTTACAAGAATCACCTGTACATAAGACTCCTTCCTTGATACTTAATTCGGCCAGGGAATCAAAGCATAGGAAAGACAAATGATCTTGCCTAGAAGCATAAGCAGAACTTTCCAATAGCAATAATTGGTCATATTTCTCTCTCACCTTGAGGAAGAGACCAACAGGCGTGATTAAGTCTGATTCTATTTGTCGTGATATCGATTTTATTTTCATTCGTGTATAAACTAAAAAAGGCTCACCGGGAACGGCAAGCCTTTATATTTTGATAAAACAAATTGAGCTATACTCCCAGATTAGGTTCTAAAGAGCACCACCACCAACTGTTTCTATTTATTTTCATAATCGTGACAAATCTATGTCTTTTCATTTTAACAACCCAAATTTTATCTGCAATTTTTAAAATTTCATTCAGATCCCCATTTTGTACTGAATTTCCGAAACTCATTTTGCTAAGTTTAAGACCTCTTCTTAGCTATGATATAAGTCATATCTAATTTTTGTTGCGGTGCGGGGATTTCCGTTACGCTCCGACATCAGTAATCAGTAATCTATAATCAGTAATCTATAATCTCTTATCTGTAATCTCTTATCTAATCTCAAAACTCACTATCTTGTAAGCACTATAACACAAAATGGCAAAATTAAAAAGCAGTAAGCATGTACAATTTGGAAAAGAACCTGGTCTCTGGCAAGGAGAAATTCCAAATACATCCCTTGAAAATCACACTGTCAATGATGTCATAGAATCAATTAATTGTCTATTCCGTCGAGGTCAATATATTGAGCTTAAGCACAATATGGATATTCCCGAATTTGAGTACGTCAATGTCAATAATCATTTCCAAGGCATTCAGAGAATAGGTGACCATATCATTTTATCTGGTGCGTCCAAGCGATCTAGGCATGCTCATTTATTTATTGCAAGAGTTGACAGACAAAAACGCTATAGTCAAACGGCTTTAGGGACGAATGTTTTATTTAAAGTAATTCCTTTAGGGGATAGTCTTAAGGAGATCATTTGTATAAGCAAAGATGAATATTGGCACGCTGGTGGAATTTCATTATGTGGTGATATTTTAGTCATTCCTTTAGAAGGTGAGATTGCCGTAAATGGTGAGGGAATTAATGTTTCAAAAATCATTTTTTATAATCTTAAAAATCCAATAGCGCCTGTAGAATATCCAAGATCGATTGTCAGAAGAAAACAAAAAGCTGGTGCGGCGACAGTTGTAAAGTTGAATAAAAGATTTCTATGCGCAGTCTGGACTGACAGTGATCAACATGGAAAAAGGTTTGACTTTTATCTTTCTAAATCAAACACTATTGTAGACGGCTTTAAGAAATCCAAAACAGTATCCTTAGATAAAATTAGTGATCGAACGGGTAGGGTGCCTCGCTTTCAAACAATAGAGTTTGTGCAAGAATCAGACGGAAAGTTATTTATCATTGGATATTTAAATACAAGGAAAGCCGCTCCTGTCTTTAATGGTAGGAATAAATGTTATATCTATAAATGTGATTATTCTCTAGAGGATGACAAATTAAATATTGCTTTGGCTGAAGTGTATTCACGAGAGTTTGATGATGGTGGCAGACAGTATAATATGGGAGGTGCGACAGGTTCCTATATTCAAAAAAATGGAAATCTATTGTTGTATTCTGCTCATCATTGGAAGACAAAGAAATCAATTAAATTAGCTGAATTTGATTGTCGATTGCCATTAGCCAAGGCTTCAATACAATCGATAAAACATGCTGTTTGCGAGTGCTATGAACATAAGTATTTTAAAGGTCGATGTATATTGCTTTATGGAGATATCATTAGTGAAATTGAATCATTCAAAAAGATAAAGGTGCAAGGAAGAGGATTTAATGATAAACTATCTTCATTAAGATTTCAACTTCCGAAAACGCATACTATTATATTTTACGAACACGAAGCTTTCAAGGGAAAAGCAATAAAATTTATGGGGACGGGCAAAGTGGAGTCTATACCTGATTTTAATAAACAGAATGATAGATTTTCTTCTTTGAAAATTGTAAAGTCCTAAGTAAATCAATCACTCATAGGCCGTAAAATCAAATTTGTAAAAGCCTTATAAATTACACTCTAAAAGGCAAAATTTGGCCGTCTACACTGACTTTACATTCACTTTTTTGTATTGATCCATCTACGACTGACCGAAAACCTTCTTCGAGAATTCGACTCATTTTTGTCTTATCGAAAACCAAATTATTTCCGATTAAGTCCACTTGAGAAGGATTCATATAATAGAAATTAATCTTAACTTCTTTATCCAGTTTGACTCTCAATTTAGCATTTTCAATATCATTTTGGATGACATCAGTAACAAATATATCGATGACTCTTAAGATCAAACCAACCACACTTGTCACCGTTCTAAAATTTTTATCTGTAGTCTCTGTCGTTGTATGCAAAATGACATCTATTTCGTCGGCAAGTTTTTGTTCCAGTACATACGAGATAGAAGCGAAATCTTTTAGTCCGCCATCAGCCCACAATTCATTATTTTTTTTCAGCACTGACATAAATAAGGGTACATTTGCTGAAGCCCAAATCCAATCGACGATGTCATTGTAGCTATTATCCTTTAATAATTTCACTTCACTTTCAGCTGTTGTTAAACTAACGACAGTTGCACCATAAGTTTTATTATTATTTATTAATTGATTATATAAATCAACGGTAAAGAATTTTTCAACTAAGTCTTTTAGGGGTAAAGTCTCTCCGAGTGTTTTTTGACCTGTGATGATACGCCATGCAGCAGCAAGTGCTTTTATATTACCATCAGTTTTAAAAGGATTGACATTGAAAATATCCTTTTGAGTCACGGAAGTGTAAGCTTCCGTTAATTTGTCAAATTCACCCGCCAAAATAAAGGGCCCCATTAATGAACCTGTACTGGTGCCAATGACAGAATCATACACATTGTTTTTTTGTTGTACAAGTGCTTTAGAGACACCGACACCCCATGCGCCTAGTGCTCCACCACCTGAAATAATTAATGCTCGTTTGATGATGATTGTATTTTATGGTTAAGTAAATGCGAATCATTATAAGTTACAAAAAAAATGTAAAACATCTTTTAAATGTATCATAACACCTCAACTGATATAAATAATCTTAGGATTGTTATCCTGTAAATAATTCCAGATTAGCTTATTCATAATAGGGTAGTATGTCTGCTCTTTTATGGTCTCTCTCAATTCTTCAATTCCATACTGAGCATCTACATTGTCAATAAATCCATGGCCTTGATACTGCCCATTTTCTACAAGGATAACGGAGCTTTCATTTGCTTCTCTGCCGTCATCAATTAGAATGAAATCTTCATCAAATAATGCTTTTAGCTCTTTAGTTAGGTCGTGAATTGTAGCATTGTGATCATCTAAATCAGGATTCATACATTGTCCACTACAATGACATACCAATTGAGTTAATCCTCTGCATTTAGTACGTTCTTGACAAATTTCAAATTCTTTTATCAGTTCAATCAAATGATTTCTTCCGTTAGAGAGTTTGCTGTATTCATGCAATAATGTCGCCTTTTGATGATTCTTGTCACTACTCTTTAGTATCTCCAGCTGGTTATAGTTTGATTCGTCTTGGTAAGTACCCAGAAAATATGGGAATTGAGTTCTTTTTAGAGCTTTATTTATTTCTGGTTGTCGCAATTTAATTTCGTGAGCTTCGTGTAATAAAGCAATCAGTTCATTACCTGTCAATTCGATACTAATTTCTTTTACTTGTTGGTGTAATTTTGCAGATTTTTCTGTCACTTTGTTAAAATGCTGAAAGACTCGTTGTTTAATGTTTTTTGCTTTTCCAATATAAACAACTCTATTATGCTCATTGATAAAGTAGTATACACCAGCTTCTTCCGGTAGATCATGCAGTTGATCTATGTTAATTCCTTTAGGGAGTTGCGCTTCTTTGATGCCCTGATTGATAAATATTTTGAGAGCATCTTTTTCTTCAAAACTATTTAAAATGTGTTCGAATAGTACGGTTGTTGCCAAAGTATCATCTAGAGCTCTATGTCTAGCTTCTACCTTTATATTAAAATGTCTAATTAAATTTCCTAAAGAATATGATTGTAATCCCGGAAATGTCTTTCTTGATAATTTGACTGTGCATAATTGTCGTTTTGTAAATGTATAGCCAAGGCTTCTAAATTCATTTTTTATAAAGGTATAGTCAAATCTTACATTATGTGCTACAAATATAGTCCCTTCTAAAAGCTGTACAATATCCTTGGCGATTTCATAAAATTTAGGAGCTTCCTGTACCATTTCATTTGATATTCCCGTTATTCTTGTAATCTCCGGAGGAATAGATCTTTCAGGATTTACTAGGCTACTAAATTGATTTAATATTTTGTCACCATCATGAAGAACTATCGCAATTTCAGTAATACGATCTCTTTTAAAGAAGCCACCAGTCGTTTCAATATCTACAATTGCATATTTTCTTTTAGTCATCTCTTTTTTATGAGCTCTATTATTGTATTTATTTTTAGTTTTTTATTCCTTTCGTGTAACGGAAATATAGACAATAAATTTAATACGGATAACTTTTCTGCACAGTCAGAATATACGCCTTCTACTGTGGATCCGATCATCCCTGCAGCGGAAAGATTACAACTTTACCTTCCCGATTTAAAAAATAAGAAAGTCGGTATTGTCGTAAATCAAACAAGTATAGTCAATAGCGTGCATCTAGTCGACACGCTACTAAGCTTAGACATAAATATTCACAGAATCTTCTCACCAGAACATGGATTTAAAGGCTCTGCCGATGCTGGAGAAAAAGTGGAAGATGGTCTATATAATGGGATTGAAGTGATTTCCTTATACGGAAAAAATCGGAAGCCTTCTGATTCTCAAATTAAAGATTTAGATGTTATCATTTTTGACATACAAGATGTTGGTGTCAGGTTTTATACTTATATCTCTACAATGACTTATGTCATGGAAGTTGTCGCTAAGAATTCACTGCCTATAATCGTTCTGGATAGACCTAATCCAAATGGATTTTATGTCGATGGACCAATTCTAGAAGAAGAGTTTGAATCCTTTGTGGGTTTACATGCAGTCCCTGTCGTGTATGGTATGACCATGGGAGAATATGCTCAAATGATAAATGGTGAAGCATGGTTAGCGAATGGCATCAACGCTGATCTTACAGTGGTTCCTTGTAAGAATTATGACCACACGATGACCTATGATCTTCCGGTTAAACCTTCTCCTAATTTGCCGAATTTAAAATCTATTTTATTGTACCCATCCTTATGCTTTTTTGAAGGCACAACGCTTAGTATCGGTAGAGGAACAAATAAACAGTTTCAAATGATTGGACACCCAAGTGCTCAAGGAAAACCATTTTCATTTATCCCAAAGCCTGGCCCAGGATCTGCTAATCCTAAATTAAATGGAGAGCCTTGTTTTGGTGAAGATTTATCTCTCTTGGATGTGAATACTCTGACTAATAGGAAGGAATTAAATATTGATTATTTAATAGATTATTATCATATTTTAAAAAAGAATAATAGTCAGTTTTTTAATCAGAATAATTTCTTTGAGAAATTGGCTGGTACAAAAAAACTTAGAGAATCTATTATAAATGGTTTGACCGCATCAGAAATAAAAGAAACATGGAAGGTTGATATCTTAAAGTTTAAACAAACCAGAAAGAAATATTTATTATACCAAGACTTCGAATAATTTACTCATTCCCCATTAATCTAAAAACGATATCTCAACTGGAATTTAATATCCGTTCTAGCTTTTCCAATAATTAAATTATTGCCACTTCCAATTGTATCTATATCGAAAAATTGACTTCTGGCAAATCTAAATTCTGTACTTAATTTAAAGGTCCATTTGTATTTGAAGTTAGCATACATTCGAATACCTTCATTCTGAAAAAATGGTATGAAAAAGTTGTAAAGAAGATCACTTTCATATGCATATATTCTGGAATCAAAATCTTCTGTATTGAAGTATGCAATTCTGGAGGTTAAACCAAATTTACGTTGCTTGTAATGAAAATCTTGGGCGATAAATATGCCTTTTGATTTATTATCATCTTCGAAAAGTGTTATTTCTATTCTATTTCTCAGCTCTATTTTACGGCTCAATGGAAGACGGTGGCTATACCTGATTTTATGCAGTGAAATATTTATTGGTATATCTACTCTGGTTTCATTGTCAGATTGATTTCTCAGTTTAGATTCGTATCTATATTGAGCAGAAGCATTAAATGAATTTCTAGTTGAATAGTCTATTTTTAATAAATATTCCTTTCCTCTAGAAGGACCATCTACTCTAAATCTTATCCATGGATTACTCCATTGATCGGCATAAGCATTGATAGTCCAATTGTTATTAATAGCATATCTCAAACCAATGTAAATTCCCTTTTCATTATTAGTTGTTGTCGATTCACCAAATGAATTTGAATTTAAATTTTGATAGTCGATGCCATAATCTCGATATAAAAGAGCTAAGTCTGTTTTCCTATTTAATGTAATCAATGCACCACTCATCAATGCACGACCTCCATTTTGACTGAAAGCAAGTTCCCCAAATAAGTTTATATTTTTCAATTTAACACTATAATCAATACTGCCATTTAAAAGTGAAGTCCCATTAAATCTGAATAAATTAGCGAGCTGATCTTGTGGTTGTAAAAATTGATCAAATTTTTCATATAAAATATTCCCTCCAATACTAAAAGAGGATTTTTTGTAATTAATGCGACTTCCTCCTGAAAATCGTTTTATTGCATTCTCATCTTCAATTTCATTTTCTGTTCTGTGAAACCCATCTTCTCGAATCGAACTAAATCGATTAAAATTATCTTCTACTTCAAACGTATCTATTTCAATCACATTTCCATCATTATTTTTAAATGAGCCGAAAGCTGTAATGTCAATATGATCATCAATCGAATAAGTAGCAGCTATCCCCCTAAAGAAATTTGCTTCATTTTTAGAAGTATATGGTCTAATCGTCCTGCCTCCCTTTTTAATATTTGTGACAAGTGAACTCTTAGAGCCACCAAAATAGTTGTGCGCTATTAGTCCTTGTCCAAAACTGATTGAATAATCTCCAATCGCTAAGTCCTTGACATTTTTTAATACATCTTTTAGGTGTACATGGATAGAGTAAAAGTCAAAACCTTGTTTATTCGATTTTGCAAAGAAACTCTCACCTTGATCTTTTTCTGCTGTTAGGCCAAAACTTAATCTATTGTCAAAGTTATATCTATAGCGTAGATAGTAATTGTCATTATTTCCTTCATATCTCTTCTCACCATTATCGTCCAGAGTTTGTCCTTTGTTTTGCTCAAGGGTGCTTGTATATCTAAGGAATAATTCATGATTTCCGCCAGATAGCATATCTGATAAAGGAAGCTGATATCGATTGTCATCAGAATTAATCGATATGAAAGGGAGTATTTGCCGAATGTCAGATACAGTCAAGGAAGGTACCGCTTGCAATTCATAAATACTGATAAATTTGCCTTGTTCATCTCGATACCTGAGTATCGCATTTATACTAGATTGGTCTAGAAAGAGTAGTTCAGCAAATTCATCTGCATCAGCAGTATTAACATTTATTGGATTATTACTGAAATATTCAAGGGTTTCAAATAATATATTATAATCAAAATCTTCATTACCCTCTAAATTTTCAATAACATCTGCTATATAATTTTCTTGAGCCTGATTTTGAGAATGAAGATGATTACAAAACAAGATCGAAACACTACTTAAGATTAGTATCTGTAATTGCGAGTGAAAATTGGTAAAAAATCTATACATTTTAATGAAATGCAAATTAGTGAAAATAGCGCGACTTCTTGCAGAATTTGCATCGAATAGACATAACAATGTTTACTACATAAAGAATTGTTAATCAAGCTGATATGTATTTTGGCACTTTATTGAAAATAACATTTCTCGACTATACATGAGTTTTAGCTTAGATTTTCAGATATAATTTTGCTTGAAATATAAGAATATGGCTAAGCAAAAACTTGAGTATATATGGTTAGATGGGTATAAACCTACTCAATCATTACGCGCTAAAACAAAAATTCTTGACGACAAAAAGTTTAAAGGGAAACTGAAAGACTGCCCAATGTGGTCTTTTGATGGTTCCTCGACTGAGCAAGCACCAGGCGGTTCTTCTGATTGTCTTCTTAATCCAGTTGCGTTATACAAAGATCCGGATCGCAGAAATGGTTGGCTCGTGATGTGCGAAGTCCTCAATGCCGACGGCTCAGCCCATCCTTCAAATGGTAGAGCGACGATCACTGATAATGATAATGACTTCTGGTTTGGGTTTGAACAAGAATATACTCTTTGGAATCCAGAGACTGATAAACCAGTTGGCTTTCCAGCTGATGGTTATCCAGCTCCTCAAGGGCCTTATTATTGTTCAGTTGGTACAGGAAATGCAGTAGGTAGAGAAAT
>ENA-ORXT01005435-ORXT01005435.1-marine-metagenome-genome-assembly--contig:-NODE-5435-length-12508-cov-4.330062_pt1 | contig 12508 bp, 6 predicted proteins | sample MGYA00237868_ERZ511482 | MGnify/ENA metagenome assembly ERZ511482 | reverse complement strand
CCCCCAACTCCAATCGGTTGCTGCTACTCCTGCAAAGCGAGAGACTTCGCTAAAGGTGTCATCTCCATTATTGCGATGCAACATATTTCTAGTGAATTGATGGTGGTAACCATTTTGTACGTTTAGTTGGTATTTATTCCAGCCCTCAAAAGTAGTTACCGTTTTGAGCCGTTCATAGTTAGACGGCAACATCTCTGTGACAAATAAATCGGGATTGCCATCATTATTTACATCCGCAGCATCCGCCCCCATAGATGCGCCACTAATAGACTTCATCTGATTGGTTAAGTCTTCTTTAAATGTGCCATCTTTTTGATTGAGGTAGAGGTAATCTCGTTCAAAAAAGTCATTGGATACAAAAAAGTCTAACCAGTCATCGTTATTAAAATCACTAATTGTCACCCCTAATCCAAAACCAATAACGCTGCTATATATACCCGCTTGTTCACTCACATCTACAAACTGGCCATTGCGATTTTCCATTAATTTATCACCTCCTAAAACATCTCGCTTTGGTCGTTCATTTTTTCTTAGATTAAAACTCCCAATTGCCTGATAAGAATTATTTAAAATATACACATCTAAATCCCCATCTTTATCATAATCAAAAAAGGCGGCATGAGTAGAATAGCCTTTATCGTTCAAATTATATTGGGCAGCCGCTTCTTCAAATACTAGGTTACCTTTGTTAATAAACAACTCATTTTCTTTATTATCCCCTTTGATGTCTCCAGAGTTGCAAACATAAATATCTAACAAGCCATCATTATTAATATCCACAAAGGTCACGCCCGTAGACCATGCCTTTTGCCCACCTACCTTCGCTTGTTCGGTAATATCCTCAAATTGTAAATCGCCTTTATTGAGGTACAATTTATTCGTCGCTTGGTTGGATACTAAATAGACATCTATTAGCCCATCGTTATTGATGTCTCCTAGTGCTACGCCACCACCATTGTAAAAATTTCGATATTTATAGACATTAAAGGTCTGGGTAGAGGTGAGGTTATTAGCAAAATCAATACCGATTTGATAGTTGTCTAATAAGTTAAATAAAGGAGTAGATTTTGGTGTTCTATTGCAGGAGAGTAATAGAAATAATCCTATTAGCAAACTTGTTAATCGTGTGTAAATAGGCATGGCTAAATTGTTATATAGGAGGTAAATGGTGAATGGTAAATGGTGAATGGTAAGCCCGACGTAGACACTTGCTAAAAAGCGTCTAATAAATTTACCATTTACCATTCACCATTTATCATTTATCAAACTTTGTTCGCAAATCCTGTATTTTGACAGTTACATCTTTATCAGAGGTTGGATAGAGTAAGATTTGACGGTTTCCATCAACTTTGGTATAGGCTTTTACCTTTTCGTCTATGGTAGTTTCGATGAAAGGATTACCACCATATTCTTTCATATATTTTGCTTGTAAATTTTCTAGTAGTATGTCTGATTGATAGTCCTTAGCCCACGGCGACCATTTTACATAAGACATTTTCATGTGCATACCGTGCATAATCAGGTCTTTATCAAAAATACCGTAAAATAGCATAATTACTTTTGGAGAATTTTGGTCGGTAGAATCTAGGCGTATAATCTTTTGTGCAAATCGGTTGCCTGGTCCTTGACTGATTACTTCTTCTTTGTTCAACTGCCAACAATGATCATAGAATTCTTTTTGCGTTTGTCCTATTTTCAGACCTAAAATCAAATCTTCATATATCTTTCCTGACTGCAACTCTTTTTTGACAGTTCGGGAGTATTCTGATTCACAAGCAAACATTGTAAAACATAATAATAAAAAGATAAAATGTTTACAAATTGTATTCATGTTTGTCTTTTTTAAAAGTGCTTAATACTATTTTAAGATGTTCTATTTACCTGATGCCAAACTCCAAAATTCCAAAGTACAACCAGAACTAATAAAAAATAGGATGCTTAGTAACAAAAAGAGGTTCCCTTCTTACGAAGAGAACCTCTTTAAATATATTTTACTCACTGATTAATAACCAGGATTTTGCGTTAGCGTACCATTACTTGCTTGAAGCTGCTCCGTTGGAATCGGGAAAAGATTAACGTGTGCAGGAGAAGCTGGTTTCTCCCACCAAGCATCATTAAAGTTTCCAAATCGAATCAAAGACGTACGACGATCTGTTTCTTGGAACATTTCTCGCCCTCTTTCCGCTAAGAATTCGTCTGCATCCATAGCAGAAGAAGCAGAAACACCTGCTCTTGCTCTTAATGTATTGACATCAGGAAGTGCTAAACTCCAATCACCTGCTGCTCTAGCCAAGCCCTCTGCTCTGATTAGGTAAATATCACCTAGACGAATAATCGGAAAATCATTGTCCATATCTGGGCGACCAAATTGTTTAAAGCTAAACTTACCCGGTCTTGCACCTGCTTCTCTCAAAGAATTAGGTGCTAGTTCATTAATAGAAGGTGTATAGTTTAATACCAACTCTCCATCATCTGAAGCAAAATCTAATACCGCAGAACCACCAAAATCTATTTGCTCTCCCACAACGAAACTAGCCGCCCTACGATTATCACCTGCCTCAAAAGAGTTATAAAACTCTTCTAAAGTAGCATACCCATTCCACGGCTGTGCATCAAAGTTCCAAGTAAATTGACTAGAATAGTGCAAGTTCATCTGAGAGAAATTCATACCTCCAGCACTTGCTTCATCATAAAATACAGAGAAAATATGCTCTGGATTATTTTCGTTATTAGGTGCAAATACAGCTGCAAAGCCCTCTAAGTTATCTGGGTCAGAATCAACACCCGCTCGCTTACCTAAGTTAGCAACCGTACAACCGTCACCACATAAGCTATAAACACCACTATCTATAATAAAAGAGGCAGCGGCAGCAGCTTCTGCATAACGGTCTTGTCCTGCATATACTTCTGCATTTAAATATAATTTACTCAAAATACCTAATGCTGCAAATTGATTGATTGCATAAGGATTAAACTCTGTACCAAGTGGGCTTGCAGATAAATCCATAGAATTAGACACTTCAGAAATACCCAAAGCAGCCAATAATTCTGTTTCTACGAAATCGAATACTTCTGCTCTAGAAGCCTGAGGCGCATCTGTACCAGGAGAAGTAATGATTTTTACATTACCAAATAAATCTAATAATCTTAGATAAAAATAAGCTCTTAACGTTCTAACTTGTGATTCTTGGTTCGCATCTAAAGCGGAACCACTCAACAACTCATTCGTGGTATTAATCGCATTATACGTCTGCGTCCAAGCACCATTAACAAAAGCGTGTGTTGGTCCGTAAGTGTGTTGGTGTAATTCAATTAAAATACCCCCATCAAACCAGTCACCACCTTTGGCACCAATAAACATTTCATCGGAAGTAATCTCCTGAATCGAGTAATAGCCACCGTGATTAGCCGTACCTGCGTTTCTTAATTCTCCATAAGCACCACTCAAAAGGCCTCCGCCATCTGAACCGCCAGAAGCACTAACACCATCTACTGTAATATCGCTTGTAACATCCCCAATTAAATCCTCTTCGAGGTCGGTACAAGCCTGTATTGTGAAAATTGCCATAACGGCAATTAATATTTTATAAAATTGCTTTTTCATATATTCTTAAGTTTTTTCTTTTTAGAGTTAACTAACAAATAATTTAGCCTTTTGGTTGTTGAATTGAATCTTTTTTTATGGGTTTCACCCATTAAGGAATGGAAATATAATAACTCTACATTTTATAAGACTCAACCCCTTACAGGGATTGGTTCTTTAAAAACAAGTCCGTTCAAAAACGGAATTATTTTTCCTTCGTTCCTAAAAAAGAATCCATTTCAAAACGAATAACTATTTTTTAGTTATCTCTTAGAAATTTAAATTAAGCCCGAAGATAAATGATCGAGCAGCAAAATAATTATTACGTCTATCGATGCCTGGCGCTAATACATTTGAAGCATTTGGATCATCTGGAGCAAGTTCGCCTCCGTTATCTACTGCACCTGTATCTACTAAATTAGGTTCTGGATCAGTACCCGTATAGCTCGTAATAACAAAAGGATTGGTAGCGGTAAAAGAAATAGTAGCTCCTTTAAATCCTGACTGATTAATATCAAATCTTCTAGAAATCGTTAAGTTATCTAATTTGAAGAAATCTGCTTTCTCCACATATAGAGAACTAAAACGAGCAGTAGTTAATCCATCAACAGCTAATTCTGTATTTACAAAGTTATAAGAAGATTGTGTAGAAAGCTGTGGTTCGTAGAAAGCACGGAAAGTATTGACTAAACTATGACCAAATGCGCCTCTAAAAAAAGCATTTATAGACCAATCTCCAATATTTATTTGATTAGTCCATCCTAGTTCTAAATCAGGAGTACCATTCCCTAGTACTTCAAAATCTACGTCATCAGCTAATGCTCTATCTTGACCAGCAATAATTTGACCGTCTCCGTTTACATCTGCAAAGACAGGATTACCTTCTGCATCAACGCTTTCGAAGACTGGGCCCCAAATATTACCAATCTCTTCTCCTGGTCTTACCAAAACCACATTCGTACCATTCTGTCCAGGTGCACCTAAGTTACCTTGCGTAACTCCACCTTCTATGATATATTCTTCTAACTCTGTTTTGTAAGTAGATAATACAACACCCGTATTCCAACTCAAGTCATTTCTCTGAAAAACATCATAATTTAATGCTAATTCTAAACCTTTGGTATTTAATTTACCTGCATTATTGAATTGTCTATCTACACCAAATACTGCAGCGTCCACAGGTACCTCTAAGATAAAATCAGAAATATCTCGGTTGTAAAGATCTAAAACAGCAGACAATTTACCAGATGCTACTTCTATACCAAAGTTTATTTCTGACTTTTCTTCCCACTTCAAATCTGGGTTGGCGGCTCTAATCAATTGAGTAGAAACTGCACCAGATTGTCCATCATTAACAATCTCTCTAATTTCTTGACCCAATCCAGAAGGACCCGGTAATGCACCCGTTTTACCATAGCCTAATCTCAATTTAAACAAGTCTAAATTAGCAACGTCTAAGTATCTATTTAAATCAACACCAACACCTAATGCTGGGAACCATCCCCATTTATTATCCCGACCTAATTTAGAAGAACCTTCTCTACGGATAGACGCATTAAGGAAAATCGCATCATCAAAAGTATAGTTAACTCGACCAAAGAAAGCAATGATTTTATTATCAGGAGAAGCACCACTATTAGCATTAATGAATCCTGTATTATTTAAATCTTGTGACGATTCAATTAAGTTACTAAAGTTTAACGAATTATCTGGAAAATCACCAAGTTCAAAAAAGACATCGTCGAAGTTATCTTGTTGGTAAGAGTATCCTCCTGTAATTCTTAAATCACCATTTGCTACGTTTGTTAAATAAGTAGCATACCCTTCATATAAAGAAAAAAGAGCATCAGATTCATAGAATTTAGCCAAACCTTTTCTAGTTGGACTGGCAGCATTACCTCTGAATAAAGAAGTTGTAGGATAATATTGGTTATTAGAAATATCCGTTCGTTGTTGCGCCACTCGGAAATTAAAAGTAAAGCCTTCTACTATATTATAAGCGATATTAGCATTGTAATTAAACTCTCTTCTTTCCGTGTTATTTGTGTTTTGATTAATGATAGATGCAGGATTGAAACTATCAAATAATCCAAGCGTCTCGAAGAACCCACCAAATTGATCACTATTGAATGGGAATGGAGAATTGCTACCTAAAATAGGTGCAGTAGGATTGTATAATACCGCATATCTTAAAGCTTCGTTAAACCCATTTTCTTGGTCACGGTGCGTATAGGAAGTATTAAAATCAATTTTCACCTTATTATCAAAAACGGAAGAGGAAAAATTCAAACGAGTATTGAGTTGTTCAAAACCTGTATTCTTTAAAATACCATTCTTATTTCTAAAATTTGCAGATAGACGGAAGCTAGAATTGTCTCCAACTCCACCAGATACTGCAAGCCCATGATTATGACTAACAGGAGTGGTCGTAACTTCATCAATCCAGTCTGTTTGACTGCCTAAATCAGTACCACCAGCAGCAACAAATTCACTTGCATTCATAATACTCACGGAATTAACGGGAGATTCCGTAGATACTTGCCCATTATAAGACCATTGTAATTCTTTTGACTTAGAACCTTTTTTAGTCGTTACAATAATTACCCCAGAAGAACCACGAGAACCATAAATGGCAGCAGCAGAACCATCCTTCAAGACAGAAATATTCTCGATATCATTTGGGTCAACATTTTGCAAAGAAGCACCAATTACTCCATCAATAACTACTAAAGGCTGTACGTTAGCTCCCACCGTAGAAAGACCACGTAAACGAATAGTAGATTGAGCGTTCGGGTCTCCACCTCTGTTATAAACCTGTAAACCTGCAACTTTACCTTGTAGTAACTGTGCAGCATCCGAAATAACACCTTTGTTAAATTCCTCTTCGCCTACCTCTACTACGGAAGAGGTAATCTCTTTTTCCTTCTGTGTACCATAACCGGTAACCACAATTTCATCTAAAAGCGCACCAGCAGATAAGGAAATATTAACAATATTCATATTACCAATATCAACTGTTTGAGTAGCATAACCAGTGTAGGAAACTTCTAATCGAGTAGCATCATTAGATACTTCTAAGGAATAATTACCATCGAAATCTGTAATTGTACCAATAGAAGTTCCTACTTGTATTACTGTCGCACTAATCAAGGTTTCGCCAGTTTCTGCATCGGTAATTGTACCTGAAATAGTACGTTGTGCAAAGGCGAAACTAGAAACTGCAACTGCTAGAGCTAGCGTTAGCAGACTTCTGGACAGAAAGTCAAATTTTAGTTTCATAAATATTCAAATTAAGTTAGTAAATTATAGTTAGTGAAAGATTAAAAATAAAGTAGACTAGGTAAGAATTTTAGTGAGTAATTGTCAACGTTTTACCACTTTATACCTTATAGTCAACTTAGTCACAAGAAGAATGATTCTCAGAGATTAATACATTTAATTTTGAATATACCAAATCTTCTAATATAACAGCCTATTATTAGCTAATTTTATTTTATTTTATCAACTTTTTTAACAATAATCAGGCTGTTCAGCGACTAAGCAATCTTAAAGGTAAAAATTTCTTTGTATTTACCAAAAGATACATATAAATTACTGCATTTTTATAAGTGTCTATTTTATGCAATCGGTTGCGGAACGGTTTGATGTTGGTAAATTTTTTGAGAAATGGGCAATCTGTGGGCGTGCAAACTGGAGTAGGGGAATAAAAAACTAGCGTAATAGTAGTGGTTAAATTGTGCGGATAGCTTAATTGTTGGGTAAGAGTATTCAAAAGGGGCGTTTTATAAGGCTTTGTATTGGTGGTAGAATTCTATGATTAGTAGTTAGGAGACTTTGTTTTTGCTGATTTTTTATTCAAAAAATTAGCAAAAACAAAGTCTCCTAACTAACTACTAATCATCCTTCCAATTCAGCCAAAGCCTCTTCTAGCATTTCTGCTTTTTCTTCATCCAATTCTTCGACTTCTTCTTCCTCTAACTCATCCTTTTCTACCTTCAGATTATCAATAATGAACACCTGTCGAGCAGGCGTGTTTTTACCCATGAAGTAAGAAAGGATACTGTCAATATTCGTATCTTCTTGCATGATGACTGGCTCCAGTCGGATGTCTTCGCCAATAAAGCCACTAAACTCATTGGGAGAAATCTCCCCTAAACCTTTGAAACGAGTAATTTCTGGTTTACCTCTTAATGCTTTCATTGCATCTTGCTTTTCTTTTTCGCTATAACAGTAAAACGTTTTTTTCTTATCTCTTACTCTGAATAATGGCGTTTCCAAAATATACAGATGACCATTCCGAACTAAATCAGGGAAAAATTGCAAGAAGAAAGTTAGCAATAATAAGCGAATGTGCATACCATCTACATCGGCATCTGTAGCTATCACCACCCGATTAAAACGCAAACCATCAATCCCATCTTCTATATTCAATGCGTGTTGTAATAAGTTTAATTCCTCATTTTGGTACACAACCTTTTTAGTCATATTGAAGCAGTTCAGAGGCTTACCTCTAAGACTAAACACTGCTTGTTTTTGAACATCTCTCGCTTTCGTTATCGAACCACTAGCCGAATCTCCCTCTGTGATAAAAATAGTAGATCCTCTTCGGTCTTCCTCGCTTACCTTCTTTGCACTATCGTTGAAATGTAAGCGACAATCTCTTAATTTCTTATTGTGAAGATTTGCTTTTTTTGCAGATTGTTTCGCCTTTTTCTGAATACCTGCTATCTCTTTTCGCTCTTTTTCAGATTGCTCTATACGTGCCTTAATAGCTTCTGCAACCTCTTTATTTTTATGTAAATAATCGTCTAATTTTTTCTTTATAAAGTCATTGATAAAGGTTCGGATAGTTGGGCCTTTTGGTCCAATATCAGAAGACCCTAATTTTGTTTTTGTTTGTGATTCAAAAACAGGTTCTTCGACTTTTACACTAATTGCTGTAAATATAGAAGCTCGAATATCTTTCGGGTCGTAATTTTTATTATAAAAATTCCGCAAAGTAGTGACTATTGCCTCTTTGTAAGCGTTTAAATGTGTTCCACCCTGCGTCGTATTTTGACCATTCACAAAAGAATAATATTGCTCTCCATATTGGCTAGTATGCGTCAAAGCCAATTCTATATCTTCTCCTTTTAAATGAATAATTGGATAACGGGTCTTCTCTTCCCCAATCTTTCTAGTCAATAAATCAAATAGGCCATTTTTAGAATAAAGCGTTTTTCCATTAAAATGAAATTTCAAACCTGCATTCAAATAGGCATAATTCCACAATTGATTTTCAACATAATCGGAGCGAAATTTATAGTTCTTAAAAATGTCCACATCTGGCTGAAATACAACCAAAGTTCCATTTTGTTCCTTAATCTTTTTTAACCGATGATCCTTAATAATCGCTCCTCTTTGAAATTCCGCCACTTTTGCTTTACCTTCTCGCACGGATTGTACCATAAAATAATGCGACAAGGCATTCACCGCCTTCGTACCCACCCCATTCAAACCGACCGATTTCTTAAATGCTTTAGAATCGTATTTTCCACCCGTATTTATTTTAGACACACAATCCACTACTTTTCCAAGTGGAATTCCCCGACCATAGTCTCTAATACTGACTTCTCCTTCCTCGATACTGATGTCCACAGCTGCCCCATGTCCCATCACATATTCATCAATACAGTTGTCTAAGACTTCTTTTATTAAAATATAAATGCCATCATCTGCCGCTGAACCATCTCCTAATTTACCGATATACATACCGGGGCGCAAGCGGATGTGTTCTTTCCAATCTAAGGATTTGATGTTATCTTCGTTATACGTAACTTTCGCCATTCGTTGATTTTGGTTTTTTACTAAATGTAGTTTCTCTAAGTAACGACAAAAGAATCAATTGAAAAACAAAAATGCACTAGTTTTTTTTTTGTCAGTACTAAAAGGTGTATTTGTTTAAATTGTTTATTTGTTTATACAGAACTAAACAATCAAACATTTTCCCTTATCTAGATACAAAATTAGGGATTTAAAAACAAGCATAATGCTTTATTCTTTTTGAAACACAAAAGGAATAAAAGGGCTTTCACAAAAGTTTTTTGTATTTATGTTTTACGTGTTTCAAAAAAAACTTTTGTGAAAAATCTTTTGTGTCTTTTGGTCCTTTTGTGTTTCAAGAATTAACAGAAAACAAAAATACAAGTAATTTTAATAAATTAAAACAAAAAGTTTTAATTTATTTGTTTCAAATCATACTAAAAACAAATCCTCCAGCGTCAGTACTTTCTCTACCAAACCCAAACTATAACCAGGATCTTTCAAACCAAAAGTAGTAATCATAATCATCATAATATGATTTTTGGTTTTGGAAAGCTGCATAAATAGGTGAATTCTTTTGCGCAATTGCTCGGCATATTCTTGGGTGAAGACAAATTCGGTATTATAGAATTTGATTTCGAAAAGATTAATGACTCGGTCTGCACGTTCTATTAACATATCAATTTGTAAACCTTTTTCATCTGCACTTGCCTTTTTTAAATAGGAATACGTTGTGGTATAAACGCCCGAAACGCCCAAGGCTTTTTTTAGTTGAGGAACATGTTTCATGCAAATCCCCTCATAAGCATAGCCGCACCAGATTTTGAATTCTTGTTGGTTGCTTAGTTGTAAGAAAGTTCCTTCGCCTGAAAAGGATGTATTTTCAATAAACTTTAAATAGAATAGCGAGTATTCATCCGTCAAGCGATACAATTTATCCTTTTTCTTCTTTTTGTAAGGATGATAGGCCATGATAAAGTCCGATTGTTCCAACTCTTCCAAAACCTGAGTAGTAGAACTACCATTCGGTACTTTTGCCATTTTTATAATCTCCGTTCTACTCAAACCTCTTTGTTTGGATGCCAATGCCCGAATGACCGCTATGTGATTATCTGCATTTTCAAATAGGGCAGGGTATAAGCGATTGAATTCATTCTTCAAAAAGCCCGTTTCCTCAAAACAAATATCGTTAATATTTTGAATGGCACTTTTTCCTCTTTTGATTTCCTCTAAATACAAAGGTATTCCACCAAAAGCCATATATAATTGTACGATTTGGTAGCGAGTAAAAGTAAAATGATTGGCTCGAAGATATTCCTCTGTTTCTGCAAGGGTAAAAGGTTTGAGGTGTAAATATTTGGTGACTCGATTATGCAGGCCTCCTTTATCATTAATAACTTTTTGAATAATCCACGAAGAAGCAGAACCACATAGGACAATGATTAAGTTTTGGCGATAAGCCCAATCATTCCAAAAATGACCCAGATAATCCAAAAAATTAGAACCTGGAACGGCTAACCAAGATAACTCATCAAAAAACAAAACTACCTTCTTATCCTTTGGAATATGTGGCTTTAAATGTTTTTTAAATAAAATAAAAGCATCTAACCAATCTCGAGGTTCTTTTAATTCCTCGCCTGCCAGTTCTTCAATTTTATTAGTAAATGATCTTAACTGTGCGGAATCAGGTGCATTTCTAACACCCGTTTGTTTAAAAATAATGTGGTCCTTGTAAATATTATCCACTAGAAAAGTTTTCCCCACCCGCCTTCTACCAATGACCGCTATCATTTCCGCTTTACGAGATTCCAACACTTCTTTTAAAATAGTAATTTCTTTTTTTCTACCTATTATCATAATTTTTTTTACCAAAAGTACTAAATATATATTACTTTTGGTAACTTGAATAGCTTTTTAGCGAAACGTAAGTACTTAGTAAAATTTACTTTGTAATATTCAATTAACCTAAATTATTGGTTTATCTTTGTCGCTTTCTATATTTGAAATGATTAGACGAATGAATGGGTAAATGAATAAATAGGGTTTTTAATGAAAATTAAAATGTAAATTAAAATTAGTACAGAGCGTTTTTTTAATTGTCATTTTAATTTAGATTGAGTGTATAACGAAACGGTGGTACTCTAATAAGCAAAAGTGCTAAATTTAGGAGCATATCTTCTTCCAATCAACCCCCTACCCCTAAAGGGGAGTATAGCAGTACAAACTTTAAAATTAGTACTAATTTCAAAGTTTGTACTGCTATACTCCCCTTTAGGGGTAGGGGGTTGATTGGAAGAAGATACGCTCCTAAATTTAGTAAGCTAATTAGATTTAAACTACCACCGTTTTGTTACACACTCTTTTCAATTTAATTTTAATTAAAAGAGTTATGAAAAAACTACTCTTCACTACTATAATATGTAGTCTTGCTTTGCTAACTTTTGCACAAAAAAAGAAGGCAGAAAAACTATACGATCAACTAGGATACAAAGCGGCTATCCCCTTATTTGAAGATAGAGACCAATTATCTGCAGATGATTTAATCAAAATAGCCAATAGCTATCGCTTAAATCACGATGTGGTTAGTGCAGAACTATGGTATTCTCAAGTAGTGCAAGAAAGTAGCGAGCCTATCCACTTCTTGCATTATGCACAAGCATTGCACAGCAATAAAAAATATGATCAAGCCAAAGAATACTATAGTTTATATAATGATAAAATAGGCGGTAGTGGAAGTGACCAAAGAGGGGAACGCTTAAAGCAATCTATTGAGCGTATGAGAGGATTCAAGCATAGCCATTCGCCATTAAAAAATGAGTCGGCTATCAACTCTGGTAAACTAGATTTTAGTCCAGCTTTTTATCAAGACGGAATTGTCTTTGTATCCTCCCGACATTCTAAAGATGAAAAAGGTAAGAAGAATAAGACTAATACTGCGCAAATAGATCCTTGGATTAATGATAACTATATGACGCTGTTTTATGCAGAAAAATCAGAAACAGGAGACTTAAAAAAGCCAGAAGAATTTTCGACCAATATTTCTACTAAATACCATGAAGGCCCTGTATGCTTTAGCAAGTCAGGAGATAAACTCTTTTTTAGTCGCAACCATTTTAACAACGG
>ENA-ORXT01005433-ORXT01005433.1-marine-metagenome-genome-assembly--contig:-NODE-5433-length-12510-cov-5.811469_pt1 | contig 12510 bp, 10 predicted proteins | sample MGYA00237868_ERZ511482 | MGnify/ENA metagenome assembly ERZ511482 | reverse complement strand
TTTCGAGGGAAGTCTTGTTCATCCCGCCCGCCGCGCACATGTCGTCGATGGAAGCCGGTTCCAGCGTGAAGTCGCCGCCCGTATCTTCCGTGTCGAACAGGGCGATCAATCCGTCCTGCTCCAGCGGATGGGGCAGGGTGGGGGGCGCTTCGGCGAGGTTCTCGACCAGCGACTCGAACAGGTCGCCCCAGCGTCCGCCGGGCATCCCGACGATCTGGTAATTCGCGCTCTTCTTGCGGATATCGTCGTCCTGCGGGATCGAGCCGAGGACGGGGATGCCGACCGCGTCGGCAAAAGCCGCCGCCTCGCCCGAGCCGTCATCCTTGTTGATGATCATGCCCGCCACACCGACATTGCCGCCCAGCTTGCGGAAATACTGGACCGCCGAGCAGACGTTGTTGGCCACGTAGAGCGACTGCATGTCATTCGAGCCGACGACGACGACCTTCTGGCACATGTCCCGCGCGATCGGCAGGCCGAAGCCGCCGCAGACCACGTCGCCCAGAAAGTCGAGCAGGACGTAGTCGAAATCCCATTCGTGGAAGCCGAGTTTTTCGAGCAGCTCGAAGCCGTGGATGATCCCGCGACCGCCGCAGCCGCGTCCGACCTCCGGCCCGCCCAGTTCCATCGCGAACACGCCGTCGCGCTTGAAGCACACGTCGCCGATCTCCACTTCCTCGCCCGCCGCCTTCTTGCGCGAGGACGTCTCCAGAATGGTCGGGCACGCCTTGCCGCCGAAGAGGAGCGAGGTGGTGTCGGATTTGGGGTCGCAACCGATCAGCAGCACTTTCTTGCCCTGCTGGGCCATCATGTAGGAGAGATTCGCGAGGGTGAAGCTCTTGCCGATGCCGCCCTTGCCGTAGATCGCGATGATCTGCGTCTCCTTGGTGACTTCGGTCGCGACCGGCGCGTCCGGCTCCATGTCCGCCTCGTCGCGCAGCTGCGCGGTAAAGGATTCCAGCGTCATTTCGCTCACACTGTCGGTCATGAACAGGTTCTCCAGTCGAGGATCATTTTCAGGCAGGACGGGTCGTTGAACGCGGTGTCGTAGGCGTCTTTCGCGTCGGTCGGGGCGGTGCGATGCGTGATGAGGTCGCCGAAATCGAGCTTTCCGCGCGTCACCAGCCCCAGCACCGCGTCGATATCGCTGCGGTCGAACTCCGCCGCGACCCGGAACCGGGCCTCGCGCATGAAGGCGGCGGGGAAGGCGAAGGACAGCGGGTCGTGGTAGAAGCCGGCCAGCGTGATCTCGCCGCCCCTGGCCAGATGGGCGATGGCGGTGTCGAGGATGGCGGGGAAGCCGCTGGCATCGACGATGCTTGCGTAATCCGTGCGCGTATCGGCGGCACCGTCGATGACCTCGTAGCGGCTGTCGTCGCGGCGGGCGGGGTTCGCCTCCCACACCGTCGGCGCGGGGTTGCCCAGCGCGATGGAGATGCGCGCGATCAGGCGGCCCAGCACGCCATGCCCGACGATCAGATCGGGGGGCGTCGACCCCTTCAGCGCCAGCGTGTGGTGCGCGGTGGCGGCGAGGGCGAGCAGCGTGCCTTCCTCGGCCAGTGTTTCGGGCAGCGGCACGACCTTCGCGACATCGGCGATCAGGCGCGAGGCCGTCGCGCCGAACAAGCCGCGCGCCTCGACATAGCCGCGCGCGCCGGGGACGAAGACGAGGTCGCCGGATTGCGGGCCTTCGCCGTCCAGACCGTTCACGACCCGGCCGACCGATTCGTATCCCGGTACCAGCGGATAGCCCATGCCGGGGAAGGGGGGCATCGTCCCCTCCAGCAGCAGGCGTTCGGTGCCGGAACTGATGCCGCTCCAGAGAGTCTCCACCACGATCTCGCGCGCGCCCACGGGGTCGAGGGCGAGATCTTCGACCCCCAGCTCTCCGGGTCTGCGAAAGACGATGGCGTTGGTTCTCATCGGGCGTCCCTGTCGGATTGTGGCCGCATGGAAGTTGCGTGCCGTGTCGAATGTCAGACTAAAAGAACAGTCAAAAGTGTCAATCAATATTTACACATCGAGACGGGGTTTGGCGCAAATGACGCTGGCGAAGAGCGGGTTGCGGGTGGGAACCCGGCGGATCGATCCGAACCCGGCGGTTTCCAGCAGATCGGTGATCCTCTGCGGGCTGCGACACGCCCCCGACCGCATGGCGAGGAAGTAGAGGCCGAAATACGCCGCCGCGAGCGCGCCGCCCGTGTCATCGCCATCCATCGGCTCGGCGATCAGCAACGTGGCGTCGATATTGATGCTGCTGCGGATGTTCTTGAGGAGCGCCAGCGCGGCGGCATCGTCGTGGTCGCACAGCACCCGCACCAGCGTGACGCAATCGGTCGTGCCGGGGATCGGGTCGGTGAAGAAGTTGCCGCCATGGGCCGTGAAGCGATCCCCGAACCCCGCCTTCGCCATCACCGCCGTCGCCCGCTCCGCCACGGGGGGCAGGTCGAAGATGTGGAGCGCGGGCGCGTCGTGCCGCGCGCCGACGGCGGCCACAAACGCCCCTTCGCCGCCCCCCACATCGAGAATCGCGCGGTGCTCGCCCAGGGGATAGGCGTCGAGGATTTCGGTGGCGACGAGATCCTGGCTGGAGCGCATGAGGGCCGAATACGTCTCGGCCTCCGGTCCCGAAACCCCCTCGCCCGCCCGCGCGCCGGCATAGGCCCAATAGGCCGCCGTCTCCGTCTCGCGCCCCGGATTGCGCAGCAGGGCCACCGGATCGGCGAGGTCGCGGTAGAGCATCGCGTGGTGGCGAATCATCGCGCGGATGCCCTCGTTCCCCGAAATCACCGCGCCGGTATCGTCGAGGATCCACCGCCCGTTGCCCCCGATCCGAATCAGCCCCAGCGCCCGGGCGGCGGGCAGCAGGCGCTCGATGGAGGGGAGGGGGAGGGAGGTGCGCGAGGCGATGTCCTGCGCGCTCAGCGGACCCTTCGCGAGCAGGGCGAACAGGTCGATCTCGACGCAGGCGAACAGGATCTGCGACTGGACGAAGCCGGTCGCGGCGCGGAACAGATCTTCGGATTGCCTGCGCGCGAAGCGGCGGGTCAGCGGAAACTTCGCGACCCGCTGCTGGAATCCCGCATCCGCCACGAGGCGATTGCGGAACCCGCGCAGTCGTTGGCCGACGCTGTGCCGCAGGCCGGGACGGGGAGGGGACATCGGGGCCGGGCCAGCGGTCGCGGGGCCGTCAGGCCGCCGCAGACCGGATCAGCTTGCCGGGCATCAGGCGCTTGACCTCGCCGTGGATCAGGCTGCGCAGGCCGTCCGAGCCGGGAACGTTCGGCACCGCCTCGACCGCATTGGTCACGAAGTCCTGCAACCGGGCGAGGGTGGCGGGAACGCCGAGTTCGTCGACCATGTTCGGCTGGCTGTTCGGGGCGTCCTGCTTGCAGGGTTTGCCCATTTCCTTGGCCGTGGCGAGCGCATCGCGCAGGTCGTCGGCCACCTGATAGGCGGCGCCGAGCTGACGCCCGACTTCCATCCAGGGCTGGGGGTCCGAATCGGCGGCAATCGCGCCCGCCGCCGTGGCCCCGACGAAGAGTGAGGCGGTCTTGGTGCGGTGGTATTCCTCGACATCGATCTTCGGCTCGCTCTCCCATGCCTGCCCGGCGACGATGCCGTTGGGCATGCCGACGGCGCGCGCGATGGTCGCGATCAGCGGGCCGAGGCGGTGGGGGGTGACGGCGCAGTCGCGGGCCAGCGTCTCGAACGCCATCACGATCAGCGCGTCCCCGGCCAGCAGGGCCAGCGGCTCGCCATAGGCGATATGGACCGAGGGCTTGCCCCGGCGCAGGTCGGAATTGTCGAAGCAGGGCAGGTCGTCATGGACGAGGGACGCGGCGTGCAGCATCTCGATGGCCGTCGCGGCGGACATGGACGCTTCGGGATAGGGGTTGCCGCACGCCTCCGCCACGGCGATGCAGAGGCGAGGCCGCACCCGCGCGCCGCCCGCGAACACCGCATGCTCGACCGCCTTGCACAGCAGGGGAGGCCGGTCGCCGGATGTCGCGAAGGAGAGCGCCCGCTCCAAGGCCCGTTCGATTCCAGAGGTCGCATCCATCGCATCAGCCTCGCGTCATTTGTTGTGGACAGCATGATATGTCAATCTAGAGTGACACATTCGCAGGCAATGTCAACGTAGTGAATCGGCAATGAGCAAAAACCACGGCACAGGCGAGCGGGTCATCGTGATCGGGGCCGGAATAGGCGGGCTGTGCAGCGCCGTCGCGCTGGCTTCCGCAGGCTTCGCCGTCACGGTGATCGAGCGGCAGGGCGACCCCGGGGGCAAGATGCGGACAGTGGCGGTGGGCGACCTGCCCGTCGATTCGGGGCCGACGGTCTTCACGATGAAATGGGTGTTCGACGAGCTTTTCGCGGGGGCGGGGCTGTCCTTCGACGATCATGTCGCCTTGTCGAAGGCCGATATCCTCGCGCGGCACGGGTGGCGCGACGGGTCGGCGCTGGATCTGTTCGCGGATGTCGAGAGGACGGTGGCGGCGATCGGCGAGTTTGCGGGGGCCGGGAATGCGCAGGGATATCGCCGCTTCGCGAAGGACAGCGAGCGGGTCTTCGATACGCTGAAGGACACTTATATCGCCGCCCCGCGCCCCGGCCCCGTCGATCTGGTCCACCGGATCGGGCTGACGAATCTGGGCGACATGCTGGCGATGAAGCCGTTCTCGACGCTGTGGTCGGCGCTGGGGGAGTACTTTCCCGACCCGCGCCTGCGACAACTCTTCGGGCGCTACGCCACCTATTGCGGGTCCTCGCCCTATCAGGCCCCTGCGACGCTGATGCTGGTCGCGCATGTGGAACAGGCCGGGGTGTGGCTGGTCGAGGGGGGGATGCATGCGCTGGCCCGGGCCTTGGGCGATGCGGCGCGCAGCCTCGGCGCGACGTTCCGCTACGGCGAGGATGTCGCGCGGATCGAGGCATCGGGTGCGGTCGAGGGGGTCGTGCTGGCCTCAGGCGAGCGGCTGGCGGCGGATGCGGTGGTGTTCAACGGCGATGCCTCGGCACTGGCGCGGATGGTGCCGGGCAGCCCGACGCCGAAGCCGGTTCCGGCGGCGGCGCGGTCGCTGTCGGCGCTGACCTGGTCGATGAACGCCAAGACGAGCGGCTTCCCGCTGTCCCGGCATACGGTCTTCTTCTCGGACGACTACAGGGCCGAATTCGATACGATCTTCCGGGATCGCGAAGTGCCGCAGCAGCCCACGGTCTATATCTGCGCGCAGGATCGCGACGATACGGGCGCGCCCGCGCGCGATATCGCCGGGGGCGAGCGCCTGCTGTGCCTCATCAACGCCCCCGCCGATGGCGATACGCGGCGATTCACGGAAAGCGAGATCGACGAATGGCGACGCAAGACCTGCACCCATCTGGCGCAATGCGGCCTGACGCTGGACATGAGCACGGCCACGCCGACCGGCCCGGCGGATTTCGAGACGCTGTTTCCCGGCTCGGGCGGGGCGCTCTACGGTCGGGCGTCGCATGGGTGGATGGCCTCGTTTCAGCGTCAGGGATCGCGGACGAGGATCCCGGGGCTGTATCTGGCGGGGGGCAGCGTGCATCCGGGGCCGGGCGTGCCGATGGCCGCCCTGTCGGGGCGGTTGGCGGCGGAGAGCCTGGTGTCGGACCGCGCTTCGACGGGCCGGTCCCGCAAGGAGGTTATCTATGGTGGTACTTCGACGGGATAAGCGATTGCGGCACCTACGGAATCGCCGTCATCGCCTTCGTCGGATCGGTGTTCTCGCCGTATTACGCCTGGTCGGGGCGGCGCGCGCCGGAGGATCACGTCAGCATCAATGTCGGCCTCTATGCCCCCGGCGCGCAACGCTGGACGATGACGGAGCGGGGGCGCGATGCGCTGCACCGGGACGGGACCAGCTTCACCGTCGGGCCGAGTGCGCTGCAATGGAACGACGGCGCGCTGACACTGGATTTCGACGAGGTCAGCCTGCCGTGGATCACCACCAATGCCCTGCCGCGCCGGGTCAGCGGGTCGGTGACGGTGCGGCCTTCGGTCATCACGGATCGCGTCTACGACATCGACGCGGCGGGGGATCACAAGTGGTGGCCCATCGCCCCGGATGCGCGGATCGAGGTGCAGGCGGACGGGGTGGCGTGGCAGGGTCACGGCTACATGGACTGCAACTGGGGTCCGCGCGGGCTGGAGGAGGATTTTCGCTGCTGGGACTGGTCGCGCGGGACGCTGGCGGATGGGAGCGCGGTGATCCTGTACGATACCAGGCGGCGCGACGGCACGACCGGGCTGATCTCGATCCGGTTCGATACAGCGGGCCGGGCGACACCCTTCGACGCGCCGCCCTCGGTGCCGGTCAGGCGCGGGTTGTGGGGGGTGGCGCGGGCGATTGCCTGCGATCCGGGGCATGAGCCGCGCGTGGTGAAGACGCTGGAGGACGGGCCGTTCTACAACCGGTCGATCATCGAGACGCGGCTGGCGGGACAGGACGCGCGGATGATGCACGAGAGCTTTTCGGGGGACCGCTTCGGGTCACGTCTCGTCAGGCTCATGCTGCCGTTCCGGATGCCCCGGCGTGCGCGCTGGCGGGGTTGAGCGTTCCTGTGCTTCCCGCGCCTCGCGTTCTTCCCGGGCCTTCACGTCGCGCTTCAGGGTCGTCATCTGCCAGACATAGAAGGCGACGGCCAGGCCGAAGGTGAATATCAGCTCGATCAGGCCGAAGTGATTGCCGGACATGGAGGTCAGGCCCGTTCGCGCAGGGGCGTGCTCATGCGGCGTTCTTCGGCGGTCATCATCAGTTCGAGCAGGCGGGCAAAGCCGGTCTCGCTGCCGCGCGCAGTGACCGACGTGCAGGCGGCGTCCACCAGAAACGCGACCGAGCGGTCGGCGGGCGCGGGATCGATGCGCACCGCCTGCAACGGGGTCGCCGCCGCCCGGGCGATCAGGGCCAGCTTGCGCACCGTGGAGGTATGCGCCCGGCGCGTCAGGCTGTAGCCGTGCACGGCGACTTCCCGCCCGATATCGCGGTAGATGAACGCGGCGCTCTTGATGGCGGGGCGGCACGGCACGGGCAACGCGCCCAGACCCGTCAGCGCGCGGCGGTAATAGGTGTCGGCAACCGCGAGCAGCCGGGCGGTCACATGCGCGACCGCGCCCTCGTCCGCCGTGCCGTCCAGCAGTGCGCCGGGTGCGATGCCCGCCTCCCCCAGCCAGTCGAGGGGCAGATAGATGCGCCCGCGTGCGGCATCCTCGCCGATATCCCGGGCGATGTTCGTCAACTGCATGCCGAGGCCCAGATCGGCGGCGCGGGCAAAGCCGTCGCGGCGGGTGCAGCCCATGATCAGCGCCATCATCACGCCGACCGTGCTGGCCACCCGGGCCGAATAGTCGAGCACGTCGTTCAGCGTATGGTAGACGCGCCCGTCCTCGTCCCACGTGAACCCCTCGATCATCGCGTCGGGGATGGTGCGGGGGATGGCGTGGCCGCCCACCACCGACGCGAACGCCCGGTCGCAGGGCAGGGTCAGCCGCGCGCCGCCGTAGATCGCGTCGAGACGGCGCTGCAACTGCGTGATGCTGGCCCGGCCCAGCCCGCTCTCGTCGACCAGATCGTCCGAGGCGCGGCAGAAGGCGTAGAGCGCCCGCGATGCCGTGCGCACATCGCGCGGCAACAGGCGCGAGGCGGCATCGAAGGATTTGGAGCCGGAGAATATCGCCGCGTCGCAAAGCGCGCGGTCTTCGTCGGACAAGGGGCTGACATGGAACTTGAGGGCGGAGTTCAGGGCCATGGAGTAACCTCGTCGGAGCGATGGGGCGGTGCATGTGTCATCTTTGATTGACACTCTGACCTGTCATTCCGATTTGCGCAACCCCTCCGTCACACCTGCCACGCGCACCGCTCCGTCACGAGGCGCGCGAGGGCCGGGGCATCGACCTCGTGCAGCAGATGGCCGCCCGTGGCGAAGCGCAGGATCTCGGCATCCGGCATGCGGGCGGCTGCCTCGGTCGAATCGCCGGGCGAGACCATCGGGTCGTCCTCCGCCACGATGAAGGTGGTCGGCACGGTGATATCGCCCAGCCGCTTCTGCAGATCGTGCAGATCCCAGTTCGCCATCATCCCCAGCGCCCCGGCGACATGGGCGGGGTTCTGCGCGAGGGTCCGGTAGTAGCGGATACCGTCGGGGTCGAGGGTCGATTTCGTGCGGGCGAGCAGGGATTTCACCGTCTCGCCCGATGCCGCGCGTTTGGAAAACAGCTTCGGGACCAGGGGGTTGAGGAACAGCAGTTTCGCCAGCGGCGACAGGATCGCGCTGCCGTCGATGGGGGTCAGGGCGGCGTTGATGCCGACGATCCGGGTGAAGGCGGCGGGCCGGTCGAGCGCCATGCGCAGCAGCACGGCGGCCCCGGCGGAATGGCCGATGCCGAAGGCGGGCGCGACGCCCAGCGCCTCGCACAGGGTGCCGAGCGCCGCCGCCATGCCGGGCAGCGACAACGCGCTGTCCGTCCGCGCATCGGTGAAGCCGTGGCCCGGCAGATCGGGGGCGACGACGCGGAAATCCCGCGCGAGCAGGGCGAACAGCTCGCGCACCGAATGGGTCGCCGCGCCGGTGCCGTGCAGCAGCAGCAGGGCGGGGGCATCCTCCGGGCCGCCGACCTGCACATGCCAGTTCACCGCCCCGGCCCGCACGAACCGGCTCGCCTCGCGATTCGGCCAGTCGCGGCCCGCAACGGCCCAGTCCGGGCGGGTCCGGTCCGATCCGAACATCTCAGCGCCCGCCCATATAGGAGGAGACGAGCCGCGATACCGACCCCGCATCGGCCCGGGGCAGGGCGACGTAATCGGCGCGCAGGCCGGCGGCGAAGGCGCGGGCGCTCTCCCTCGGGCGCGCGGAGATGTCGATCATGACCTTCTGCATCGGCTGCACGGCGATATGGCGGGACAGGGCGGCGACATCCTCGCGCGACTGCGCCCGGTCCGCCGTGCCGTCGAGGGCGATATTGCCGTTGCCGTCGGTCATCATCACCAGCAGCGGCGTGCTGCCGTCGCGCAGGACGCGGGTGGCGATCTCCAGCGCCTTGGCCATCGCGCCGGCCAGCGGCGTCGGCCCCCCGCCGGGCAAGCGCCCCAGCGCGCGCTTGGCCCGGACCAGCGAGCGGGTCGGCTCCAGCAGCACATCCGCCTCGGTCCCGCGAAAGGCGATGACGGCCACGCTGTCGCGGCGGATATAGCATTCGGCCAGCAGCATCTCGACCGCGCCCTTCGCCTCGCCCAGCCGGGCCAGCGCGGTGGACCCCGACGCATCGACCGCGAAGATCACCGTCGTCTCGGACCGGTCGCGCAGGCGGGTGTAGCGGAAATCGGACTTGCGGATATCGAGGCCGGGTTTCGAGGGAAAGCTGCGCGGCTTGCCCCCGTTCTCCATCGCGCGCAGTTTCTGCCACGGCGCGGCGGCGCGCAGGGTGGCCAGGATGTGCGGGCGCGCGCCGGGATAGGGGGGCGTGGGGGTGAAGCCGACCGGGCGACCCCGCCGCGCCCGGTCCTTCTTCGCCCCCGCCTTGCCGGACCCGCGCGCATCTGCCCCCGCCGCCCGGGCGGGCAGCAGGATGGGCAGCTGCATCGTGCGCGCGGCCTCGGCGGCGACCATCATGTCCTGAAGCATGTCGGAATCGAGTTCGATCGGGTCGGGGTCTTCGGTATCGTGCGGGTCGGACGGGTCGCCTTCGGGGGGCGGGGGCGGGGTGTCGGACGGGTCGGGCGGGGTTTCGTCGGGGCGGGACTCCGCCGGTTCCTCCGACTCCTCCGCAATCGCGACAGGGCCGAAGACGAGGCGGATCGCCGTCGTCGCGTGGTCGGGCGCGACCTCGTGCCGCCCGTCGAGCGCCGCGACGATCCGGGCGACCATCGACAGCCACAGGGCCGGGCGCATCGACGGCCATCCGGCCTGCATCGCGGCCCCGGCGAGGGCGGCCAGCATCGCGTCGGATATCGCCACGGCGTCCGGATCGACCGCGCCCGGCCCCGGCACGACCGCCTCCCCCGCCGCGATGCGCCACGATACGGCGGCCAGATCGACGCGCAGGCCGAGGCGGTCGTCGAGGGCAAGCGGCAGGGTCTCCGTCTCGTCCGCCCCCTCGTCCAGCGCGATCAGCAGGAACCGCGCGGGCAGGGTGCCGGTGGCCGGCGTGATGCTGCCGGTATCCATCGCGCCTGCCAGAATACCGGCGAGGGTCGGCTCGGCCCGCTCCGCCATGGCGAGCATGATCGCACCGCCGTTCGCCCGGCTCAGCAGCCCTTCGGTCAGGATCGGCCTCCCTTCGGCCAGGGTCCGCGACAGGTCGAGATCGCCGAGAAGACGCCCCTCGTCGATATCGGGCGAGAACCGCAGGACGGGGATATCGGGGAGCGTCTCGCGAAACCGCTCGACCCACGCATCGCGCGCCGGGCCGGAGCGGGCGCGCACGTGGATGCCGCCGATGCGGTGCCGCGCGGTGGCCGCGACCCGGATGGCCAGCAGCGCATCCTCCCAGGCTTCCTCCGACTCCGTCACGCCGCGCGCCCGTTCACGCGGCAAGCGCGGCGATGGCGCGGTCGATGCGGGCGGTGGACCCGGCCTCGTCCAGCGGATCGCGGCGCAGGCGGTGGCGCAGGGCCGACGGCGCGACGGCCAGCAGATGCTCGCGCGTCACCTCTGCATCGTCATCCAGCGCGGCGCGGGCGCGGGCGGCACGGATCAGCGTCAACTCGCCCCGCAATCCGTCGACGCCCAGCGACAGGCACAGCTCCGCCGCCAGCCCCAGCACGTCGTCGGACGCCTCGATCCGGCCGATGGCCGCCTTGGCCCGGGCGATGCGCCTGCGCACCTTTCCCTCGCGCGCGCCGTAGGTCTTGCAGAAACCCTCGGGGTCGCGGTCATAGGCATTGCGCCGCTTGATCACCTCGACCCGGTCCGCAATCGTGTCGGGCGAGCCGATCTCGACCGACAACCCGAACCGGTCCAGCAGTTGCGGGCGCAACTCGCCTTCCTCGGGATTGCCGCTGCCGACCAGAACGAAGCGGGCGGCATGGCGCACGCTCAGCCCCTCGCGCTCGACCACGTTCACGCCGGAGGCGGCGACATCGAGCAGCAGGTCGACCAGATGATCCTCCAGCAGGTTCGCCTCGTCGATATAGAGAAACCCGCGATTGGCGGCGGCGAGCAGGCCCGGCTCGAACGCCTTTTCCCCCGAAACCAGCGCCTTTTCCAGATCCAGCGCGCCGACGACCCGGTCCTCGCTGGCCCCCAGCGGCAGGTCGATGACGGGGGTGTCGATCTTGCGCCGCGCGGGCTTGCCCGCCTCGATCTTCGCCCTGCACGGGTCGCAGGCGGCATCGGGCCGGTCGGGATCGCAGTTGAAGCGGCACCCCGCCAGCGTCTCGATCTTCGGCAGCAACCCGGCCAGGGCGCGCACGGCGGTCGACTTGCCGGTGCCGCGATGGCCGAAGACGAGCACCCCGCCCAGGGTCGGCTCGACCGCCGCCATCAGCAGCGCCTCGCGCATTTCGGTCTGTCCGACGATGGCCGAGAAGGGAAAGGGGGGAGCCATGGGAAGCCTCGAACGGTGACAGGGTTGCGGGGGACGTTGTTCGATGGCCCGGACAATTGCAATCCCATCCTGCATGCCGGGGCCGTCCGCACCGTGCGACACGGCGCACCGGCGGGGGCGACTCGAGGGCCGGGCAGGTCGAATCGGCGGCCGGGGCGTACGGGCCGCACCTCCCGTTCCCCGTCGTGAAGGGGGGGGGGCGGGGATTCGGCGCAGGCGGCATTGTCCCTTGGGGAACAACGTCTTACCGACGGCGATGCTTTCCGGGTACGACATTGTCCCGATTAATCACGGAAGGCGTGTTGTAGATAGCGCCCCGATCTGTATGGTCAATTCCTGTACAAGACCACGAGGCGAGAAAGAATGTCGAGTCTGGATGACACCGCATCCATGCAGGGAACCGGGGGGTGGACCGATACGTCGCCGCCGGTCGAGTGTGCATCGTCCTTCGATCCGAAATTCATCCTCGCGCGCGCCGTGCGCTCCGAAGTTGTCAGCCGCCTCAGGGCGGACAAGGCGGGACATTCGATCCATGAAGAAGCGGAAATGATTTTCGGCCCGGAACATCGCAGTGATTTCCTCGCGGCGATCCTGTCCGAGGACCGGGGGGCCTTCGACGAGGCCGTCATCGCCCTGGATCTCAGGAGCGCGCCCTTCTCGCAGACGCTGCGGGAACTCATCACCCCCGTCCTCGACGATCTGGGGCAGATGTGGCGCGACGATTCGGCCAGCTTCATGGACGTCACGCTCGCCACCTGCCGGGTGCAGACCTTCGTGTGCGAGAAACTGGTCGCGACGAACAAGCGGGACCGGGGCGACGAACTGCACGGCACCATCGTCTTCGCCCGGGCCGAGGGCGAGACGCATACGCTGGGCCTGACGGTGGTGACGGAATGCTTCCGCATCGACGGCTGGAACGTGATGGGCGGCATCGATATGGA
>ENA-ORXT01005431-ORXT01005431.1-marine-metagenome-genome-assembly--contig:-NODE-5431-length-12512-cov-9.889505_pt1 | contig 12512 bp, 11 predicted proteins | sample MGYA00237868_ERZ511482 | MGnify/ENA metagenome assembly ERZ511482 | reverse complement strand
GCCATCATCCGTGGCCGGGGTCGATCCCCGCGTGCGCGGGGAAGCCCTGGAGTTCTTTGTCGAAGGCGCGGCACTACAGGGTCGATCCCCGCGTGCGCGGGGAAGCCAACGCATCGCTCAGCGACGAGGCATTCGCGAAGGGTCGATCCCCGCGTGCGCGGGGAAGCCATAGAACCCGTGACGCTTGGCGTAACGCAGGAAGGTCGATCCCCGCGTGCGCGGGGAAGCCTGCAAGATCCTTGAACGCTGGGCAGTCTTCGAGGGTCGATCTCCGCGTGCGCGGGGAAGCCTGCGTGATTCGATGAGCGATGCGCTGGCCGAGGGGTCGATCCCCGCGTGCGCAGGGAAGCCGTTGGTAGGCGTATAACCGCATTGGGCAAGCGGGGTCGATCCCCGCGTGCGCGGGGAAGCCATCAGTCGGGAGTTCGCGCTGTTGCCTTCGTGGGGTCGATCCCCGCGTGCGCGGGGAAGCCGATGCAACGCAGAGTTCCCATTCCCCTGCGTAAGGTCGATCCCCGCGTGCGCGGGGAAGCCAAGCTCTCCCGGATAGCCCGGCCCTCTGCTACGGGTCGATCCCCGCGTGCGCGGGGAAGCCAGGACTTCAAAGTCCTGATTGAAACGGATCAGGGGTCGATCCCCGCGTGCGCGGGGAAGCCGCGAGGCATTCGATCTTGAAGGCGTGCGACGTGGGTCGATCCCCGCGTGCGCGGGGAAGCCAGCGCGTCGGTGAACGTGTGTGTCTTACGCTTGGGTCGATCCCCGCGTGTGCGGGGAAGCCGGCTTTGCCAAAGTCGCGGCCTATGTCGGCGTGGGTCGATCCCCGCGTGCGCGGGGAAGCCGTCGATGCAAAGCTGCGCGATCTGCTTCGCCTGGGTCGATCCCCGCGTGCGCGGGGAAGCCGATCCGACCGGGCCGGTCTCGGGCGCGTCGACGGGTCGATCCCCGCGTGCGCGGGGAAGCCTCGGGGATCGCCGCGCTGTTCGCCGATCGCGAGGGTCGATCCCCGCGTGCGCGGGGAAGCCATGGCTACAACGTCCACAGCGGCCTTGATTACGGGTCGATCCCCGCGTGCGCGGGGAAGCCCCGTTATCAATCATGGACCGGAGGTCGTCCATGGGTCGATCCCCGCGTGCGCGGGGAAGCCCCCGCTTGAGGGTGCCCGGCTGGGTATGTCACGGGTCGATCCCCGCGTGCGCGGGGAAGCCGAATGATGAAACAGCCGCCTTGGTAGCAGTACGGGTCGATCCCCGCGTGCGCGGGGAAGCCTTGCCATCGGTATCGAATGCGTCGATTACGCCGGGTCGATCCCCGCGTGCGCGGGGAAGCCACCAGCGCGTCGGCGTGTTCGGCCATCTGCCGGGGTCGATCCCCGCGTGCGCGGGGAAGCCCACGGCGACTGTTGCCATGGCGGCGTACAGACGGGTCGATCCCCGCGTGCGCGGGGAAGCCCCAGGATTCGATCCGCTACAAGCGTTCCACACGGGTCGATCCCCGCGTGCGCGGGGAAGCCAGGAACGGCTGTCCGGGCGACGAATCGAGCGTGGGTCGATCCCCGCGTGCGCGGGGAAGCCGCAGCGTAGCGGGCGCCCCCCCCGGCGGCGAGGGGTCGATCCCCGCGTGCGCGGGGAAGCCACTCCGAGCTTCAGGCCGGTCGCGTTCACCACGGGTCGATCCCCGCGTGCGCGGGGAAGCCGATTTGAACAGTGGTCACCGACCGAAGGAACCGGGTCGATCCCCGCGTGCGCGGGGAAGCCGTGCGGGCAATTTCGGCGTCGGTCGCGATCCGGGGTCGATCCCCGCGTGCGCGGGGAAGCCTCACGGGCAGGCCGGTCTCGGTTGCAAACGTCGGGTCGATCCCCGCGTGCGCGGGGAAGCCCGGGACAATCCGCGTCGTTCGGCTGCTCCTACGGGTCGATCCCCGCGTGCGCGGGGAAGCCGGAGGGCGAGCGCGGTGCTCGCGGGTCGGGCGGGGTCGATCCCCGCGTGCGCGGGGAAGCCCATGTGTCGTCGAAGTCCATCGTCAGTCTCCTGGGTCGATCCCCGCGTGCGCGGGGAAGCCTCTCCAATCTAACTGTTTGTGCTTATTCGGTTTTTAAAGAGCGGAACTCCTGAGAGCTCGGAGATTGATCAGACGCCTGCCGCCTGACTAGCAGAACACCTTCGTGCTCGATCACCTCTTTCGGCGGCTGTCCGAGAGTGCGCAGTCCGAGCGCACCCGCGGTTTTCCTCTCTGCCCATGTCATGACGATGCTGCCGCGCCCGAGGCTGCCGTGCCAGTCAGCTATCACCGCCCAGAGCCGGTCTCGGACGCCTGCGCTCATGCGCGGATGAGCGTACACGCCCGGTGCCAATTCAAGCATCGCTGAACCAAGGAATCCGCGATAGCGGTCCTCGACATCGCGCGTGACGACCATGCAGAGCGGCACGTCTAAGTCCCCTCGCTGTTGGTAAAAGTACCGTCCTCGGGGTCGCCCTCTCCACCGATTCCACCTTGCAAGGGCTCGTCACGTGCGTCGAGCACACTCTTGATTGAGTCGATCATTCCTCCGATAACGTTGCCGCGACGGAAGGCGTCAGCCGCTAGCGTGCGAACTAGACGGTCGATGCTTTTGTGACTTCGATCGGATTCTTTCGCGGCACCGAACGCGATGTCCAGCACGACGTCATGACGTCGAAGGTCTGCAATGTCGAGTACAAAAGACTGACCGGAGTCCTCGTGCACGAATCCCAGCTGCGGAATGGTTCCGGTAGCGGCGACTGCGACGGCAGCGGCCGCCTGCACCGTCACGGCAGCGTGGTTGAGCGCCTGGTTGGGAATATCCGCGGCGCTCGGATTCGTGCGATCGTAGCGGCGTCCATTCCACTCGATCCCGTATCGCTCGGCAGCAAGCTCGTAGGCTCGCTTGATCCGCGCCCCCTCCATCCCCCGAAGGACCGCGATGTCACGCGTACGGACGATCGTGTCGAACCGGAGCGCGTACATACGACGCGCGACCTCCATGCGTGTCATCTTGGCCGCCCACAATGTCACTTGTTGCCGAGCGAGCGCGCTGCTGTCCGGGGCATGAGGGGGTGCGGTGTAGAGTCGTACGCCGCCCTCCCCGACTGCGCACAAGCAGCAACCGTGACGAGCAAGCAGTCTCAGCGCGTCGTGCGTCACCGAGCTTCCAGGGCCCAGCAATACCGTCGAGACCGACTGGTGCGGCAGTTGGTAGTCGCCGGAGCCCAGGCTCTGGCTGCCCGCGCAAACGAAACGCAGACAGCCGTTTTCCACGATGAGCTGGCCGCGCTCCAGCCAAACGAGTCCATGCCGATCGGTGTGCGGAATACGCGCCGTTTCAAGTCCGAGGCGACCGGCGAGCACCCGCTAGTTTTCCTTGGCAGTTGGAGGACGCAACAGCAACATACCGAAGCCGTACGCGCGATGGCGGCCGATGCCGCGACACAACAAAGAGGCGAAGATATCGGGATCGGCTATCTTTAGTGTTCCGTGCATGACGACGTCGGGCCCTTCGTGTGCTGCCCCCTTGCGAACCGATACCGTGCGCTTGAAGCCTTTCATGACAACATTCTCGAGCTCGGCGCCGGTGCCAAACCGACCTTGCAACCAGTCTCGATAGACCGTCTCGCGCGTCCGACCTGCCTCTTCCATGGCGTCCCGCCCGGGACGACGAAGTGCCTCGGCGAGAAACGCGTCAAGCTCGGCTCCACGCCGGAAACCGTGAGCGCGAGAGCCACGTCGGTCTTCGGCAGGAAAGATGTCGGAGGACAGGCGCACCGTCGGTCGTACCCGTACGTCGATTCCCAGCCGCCGGCCCGTCACCCACGTCTCGGGCATCATCTTGCTCTCCAAGCGCTCGGGGGACAGTGCGGCCATGACTTCTGGAGTAGCCGTGGCCGTCGCTAGGTCTCGCAAAGCTGTCGGCTCGGTCATGCTGTAAGCGTAGAGCGTTCCTCGTCGAGCGCGTGGCGCGACGACCAACCGGAACGGCTGAAGCTCGGCCGCACCGAACGTCTCGCCGAGCAAGTGATGAAGGCTGGCGCCTTCGTCGTAGACAGACTGCGGCCCTTGTGTCCAGCCACGATCTCCCGCCGTGCGCGCGAGTGCGGAAAGATCTACTGCCATTCGCACGAGATGGAGGTTCACAGCTGACCCTCGTTTACCCGGCGCGTCCCACCATGCAAGCCACTATCCCAGTTGCGCAGGTCGTTCACGTCTAGCGCACGCAAGCCCGCCGGCCCCTCGTCTTCGGGCCACCATGCGCGGATACCCGAGGCAACGACGGCTGCCCGCAATGCAGCATGAGCATCGACAGCCTCGACGAAGTCGTCGGTGCAGCCAACCAGCGGCCGGCTCGGCAGGCACGGCTTGCGTCCGATGAAAAGGGGGCGCGTCGGGCGGAGCAACGCGGCGTGGATGTCGTCGAGCGAGGGTGCCAGGTCCGGTGGTACAAGCGTCATGACCACCGTCACGTCCGCATCGGCCAGGAAGTCACGCTGACGCCGATGGGGTGCACCGTAGCTAGCACCAGTCCGACCCTCGGAATGACCGCGCGTCGTCCAGCCCTTGTCGTTCTTGGCGAGTTGTGCATTCTGCGTATCGGTGACGATCTCGCCTTCTTCGATGAGCGCCGAGGCGACGATCAGCCGATCCTGCAATGACTGATGCACCACCCGATCGGTCCAGTCCCAACCGAGCGCGTTACCGATCATCCCGCTCAGCATCGAACGACCGGGCCAACGCCACGTTGGACCGATCTGGTCTACCGCGACCGCGCCGAACGACATGAGCGGTGCGGCTAGCTGCAAACGGAGCCATCGTCGACTCATGTGAGCGCGGCCGGTAGGTTAGCTGCCCATTCCGCGAGCTCTCCGAGCGAGCCGCGCGTGGCGCCGTCGAGCTCGAGACACTGTACCGAGAGGTAGCGCCGCTCCTCGCCGGTTGCGTAGGCCGCGTCGACTGCGGCGAGGTGAAGGGATAACGCTTCGCTTGCGGCGGTCGCGTCAGCGGCCAGCGGTCTACGAAACGCCTCGGCGAGTGAGCGCGGCTGTCGGTCTCCAGCTTCGAGCAGCATGAACCCCGCTCGCCCGTACGGCGCGGTCGATCCGAGCTTGGCACCAGGGGACACTTCAGCAATCAGGTGAACCAGACTGCTCAGAACAGGTCCCGCGAGATCGGCCGCAACGTTCCCGAGGTTGGCCACCAACCCGCGAAGGTCTACCACGACATAGCCGTAGTAGAGCCCGGACGTCAGCTCAGTCTCCTGAATCGTGTCGGCGCCCGGTTCATCCACGGCGAGATCGTCGACAGCGGTGAAATAGTCGCTCTCGGACTCTTCGCCATGCACTGTGAATGCATGGGCGACGTGTACTGGAGCGGTTATGTTCGCGGCTGGGTCCGAAGTGACCATCCGTCCGAAGAGCGCTGCTGTCAGGCCACCGGGGAGGGCGGCGCCTTCCCGCATCGTCTTGATGTTGTCTTTGAACGTCTTGCGCCATTCCGTGGCTAGCTTCTTCGCATCGGCGGCATTGCCGTCAGCCTCGCTCGCAAGTCGATCTGCCTCCGAGCGAAGCCAGGCGATTTCTCGTTCCCCGAACATCAGCGTCTGCCTTGCCGTCTTCGTGGTGCCCTTGTCGCCGTAGACCGCCATCTGGAACTCCGGCTCGATCGCTTCCAGCACATCGGCAGTGACATCAAGTTCGCCCAGCACCTTGTGAGTGACCAGCTCGCGAGAACGAAACGCTGCGTCGGCGCCATCGATAGCGTGCAGGGCGTGAGGATCGTCCGCCATACGCCAATGACGTTTCAGGCACTGAGAGCTGATGCGCGTACGCAGTACGCCACCGTAGGGCAGTCGCTTGGCCAGACCACTGTCGTCACGGTTGAGGAGTGCCGCCGAATAGGACGTCAGTGTGTGGATCTGCAAAAAATGCGCATCAGGCATCGGAGGCTCTCCTCTCAGTGTCGTCGGCCGCGTATTGCGCGCGGTCCAGGCGGTGGTAGTAGGGACGAGCGAGGGCGCTCGCGTTGTCGCCTCGCAGAAATGCCCAGGCAAGATCGCCGACGTCGAGGCCGACGCGGGGATCGCGGTTTGCGGCAAGCGCGCGCACGGCCCGTGTCAGCAGCACCGACCGCTGTGTTCCTCGAGCGGCAAGCAGCTGAGCGAGCCGACGTTCGCTGAGAGCCGGACGAGGGTTCTGGCCCGGCGCCACCGGTCCGGGCCATTCCGCGACACCACCGTCGCACAGTGCGGTGCCAAGCTTGCGTTTTCCATCGTGCAGGTCGGGACGCTCACCGGGCTGCCCCTTTGGCGTGAGAAGCGCCAGCGCACGCACAATGGGCACCCACCGGTTTGGCTGCCGAGCAAGCACGTCATGGCGCGCGGCTAGCCGCCAGTAGGCGGGGACCGCCGCGTCGTCGTCGAGCCGGCGCAGGTCCGACGTCTGCCCGCTGCCGAGATAAGCGAGCATCCCACAGAGCGACATCGCGACGGCATGGGGAGTGACGTCCGCATCGGTATTGGCGTCAGGCATTCTCGATCTCCTCGTTCGGGACGTCGACAAGTCCGCCCTTGCGCAGACCGCCCCGCAGTCGCGCAGTGGCCCGCACGCGCGCCCGTGGAGCTTGGGCCGACGCACAAGGGAGCGATTGAAAGGCACGCTCGAGCTCGTGGTGCGCCGTTGACACAAGTAGGGCTCTGAATGTAGCGCCGGCCTCCGGCTCGCTGTCCGCGTAGGCGCTTTCACCCACGGCGCGCGACCAAAGCGACTCAAAGAACGCTTCGTCCGCAGCGCGATCCAGACGGGCGCGCGCCTCGGCGGCGCGCCGGCGTTGGTCGCGGCCTACCTTTCCACGGTCTCCGCCTGCGGCGTAGAGCGCGACGGCCTCGCGCAGCGCCGCGTCAGCCTCGGCGATCTCCTGTATCTGTAAAGCAGCGAGATCAGCGAGACGCTGTGAGTCGGTTCGAAATATCCCCCGCGCTCGCTGCGGCACGGGCACAAGGCGGGACTGAAGACCATCTGTCTTCGAATTTCCTCGCGACAGTGCTTCGGCGAGCAGCACCATGTCGCCCGCGCTCTCGTCGCTATACACCCGCGCGGCGACCGGTACTTCCCAGTTCCCCGTCAGCATCAGATCAACGATCCGTCGGTAGTCGAACCGCCCCTCACCCAGCGTAAGTGTCTTGCGTGCCTTCTCCACGAGCGACACCGGCGCCCAGGCGTCCCCCAAGGCGCCGTTGAAAGTCTTCGCCTGGAGCCGTGCGGCCTTCGAACCGGCTCTCTCTGCAACGAGCTGTCCATCGCAGCCAAGCAGTCTCACACGTCGGCAGACCTCGATCGCCCATGGGTCCATCTGCTGCACCGGCAGGGACTGTCCCTCTTTCCACTCCTCGCACCAGAGCAGTCCCGGACCACCACGTGTCAACGGCGTCTCGTCATTCCGGGTCCGGAGCAGAACGGCAACGTCGCGACGCCACCAAGCGGACAAATTCGGTGCACCGTCGGCGCCGGTCGGCACAAGGCCAAGGAATGGACGGCTGGACGAACCGCCGTTCATTCGGGCGATGCCGTAGTTACCGGAGCCCCCGTACCCCTCGCCAGTCTGGAGGCTGACTAGCGCATGTACCCAGTCCTCCGTGGTGGCCACGGCCGCGATCGAGCGTTTGACGTCGTGATTGCGAGCGGTTATCAACAGGTCGAGCGCATCCGGCGTCTCGACGCGGACCCACGACATACCCCCGGGGTCGGGCGGCTGGAGAAAAGCGGGACGCGATCGGTCGACGACGACGAGCCGCCACGGATCATCGTCGTGTTCGGGTGCCAGCGCACGCAGCAGCCTCACCCAGGTTTCCGCATCTTCCGGCGGCTCCTCGAGACCGGCCCCGCGCAACGCGAGGGCGGCGAGTTGGACGCGGAACATGTGCCAAGCGGTGCGCTGATGAGCTCGCAGCCGACTAAATCCTCGAATCTCGCCTCTGGCGCTGGCCGCGAATACCCCAGGCAGCGACAGCGCCATGTCGGCGCCGACTGAGAACACAGGATCAGCGAGCAGGTTCCCCCCTCGCCGCTCGGGGTCTCCGGTTAACAGCACGCTGTATGCACCGTTGCGCCCGGTGCGATGCCAGTACGCGACGGATCGTTGTTAGCCGGACCTGCTCTCATGTAGATAGCTGCGCGTTCGTGACTCTGTGGAAAGAGTGTGCCACGCGTCCGGTCCCCTTCCAAGCGTTCCGGCGACGACATAGCTTTCTACAAGTTCCGGTTCGCCGGCGCTCCGGAGTTCGATGAGGCCTCCCGCTGCGGGCTAACGCCTGAAAAGTCGTAAACGAACCGTTTGTCACCTATTGCGATGTGCAATCCGTCTTCGTGTCTTTCGACTTCGGGCACCTCCTCGCCGCTGAGCCCCAGGCACCAACGCGCCGGTGGTGCGATTCGGGTAATCGGCAGTCCAAAGGGGCCAACCGTTCCATCCGGCAACTCGATCACCGGTCCGCGTGCCCCGAGCCGCGTCTGTACCGCCTCGTCGACATCGGGAAAAGCGTCGGGAAACGGAGCCGATCGGTCGAGCGAGAGACTCGCACCGTGCTGGGTATCGGCTATCGCCTTCGCGTCTACTTTGATCGAATAGTCGTGCCAGTCCTTCTCCCGTTCAATCCGATCAAGTTCGTCCGAGTGCGTTGCGGCCTCTACCAGCCGGCGGTTGTCCGCCGGGATCGACCAGCGCGTTTCAACCTCGACGAGCTTGCGGGTCGCTTCCACCGAGCGCAGGTCTGTGTAGATCCCGTTCAACACCCCACGTGCCTGCCACGCACCAAGACCGTTCTCGAACGCGCCCTCGCGCGCCAATCGGTCCAGTCCGTCTTCCGGACACAACACGTGGACCGTCGCCTCGCCGAACCCGTCCGGCCGCGCACGCCGGTGTCTATGCAACCGGCCGATGCGCTGCAGCAGCACATCCATCGGGCAGAGGTCTGTTATAAGGAGATCGGCGTCGATGTCAAGCGATTGCTCGAGGGTCTGAGTGCCGACGGCGATCAGACCTCGCGATGGCGAATCGACTCCAAAGCCTTTCTCGATCTCCTCGTCAAGCCGGCGTCGATCCTCCGCGGCGAATCGCGAATGATGTAGAGCCGGCTTGCCGGCCACCGAAAAGCACAGCGATGGCGCTTCCGCGACCACCGCCTCCCATGTGTCGATCGCCGCCTTTACTGTATTGCGTACGACGAGCACCCTGGCACCTGCCCGTGCCGCGTCGAGAGCGATTCGGGCTGCGTTCCAAGTGCTCATCGTCGGCACGAGTATCGGGACGACCGGCTTGCCGGTGTCCTCCGAAGGGTCGTCGGTGTCCGGTGGCGACAGCGGCGATGGATCGTCCGATCGCCACACGGCTGGGTAGGGCGTCGCCACAGCGGCGCCGAGCGTTGGCGGTGGCCTTCCGAGCCAAGCCGCGCGCTCGCCTGATCCGAGAGTCGCTGACATCAGCAATGCCTTCCCACCCAGCGCGAGGTGATCGCGCACGAGTCCGCGGGCCACGCGGTTCATGTACGCGTCCGACGCGTGCACCTCGTCGATCACCAACAAGCTCCTCGATAGGGCCGCGCCGCGCAGATGGGCATGCTTGACCAGAAGCCCCGCCATTAGCGCCTGATCGACGGTTCCTACCGCCACCGGCGCGGCGAGGAAACGTGTCGCGTGCTCGGCAGCCCAGTGCGATCCGCCATCATCCCATCGCACCTCGAATCCCGGTAGCCTGACTCCGTCCGACTCGCCGGCCCGCAGTTGGCCCGGTACAGCTAGTATCGCCTCAGGTCCTCCGAGGCGCACCATCGCCTCGTGCACGCGGCGGTGAAGCTGCGAGGCCGCCGCGCGGGTGGGAACGGCGAAGTAGAGCGCGTCGACGAGTTTCGCCGATCGCAACCGGGCGAAGTGCCAGAGGGCCGCCTCTGTCTTGCCGGAGCCCGTTTCCGCCTCGATGATCGCGAGAGGGACATCGACGGGCAACGCGCCGACAACCGCCTGCGTGCCCCTCGGCATGTCGTGACCCGTCACCGCGCCGAAGGAGGGCATCCTGCTCGGCCACGCAGTTTCAGACAGGCCAATCCGACGTAGTGCATTGCCGGCGCGTTGCCGCGCCCGGACGGCGTAGCCGTCGAGGTCGAGCGTCAGTTCGTGTGGGAAGGAACGTAGGTCGGACCCGATCCAATCCGCCAATGCGAGTAGCCCAGCGTACAGGTGTACTAGTGACGCGCGCTCAAGCACGTCTGGCGCTATCACCGGTTGCGCGAACCAGCTGCCGAGGGCAGCACCCATCTCGTTCTCGGCGATGCGCCAATCGTAGTGCGGTAACACGGCAAACCGTCCGGAGACACGAGGGACGATCGGGCGTCCGTGGTGCGCGAACAGCGCGATCAGCCATTGCTCGTCCGACCCCGATGCGGCTCCGAGAAACGGTGCGAACAACTCGTGTGCATGACCGCTCATCGCGCCTGGTCGCGTTACGGTCATGGCGACCCAACGACAACCCTCCTGGAGATGGCCGCGGGCCGGACGGCAAAGCTTCTCCGGCCACGCTTTCGTCTGGAAGTCCGGGGAAAGCTTCCCGACATCGTGCAGAAAGGCGAGTGCGGCTAGCCAAGCCCGCTCTGCCGGTGCCAGCGGGCGGCCTGCGGCAGTGGCAAGGCGGGCGCCGATGATCGGGTGCTCGACCAGACGTTCGAACACCGCTGCGACGTCCATGCTGTGGTGCACCAGATGATGGGCAGGTCGCCCTTCATCGTCTGTCTTTCCCCATGCCGGCAACTGCCCTGTCATGTCGATTCCGGTCTGAGCACCATGGAGGAAACCGAGACTCCCGATCGCCCGCGTTGCCGTCAAGTCGTTGCTGAAATAGGCCACGACGAGCGTAATTCTTTAGTTCTTCGTGCAAACGCGGATGCAATTCGCTGCATGTACAGACGACCCAGCGTCTGGATCATCATGCCCCACAATTGGGAACGAGGGAGATCTGGCTTTGTCTGGTGCTGGGCCGACGAGTAGATTCGCCGAACGCAGAAGCCAAGCAAATCGGCCGTGTCGAGGAGCGCTATGATGGCTCAGCTACCAGGAGCCAATCATTCGCGAACGAGATAATCTCGTCGCTCGCTCGCCAGGGCTCGACGATCGAGACAACCCGCACCGTTGGTGATATTCAAGTGGCGACTGGAAGAAAGGCGCGAGCGAACGGCGGTAGGAACGGGAATGCGAACGCGGACGATTCGAGCGCCTCTCGGATCGTGTCGCGCCCCGAGCCAGTCCGATCCGTCGTCCCGGCGCGCGAACGCCTGAGGACTTGCCGCGCCTCCGAACGCGCATCCACTCGGAGCCCATCATCATGTCGGCCCTTCTGCTCATCGACTTTCAGCGCGCCTTCGAGGACACGGACGTCTGGGGCAGTGAGCGAAGCGACCCGGACGCCGAACGGCTCGCTCTCGAGATACTGGACGCGTTCCGCACGGCGGGCGAACCGGTGGTCCACGTCGTTCACGACAGCCTTCAGCCGGCTAGCCCCTTTCGCCACGGCTCGCCCGGGTTTGCTCCTCTGCCCGGCCTCGAGCCGGGCGAGGGGGAGTCGCGAATCGTCAAGCACGAGAACAGCGCCTTTGCCGGGACCGGGCTGGACACCTTGCTCCGTCGCCTTGACGTTCGACGGCTTGTCGTAGCCGGCCTGACCACGCCGCACTGCGTGTCCACGAGCGTCCGCATGGCTGCGAACACCGGGTTCGACGTTACGCTCGCCGGCAATGCCTGTGCCTCGTTTGCCATGGACTGCCCGGATGGTCGTCGCCTTGATGCCGAAACCGTGCAGGCGGTTCACATCGCGAGCCTGCACGGAGAGTTCTGTCGTGTACTTCCGAGTGACGAGATCGTCGCAAACCTGTCCGCGACGTGACGGCGAACAACGCGGCGACGCCCGCCGAAGAGAGCGTTCGCTGCTTCGACGCGGGGTCGCGATTCTTCCCGAAGCACGTCGGCGGGACGCACTGACGGACGCTATCGACGCGATGATCGCCGAGGACTTTGCAGATCCCGTTCCGGCAGTCGACGGTGCCGCCGCCATCGCCATCGCCGCCGTCTTTGTCGAGCGCCGCGAGATCGGGCAACCCATCAGCTTCCGCGTTTGCCAGATCGCGGCCACGACCCGTCGGCTTGGAGCGCGGCGGTGGCGACGCACAACGTGCGGGACTTCGACGGCTACGGAATCGATGTCGTGAACCCATGGGACGTGGCGTCGGAATGACGATCGACGTCGACAAGCGAAGGCTTTCCGAGCGTCACGTCCGACCGACGTCGATGACGCCGGCCTTGCGGGACGCGGGCCTGGACGACATGCATCGACTCCGCGAGGAGGTGACCGTGGACTCGGAGCGTCGTTTCACGGGAGGCCGTCAGCGAACCACCCACGCGGCGACGCCCGCCGGCGCCAGCATTCGCTCGCCGAACAGCAGCGGCGCTTCGGCGCCGAGTCCGGCGGC
>ENA-ORXT01005430-ORXT01005430.1-marine-metagenome-genome-assembly--contig:-NODE-5430-length-12514-cov-4.689153_pt1 | contig 12514 bp, 10 predicted proteins | sample MGYA00237868_ERZ511482 | MGnify/ENA metagenome assembly ERZ511482 | reverse complement strand
AAGAACCGCCTGTTCGACTTCGCCTTCGGGCGTTGTTGGATCGAAGGTGGTGCTCGTGGGCTCAGGAACGGGTTCGTCAACTGCCGTCTCCGGTGCCGGTTCCGTTGCTTCGGGTTCGACGGTGCTCACGACGGGCGGCGCATCAGTCGTCGTGGTGGTGTTCGGGGCGATCGTTGTCGACGTCGTTGTCGACGTCGTTGTGGTCGACGTCGTTGTGGTCGACGTCGTTGTGGTCGTGGTGTCTGGTTCTTCGATCGAATCAGGCGTGGGCTCCGAGCTCACGGTTGGTTCGGCGGCCAGGTCTGCGTCTGACAACGAACATGCGGCCAGCACAGAAGCACACACGACGACTCCTGCCATCACCCGCAACCGCCGTGCGCCGCTACCGGCAACTTCGGATCGACCTGTTCGATTCATCCGCTGATCTCCATTCATTTGCCACACCGGACTGGAGTGGACGGTGGCGCTCAACCAAACGTATTGCGTTCCGACCGCCATCACCAGATGAGCCACCAACCCGGCTGGAAGCTGACCGGCAACGGCGCCGAACTCCGAGTCCACCACCCCGACGGAAACGTTGAGATCAGCAAACCGCCTGGTGCAACCGCACCCCGTACCGACTCGATCGGTCGAGAGCAGGCAGGAGTCGACGCACCTGATGTGGCCAACCGGGCCGGCAACGAGCCCAATCTGTTCGATCTGCATCCGAACAGATCACCCTCGCCTGATGTCGCGCCGTCCAGTCGCCGACGTCGAAACGACCGCGCTCGAAACCACCGCGCTCGAAACCACCGCGCTCGAGGCCACCACGCTCGAGGCCACCACGGTCGAGGCCCGACACGTTCATCACGTCGTCGACGCGCCCCACGACGATCGAGGCCGCTACGCACGCGCTCGAGATCTCCACGCTCAAAGTCACCAAGCTCGCACTCGAAGCCACCCGACCCGGCTGACATCCGCAGCGAATCCGACAGCTCACCGAGTGGTCTGCTGATCAACACCGGTCGACCCGGGGTCAGCCAACCGGGGTCGGGTGACGTTGCTCATTACTGACTGCTGCCGTCTGCTCCGACTTGACCGGATGCGTCGTGGCTGGACGCGACGCGGTCTGCAGCGACGTGGCCGAGGGCGGGGGCGTCGGGGCCGAGGGCGGGGGCGTCGGGGGCGACGGGAACGGGCGTGACGGCATCGGGCGGGAGTCGCCTTCCAGTTGTTTGCGGCCACGTGCCCCGACCACGATCATCACGACACCGAACAACAGGGTCAACCCGCCGGCCACGAGCAAGAAGGCGGCAAACGGTGTGACAGCACCGGACTTGGCACCGACTTGGACATCGGCCGAGACGACCGACGAGCCGTCTGTGTTCATCACGACCACTGACCAGCGGCCGCTACGCGCGTTCCAGATCAGTTCCTGCTCGCCTCGACCCGACGCAGTCTCCGCCCAGAAGTCTTGATCATTCGGCAGGTCGATCGAGCTCGTCCCAGCGATCTCGCGATACGTGACCGTGTTGTCCTCGACCTCGGTGATCTCCGAGAACGCTGCCTCCGAGAGGTACCGCTCGACATCGTCTGACCGGCCGATCCCGACGAACACGTCGTCAGTCGCGCCGGCGCCACCGACCCGCACCCGCAGGTCGAGATCGATCCAGTCCAGCACCCCCGGCGACGCCTCGACCTCGACATCGTCGAACCATCCGTCAGCCGCCGCGATCGCGACGCCACTGCTCTCGACGCGATCGAGCGTGTACCGAAAGTAGCCGTCGTCGTCGGTGGCAACTGCCTGACCAAGCGCAATCGCGCCCCCGCCTGCCGTCATCGCGAAACCGGGGACGAGGGCGAGGCAACCAACGACGATCGCAATGACGTGGCCCGCCGAACGCTTCCGGCGCGCAGATGTCGGCGCCGGTTCCGGCAGCGGAGCGAACGGTGCTCCGAAATGCTGCCCGGTGGCGGGATCGCCGGTGCTGGGATCGAGAGAATCGCTCATACCTCTATCGTTGTCTCGGACGACTCCGCGGTCACGCCCGCTCGCTGGCGTCACGCAGGTGGGGTTTTCCCCACCACCAGCCTGCAGTCCAATGGGTGGCGCACATCATCGCCCGGCACAACCCAGATCGACACGTCCCAGATCGACACGTCCCAGATCGACACGTCCCAGATCGACACGACCTCGACTGGTACGACCTCGACCGGCACGACCCAGACCGGCGCGGCTCCGACCGGCGCGGCTCGCAGGGTCGTCTACGCTGCGCACACATGGCGGGGCAATGACCAGGATCGACCACATCGAGTCGCTCGCCGAACTGTTGGACGTCGAGCCAGCCGGTGACCTGCCCGGCGAGGACGACTTGCGCGACCTCCGCGACGACATCGAAGCCGACCTCGTCGCCATCACCTCCGAATGGGGCGACCGGCCCGACAGTCCACTCCGGATCACGAAAGCACGGCTCCAGAGCACCGGCATCTGCCACGCACAGGTCCTGTCCGAAGCTGAGCCGTTCGTGCTCGACACCGACGTTGCTGCCGGCGCCATCTGCGACATCGCAGCCGGCTTCGTCGTGATCCATCCCACGTTCGAACCGGCCGGCGACTGGTTCGAAGCACTCCGCTGGGCTCTCGCGCAGGAGCGGCCTGACATCCTCGAGCTCGTCGAGCGACTCGATCCCGACCAGCGAGCGGTCTTCCTCGCCACGGTGAACGAGCGCTGCAACGCGCTCGGCGACCTGATCGGCGACGTGCGGCGCAGCCAACCGACAATCCGCGAACGGGCACGCCTCCCGTTCGACCGGGCGGGCGTGCTGCTGAGCACCGAGACGGACATCCTCCTCCGTCAGCCGCACCCCACGATCGTCGAACTCAAGAGTGGAAAGCTCGGCCCGTGGGTGCTGGACGAGCTGCGCTTCTATGCCCTCGTCCGATCCTTGCGCGACCTGCGCCCGCCGACTTTTCTGTGTTCCATCAGCCTGAGCGACCGCAACATCACGGCCCTCCCCCTCCGTTTCGACGACCTCACGGCCGCGGCGCGCCGAGTCGTCGCGACCGCCGAAGCACTCGTCGACATCGACCGATCAGTCAGCGCCGGCCAGGCGGTTGCGACCAGCCCCGGAGGCCATTGCAGATGGTGTCGACGGGCGCGCTCCTGCCCAGCCGTCAGCGACACCGTCCTGTCCGAACTTCCGCCCGTCACCATGGACATGGGCGCAACGGATTTCGGCGCAACGGATTTCGGCGCAATGGACGTCAGCGCAATGGACGTCAGCGCAATGGACGTCAGCGCAATGGACGTCAGCGCAATGGACGTCAGCGCGATGGACGTCAGCGCGATGGACGAGGGAGTGTTCGATGACGGGTCCTGATCGCTCCGATCTCGGCACCGCACTCGTCGAGGCCCTCGAACCAGTTACGGCGAACTGCCACGTTCAAGCGCGCGGCCTCTCCTGGGAGGACATCGTGCGAGTGTCGGACTTCGACGTCGCGCAGGCCTCCTGGTGCCAAGCCAGCGTCGCCGGCCCGCCAGAACCGTTCGCGCCCGACATGTTCAAGACGTACAAGGCAATCGCCCTGCGCGCTGCCAGGCACCTCACGGGCGACTCCACGCCGACAGCCCTCGTCAGCACGGTGATGCAGAATCTGCAGAGCTCGCAGGATTGGCTCGGCGACTACGTCCGCGGCGTACCGGTGTCGGTCAGGATCCAGACTGCGACTCGCGCCGTCTCCTGGCTGACGAGAACCGCCGAACTGCTCGGCACCGATGACCTCACGCACTTCCGCTGCGACCAGAACTTGGAGTGGAGGTATCCCGGCTACGGCCTGCAACTGAAGACCAAGATTCCGCTGGTCAGGTCCGACGACGAGCTGTCCGTGCCGGTGCTCGTGACGACCAGCCCGTCGACCTCGTGGGACGACTCGGTGGCGTTCAGCCTGCTGCTCTGGGCACTCTCCGTGCAGCGTTCGGCAGACCATGCCCTGATCATCGTGCACTCGACCGGCGAGCGAACCGAGGTCGAGATCGACGCGCTGCTCGAACGTGGCATCGACGCCGCAGCCCGCGCTGCGCTCGCCGTCAGTCAACGCAGCTCGGGCCCCGACGGGCTCCGACGCACGCCGGTGTTCTTCACGTGCCAGTCGTGTGCCTGGCACGACTCGTGCGCCGAGCGACACGAGTCGGCAAGCCGCCCGCCGGTTCGAGGCGGAATTCGCCTGGGCTCGTCGAGAATCGGATCGAACGAGCTGTGATGTCCGGTCGAGGTTGACAGCGCCGGACGCCCACGACACTTGACCTGCACATCTTTCGATCCCACCGACTCTGCGCCCGTCGCGGCATACCCTCGACAGATGTGAATCACGCCGAACTCGCCGACCTCTGGAACTCCGCCCACACTGCCTGGGCCGAGGACCAGCCCTTGCCAGCTTCGCTCGACCGCTGGCGGGCGTGCTATTCCGGCACCGGCAAGTCGGCCGTCGACGATCTCGCCATGCCCGAGCCGTGGGTCGGCGACCTGACCAGCAGCCCGGCCGCAGTCACGATGAGCATCCAACCCGGCGCTGCGGACCCTGCGTTCCATCACCGCGACGGCGCGTGGGCCAACACCATCCAAGATGAGCACTCCGGCTCCTACGCCAACTGGGCAGCAACCGGGCCGTACTTCGGCGACGTCTGGGAATCCGCTCACGGCGCGAACACGCATGGCGCCAATCGCTTGCGGTTCCTCTCGTCGTGGACGGGTGTCGACCTCCAACCGTCGCAGGTCGTGGACTTCGCAGTCTTCCCCTGGCACGTCTCGGACTGGAACGCCAGCGCGTTCCAACTCGACCCCACGGTGCTCGCCGAGTTCGTCCTCGCACCCATTGCATCGACCGGCGCCAAGTGGGCGGTCGGGTTCGGCAAGGACTGGTGGGAGCTGGTCGAAGCACTCGGTCTGCCGATCCTCGACCGACTCGGCGACGGCGGGCGTCCCTACCCCACCCAGGTCGACCATCGCCGTTGGCTCGTCGCCGAGGGTCCCGACGGCCTGCGCATCGCTGCCATGCGCATGGACTCGATGCCCATCCCCCCGAAGCACGACGAAACCCAGGAACTCCGCAAGGTGCTCGAAGCCGGGCCCGCCGGCGAGAATCAGCCGCGTAACATGTCGATCGCGTTCGAAGCCGACCTGTCGGCGCGGCTGCGCGAACTCGACATGAGCTACACGAACATCTCGCGCCTGTTGCAGGCCATCGACGAGGTCGACCTCGACATCAGTGCGTGGCAGGCGCCTGCCGCCGGTGACGGTGTCGACCTCACCGCACGCGGCGACATCGCCGTCACGGTGCGCCCGGAGTGGGCCGACTTCGCGATGGAAGCACCATCAGGCACCTCGGTGTCGCCCGAGACCGACGGTGCGCACCGGCTCCCGCTGCCGACCCTGGCAGCGACGCGGCCCACCAGGACGGTGAAGAAGGAACCCAAGCCACTCGGCATGTGCCCGGATTGCTTCAACGTCCTCAACCCCGACGGCTCGTGCCCGATGGAGTGCGGCACCTGACACCCGGCACTTGACCACCGGCTGGCGCCTGGCACCTGGCAGGCGGCGGCCATCGTCGTTGGAGCCAACCGTCAGGTGTCGGAACCGACATGGCCGGCGCGGGCGAGATGGGCCGCACCAGCCCCGACGAAGACCACATCAGCTTCGTCCACGAGAGCTGCGGAACACCGTCCGACGCGATGTGGTCGCTCGTCCCGACGCCGACCAGTGCGCTCCTCGACCGGCTCGCGCCATTCTGATGAACCGGAGCAGCAGCGTGTGGTTCAACCGGGCGAGCGTGACTGCTAGGACGGCAGGTTTGCATCGGACTCGCCGGTCGACATCGGCAACCCGTCGAACTCGGTGACGTGGCACCACCGGCGCACAGGCGGGTGCGCCCCGCCACGGACTGGCGTCGCGGCAACATGGCGGCTGTTAGGTTCACCTGGCACAAACGCACAAGCACGGACGCACAAGCACGGACAAGGGACGCAGCAACATGGACATCGAACAAATTCAGTCGTTGGAGCTGTTCGCCGGCTTGAACGCCGACGAGCTGGCGCTGTGCGCCGAGCCACTCATGGAGTTGAACATCGTCAGCGGCAGCAGCCTGGCCAAGCAGGATGACTTCGCCTACAAGTTCTTCATCGTGCTCGAAGGGGAAGTCGACGTGCACCGCGACTTCAAGTTCGTTGCGCGCATGGGCCCCGGCGAGTTCTTCGGTGAACGCGCACTCATCCGAGGCGAGAAGCGCAACGCCCGAGTCACTGCACGAACACACTGCCGACTGGCCTGCATGATGGCGTGGGAGTTCACCGCGCTGACCGACAAGCTCCCCGTCGTGGCGGAGCGCATCAACGCCGTCATCGACGAACGCGAAGCCTGACCCTCCTCACCCGAAGACGTGCGTGCCGCTACCGGCCTGCTCGAAGATCGGTCAAAGATGAATTGCGTCGCCGCCCCACCCGACACCGCACCCCAGGCCGGCTCACCCCAGGCCGGCTCGCCCCGGACATGCCCAGGTCGGCAGATGACCTACGCCGGATCGGTATCTGCATCCCTTCCTGATTCGGTCGCGAGTTCGGCGTCGAGTTCAGCGACGTACTGCTCGAGTTTGGCGAGCGCCAGTTCGGCGTGATCGAGGGCACCCATCATGACGTCCATCAACTCCTCACTGGGCGTGTCGGCAGTGCTGAATCCGTCGAGCCGACTCCCCGCCAGCCAGGTCTGAAGGTCTGCGTCGGTCGCCCACCGCTCGCCGTTGAGTGAGTTGCCGTAGGCGGTCCGGATCCAGTCGGTCGCCGAATCCGGGTGGGGCACGACGCCACACAGATCGTTCTTTGCATCCTCGGTGTCGTACGCCGCTTCGCAGTGCGCGATGAAGGCCGCACTGAACACCTGCTGGCAATGCCGGACCGTCTGCAATGTGATGCGGTTGCCGTCGAACACCGGAACGGCCGGGCGTCGTTCGAGGCCGTCAGCGGTGCAGTCGATGTGCGCTGTGTTCACCGTCGTCGGCACCGTGCCCCCATCGAGCACGATCTCGGTCGCACCGATGCGCTGCACACGTCCCAGACGAATCACATTCGGGATGCGCCGGAGCTGGTCGAGTTCGGCGCCGGTCATCGTCGAGCAGCGATACATCGTCGGATCGACATCGGCGCTCAAGCGGAGCAGGATGCCGTCGGCTTCCAGGCGGACGAAGAGATCGGCGATCGAATCGGACTCGGCGATGTGGCGGAACTGCGCAATGAAGCGTTCGGCCGTGCCCTCGAAGAACTCGCCCGGCTGGATCGTCTTGCGGTCCAGGTACCAAGAATCGCGCGGCATCACCCAGCGAATGTCGGTGGGATCGACACCGTTCTTCAGCAGCCAGAGGCAGGCGTCCGCACCTGTCTTGCCGGCCCCGATGACGACGTAGCCATCGGCAGGCTGCTCGATCTTCGGGAGGTCGTTCAACGGCGCACAGTGCACGTCCTCTGCGACTGTGTAGGCAGGCGGCCGTTGCGACGGAACGCTCACCTTCATGTAGGTGGCGTCGACGAGCGTCGTCGCAGTGTGCACCGACCGGTCGCCTGTCGTCAGCGACACGACGTCGCCGGTCGCAGGGTCGTACTCGCTCATCGGGAGGTACGTGACGCGCCCCGACGGGAGGAAGTCACGATGCAACAGGTGGTCGTAGTACGTGAGCACCTCGACGCCTGACGCCAGCTCGTAGAGGCCCTCGTTCCAACCGACCGCGTCGATCCGGCCGTCGCCGAGCGGGCGCGAATTCACCCCGTAGAACGCCGACGGCTGGTGCAGCCGCACGAACGGATACGCATCGTTCCAGTGGCCACCCGGTCGGGCGTGGCGGTCGACGATCGTGATCGTTGTCGCATCGGTCTCGTTCAAGATCGTGTCGGCAAACGCCATGCCCATCGCGCCGGCGCCGACGATCAAGTAGTCGGATTCCATACCTCAGTGTCGCGCACGCCGACCCGGCGGTCCGGGCCGAGGGTGAAGAGCCCAGGGTGAAGGGCCCAGGGTGAAGGGGCAGGGAACAAGCGATGCAACGAGGCAACTCGCTGGCAGGCTGCACCGGTGAACGACGAAGGCGTACCTGACACCGACACTGACGATCTCGACGACACTGACGATCTCGACGATCTCGACGTGGTGGTCGGGTCCGAGGCAGCGGACCGACTCAAGATGCGGTTCGGGTTCGACGATGCACAGGCCCAGAACTTCATGCTGCTCACGGGAGCGGCCTCACTCTTCGCCGAAGAGGGTGACCCCGCCCTCGGTGACGACCAAGCCGAACGCGATGCAGCCGCCTCCCTTTTCCTGGCCGCCCTCGACGACCCCATCATCGCGCTCGCTGCGTGGGATGCCTGGGCCGAGGAAGGCCTCACCGGCGACAGGCTCCAGCCGTTCGTCGACGAGATCGACGCGTCAAGTCGCCGGCCAGGCATCACCTGGCTCCGGTCACGCCAGGCCGCCGTGCGCCTCGACAGCGACGAGTCGACGCAGTTGCTCTACAGCGTCCGCGAGTCGGGCCACGCTGCAGTGTTGATCGATCTCGCTGCGCTCCAGGCCGACGCCAGCAATCCGATCGAGGCTCGCGATCTCCTGCACGCAGCGGGCGTGAACACCGAGATCGACCTCGACGCCGCCTATGACCCGTTGACCAGTGAGCATGGCCTCGGCGCGGAACTCGCCGAAGAGATCGCACCGTTCGCAGCAATGCGTCCGAGGCCGATCGCCGGCCGAAACGACCCCTGCCCCTGCGGGTCCCGCAGGAAGTACAAGCAGTGCCACCTGGGCAACGAGTTGCACTCCCTCAACGACCGGGCGGCCTGGCTGTACCTCAAGATGATGCGCTTCATGGCGCTCACCAACCCGTTTCTGCCCGATGGCGTCGTTGCAGAGATGACGAGCAGCATCACCACATCTGACCTCGCCGAGATGCTCGAACAGTCCTACATCCCCACCGACGTCGCGTTGCACGAAGGCAAAGTGGCCGACCGTTTCCTGGAGGCCAAGAGCGCTGTCCTGCCTGCCGACGAGATCGAACTCACCGAGCAGTGGATCGCGGCGCCGCGCAGCGTCTTTCGGGTCAAGAAGTCGACCCACGCCGAACTCGACCTCGTCGAACTGCGCAGCCGTGACCGAGTCACGATCGTCGGCACCGTGCCCGACCAACCGCTCGAAGTCGGCACGCTCATCTGCGGCCGGCCCCTCCCGGTGGGCGAGACACATCGCTCCTACGGCGGGTTCCTGCCGGTCGATGAGTCGATGATCGACGGACTGCTCGAAGCCTGCGCCAGCCGCAACCTCGAGACCGTTGCGATCTCGCTGTCTCAGATCTTCGACGCTGCCGAACTCGCCGACGCATTCGCCGCCGAAGACGACAGCGACGACAGCGACGACGCCTGATCAGGTTCCGTAGCGCAGGGTGCCCTCCGGCAACAGTGTTTCGAGCGCCGCCAGCACTTCGCCCTCGTTGGCGTGGCGGCCGGTTCGTTTCTTCGAGTAGATCTTCTCGCCCGATCCATCTCGGTCGACCAGCACGTCGAAGACGCCAGCGCGGCCGGGTGTCAGCGTCAAGTCGCTGACCACGTGCTGATAGTTCGACATGATCTCGTCAGCCACGCGCACGGCGTGCGGCCAATAGTTTCAAGGGAGGCAGTACGTGATGTTGATCTTCATGTCGTGACCGTACCCAACGGGCCTACCAGTATTCCTCGTAGTGGATGTTGCCAGGAGCGTTGCGCCGATCGAGGGTGAAACCCTGCTCGCTCAACAGCTCGACCACGCCGGTCGTCTCCGGGAACACCTGCTCGCCGTCGACTTCTTCGGGCAACCCGATCATCGCCGGGTTGCCGCACAGGAAGATGTGCGACGTCTCCGCTGAGAGTGTCACGCCGAGCTTCTCGGAGAAGTCGTCGTCCTTCAGCAGATCCTGGAGGTATCTCTTCGGGATGCCCTCCTCGCGCGTCGGCATCGGCACGTAGTGGTAGTTCGGATAGCGCGCTTCGAGGTCGCGGTGCTTGTCGGCGTAGCCGAGGTCGGCGTTCTGGCGGACGGTCACCGCAGAGATGATCGGGCCGGTGTGGCCCTTGCGCAGCAGGTCGATCACCATGCCGTTGTGCGGCGCCTCGCCCGTGCCGGTCGAGAAGAAAACGATCTCGGCGTTCGGGTTCTTGACGGCGTTGAGCGTGTAGCGGCCGGCGACCTTCGGGCCGAGGTAGATCCGGTCACCGGTCTCCTTCAGCGCAAGACGCGGCGTGAGGGCCGGGGTATTGTCCGACGTCGGCGGGACGAGCACGATGTAGAACTCGAGTTCGTCGAGGCCGTTCTCGTCGGTCAGGTAACCGAACTCGTCGAAGATCCGCGACGAGATCGAATACGACCGGCGGATCAGCTTGTCCCACCGCTTCTCGGCCTCGGGGTCCTCGGCGTCGTCGATCCGCTCCTCCCAGTAACCGAGCCCGAGCGACGCGTACTGGCCCGGCAGATACGACGTGTCGCCGTTGTCGGGCTTGACCCGCAGCACCCACAGGTCCGAGTGCGTCGGCTCGAAGTAGGTGATCGTTGCGTTGTAGTGCTCCTCGCGCAGCTCGGCAATCGCACCGGTGTGGCGGGCTCGACGCTCGATGGGCGACGGCGGCGCGGGCGGGTCGAGTTCAGGGAAGCAAGCCTCGGCCAAGGCCACGCCTACCTGCCAGCCGGGCGCCGTGGTCGCCGGAGCGTCGGGACCAGGATCGCCGATGAACCAGACCTTGCCCGACTCAATCGCACCACTGGTTGCGCCGACCTCGGCGGGCGTCAACATCGACCGCGGCGACGCGAACACGATGTGGTCGAACTGCAGATCCGGCGTGCGGCGATCGCCGAACTCCGCCATCGGGAACTCACCGTCGAGTGTGATGTGCTTCGGCGCCGACCGGTACAGCAACGTTGCCTGACGATCGCGTTCGAGCTTGCGCAAGACGCTTGCACCGGCGGGCGACAGCAGCGTCGGGTCCATCCCGCTCGCCGCGAGGACGACCCGATTGCCCCCGTCCGCGTACTGCGCGGTCAGTTCCACAGCGTGGTCTGACAACCCGACGACCAGGATGTCCTGGTCCGATCCGGCCTCGAACTGATCGACATGAACACGGTCGGTGTCGGGTAGCGAGATCGGAGGCTTCCAGTCCGTGTCGTCGCGACGGTCTGCGACGAGGACGGCACGGGTCCGGTAGCTCAGACGGTTGGTGTTGACAATGAGGTGCTCGACATCGTCGAAGGACTGAGCATCGACCGAGGTGACCGTCTCACCGAAGCCGACATCGAGCTGGTTGGGCCCAATCAGATCCGGCAGTGCCACCCGCCCGGACGCCTCGACGATACGGATTCGTTCGAGACCCGAACGCAACGACGAAATTGCCACCGACAGACCACCGGCTGATCCGCCGATGATCACCAAGTCATAGAGGGCGGCGATGGGTCGGTCGGTCGAGTCAGCCATGCGAGGAACAACCTACGCATCGCGCACATTCATTCCGAAAGCCAGTCGGATCCGAACACCGCCAGTCGGATCCGAACGTAACCCGTCACATCGGCGGCAGCCATCAATGCGACGCGATCTGGTCAATGCCACGCCGCCGTTCAGCGCCGCCGTTCAGCCGTGGACGGTCATCGAACTGTCGGCGTTGATCTCGCGGTTGCGGGCAAAGGTGCCGAGGTCGAGATTCAAGCCGGTGTAGCGCGCCGTGACCTGGACCGGGTCGGCATCGTGATCGTGCCCACCCTCGACCGCTTCGATCAGCTCCGCCATCATGTGGCCAGCGACGCCAGCGTTCTTGAACTGATTGCCGCTCGTGCCGATGGCGACGTAGAACCCGTCGAGGTCGGTCCGGTCATAGATCGGGATCCAGTCGTCACTCTTGTCGTACCGATCGACGACACCCTTCTTCTCGTGCGGCAACGGCACCCCGAGCGTCGGCATCCGCTTGTTGATCCGCATCGTGTTGGTCTCCCAGCCATCGCCGGTCAGCTCCCCGAGCTCCTCGTCGGGGCCGACCGGCACCTTCGGGTCACACGGCGGGTCGGTGGTGCCGACCAAGATGTTGTTGCCCGATTGCGGCCGGAAGTAGATGCCGCTGTCGTCGTCGGCCACAGCGAACCCGTCGTTGGTGAAGTCGAAATCGGACGGCCCAGGGACGTGGTACGTCTCGTGCCGGATCGATGCGGTCTTGATGTTCATCGAGTCGTACACACCGGCCAACTTGTTCAGATGGCTGCTGTGCGGCCCACCCACATTGACCACGACCGGCGCACTCACGGTCGAGCCGTCACCGAGTTCGACTCCCGTCACACGACTGCGACCGCCGCGCTGCTCGTCGTCCTGCCCGCTGTCCTGACCGCTGTCCTGACCGCTGTCCTGCCCGCTGTCCTGACCGCTGTCCTGCTCGCTGTCCTGCCCGCTGTCCTGACCGTCGCTCTCACCGTCGCTCTCACCGTCGCTCTCACCGTCACGGCGC
>ENA-ORXT01005427-ORXT01005427.1-marine-metagenome-genome-assembly--contig:-NODE-5427-length-12523-cov-6.819621_pt1 | contig 12523 bp, 6 predicted proteins | sample MGYA00237868_ERZ511482 | MGnify/ENA metagenome assembly ERZ511482 | reverse complement strand
CGCGGCGGTCCAAGTCGGCGCCCCGCCCCGGCGAGCGGCAGCCGTCGCCACCCCGGTCGGCGGCGGTGGCGACGGTGGCGGCAGCGTCTGCCGGCCGGTCTGGGGAGGCGGCGCCCGCAGACGACCGGCGACAGCGCAATGGCGATGAACGCGACGGGACGGCTTCTGCGCGAGGAGTAGCCGCCTCTGCCGCCGGCGCCGGCGCTGCCGCTTCGCCACCGCCACCCTCCGCGGGCGACGGCGGCGGCGCGTCTGAGGATGATGCGGACGAGGTGCTCGCGTCTGGGTGCGCGCCATCGGCCGACGGCGACGAGGACCCCATGCCACCGCCCGCCGTCGGCGCGTCGGCGGACGGTGGCACCGCCACCGTCGGCGGTCCGACGGCGGCAGCGGCGGCAGCAGCGGCGGCGGCGGCGGCGGCGGCGGCGGCGGCGGCGGCGGCAGCGGCAGCGGCAGGCGATGGCGAAGACTTGATGATCATTGACGATGACGTCGATAGTGCCGCTGACGCGCCGCTGCCTGTGGTCGGCGGCGGCGACGGTGGCGGCGACGACGGTGGCGGTGGCGGCGGCGACGGTGGCGGCGGCAGCGCGGTCGGCAGTGCCTTACCGCGGCCCAACGACCCCCGCGGGGCCCGCTACGCCAAGTACCCGTGGTTCCAGGGTAGCGGCCAGCGCAAAACCAACGTGCTTTTCACACCGACACTTCGCGTGCCGGCCAAGGCCGTGCAGCTGGTGCAGGACGGCGTGGTAGCGGCCGCTGCTGTGGCGGCGGCAGCGAGCGCAGATGCAGCGGCGGCGGCGGCATGCAACGGGTCGGCTGATGCCGACGTGGCAGCCGGCGGCGCGGTAGCTCCGGGCGCATCGGGCAATAACGGCGTGACCGACGCTGTCGCCACCGCGCCAGCGACAACGGCCGTTGCCACCCGAGAGCGCTACCGGTGGACTCGCAAAGCCGCCCCGGCTGAGGCACCGCCCACCCCCCTCTATGTGTACGCGGTGGCCTACACGGCGCCCGACAATGAGTGGACGGCCCGTGGCCACTGGCCGGTCGAGCCGTTTGCGCTCGCCCTCCGGTCCGAGCTCGCCCTCGCCGACCTGGAAGTCACCCGCGTGCCGACCGCCGAGGTGATCATGACGCTGACGCCGCTCGGGCGGGTCGAGGTGCCCGCGGATCGGCTGGCGTCGGCCATCGAGTACGTGTCCCGCCTGCACGCGCTGCTGACGTTGCACCTGGAAGACGTGTGGGAGCGCCCGCTGCCCGGCGCCGGCTACTTCCTGCTGCCGCTCGACGCGGCCGGGGCGGGCGTCGACTGGGCGGCGGTCGACGCGTTGGCGTCGTTTGACTTTACGCCCCCCGCCCCCGACGCCCGCCTGCGGACGCTGACCGACGAGGAGGCTGCCGACGTTGGCCGCGGGCGGGACCTCGAGTGCGCCATTGTCGTGTCGAGCCACGACGACTACAAGGCCGCCTATTACACGACGCGCGTGGACCCCGCGTGGACGTTGAGGTCGCCGCCAAACTACATCTCCAAGCGCTTTAGAACGACCGCCGCCTACTACAAGGACCGCTTTGACATTGACGTGCCCGAAGCACACCACGACCAGCAGCTGCTCTTCGGCTCTCGCACCTACCCGCTCGAGGTCGGCAGCAACCCCCGCCAAAAGTCCTTTGTCCTCGTCCCCGACGCTTGCGTCGCGCTGCCCCTCCCCGTGTGTGCCATCACCATCCTCCGGCAGCTGCCGCACTTTGACCGCTTCATCGCGGTGCGGGACTGGTGGCACCGCATCGGCGCCGACGCGGCCGGCGTGCCGCCGGGGGTGTTTGCGCACGCCGTGACGCCGCGGCAGTTGGGGGATTACGAGCTCAACTATGAGCGCCACGAGCTGATGGGCGACGCGGTGCTCAAGACCGTGGCCACGCAGCGGGCGTTTGACGAGCAGGTGCGTTTGGGTTGCTTTCTTCTTCCCGCGTGGGTAACTCGCTCTTTTCTCACTGCCATGTGTTCACTTCCCCTGACTGGTCTTGGCGTGGCCCTTTGTGCCCCAAGTTTGTGTTTTTCTGGTCGATGCTGCATATGAGGGGGTGCGTCTGGTCTGCCCTGGGCTCTTACTGATTTCCGCGCAACTGCTTTTGCTGTACTTTTTTCATGCCGACCGTCGGTTGCTGCAGCCGGACATGGACGAGGCTGACCTGACGGCGCTGGTGCACTACATCGTCAACAACGACACTCTGTGCAATTTTGCGCTCAAGGACATGCGCATCCACGACATCTTTGCGCTGACGTCGACGCAACCGCGGTGGAAGTCATGGCCGTGGACGTTTGGGTGTCCTCTCGAAAGCCGTGCCGACGGCAAGCGCCGCTTCTTTTGCGACGCCCCAGATGGGGGCATCCTCGCCTACTTCACCGGGAAGGTCCTGGCGGACATTGTCGAAGCCCTTATCGGCGTGTTTTACATCTATGGCGGCACGACCTCGGCGATCGCCTTCCTCGACCGCTATGGCGTCCTCGACCAGGCGCGTGACACGAGACCCGAGCCGGCGGTCGACCGCCCCCTCCGCGTGCCCGGGCACGCCCTGTCGTGGACGTCGACCGACCCGCGGGAGCTGTCGGCTCAGGTGCAGCAGGTCGAGCGCCTCCTCGCTTACAGCTTTACCAACCGGGCACTGCTGGTCGCGGCGCTAACACACCCGTCATACGCGCACCGGGGGGCGACGACAACCTACCAGCGGCTCGAGTTCCTCGGCGACGCGGCCATCGGCTTGCCCATCACCCGTGTCTTTTTCGACAAGTACGAGTCCGCCTCTCCCGGGGAGCTAACGACCCTGAAAGGGGAGGGCCTGAGCAACATCTTTTTCGCACGCGTCGTCGTCGCCGTCGGCCTCCACCGCTTCCTGTGGCACGACTGCTTGACGCTCAGCGACGATATGGCGGCGTTTGAGAAGGCCCTGGAAGCGGAAGCGTCGGGCTCGTCACCCGACGCGGTCGACGCGGTGGCGCCCAACAAGGCCCTTGGGGACGTCCTCGAGTCGGTTGCCGGGGCGGTGCTCGTCGACAAGGGCGGGGACGTGGACGCCATGTGGGAGGTCATGGGACCGCTCGTGCGGCCGCACCTCGACCGCCACGCGTCGCTTGAGGTGATGACAGCCGCCCCCGAAGCAACGCTGAAACGCATCACCCACGAGGCGCACCACGTGGAGCCGGCGTTTGTGTTCAAAGAGGTGGCGGCGGCGGCGGGGACGAACAAGGGGTCGTACGTGTGCACGGTCACGGTTCGGGGTAAGCCCATCGCCAGCTGTCCGGGGCGCAACAGGCGGCACGCCCGCCGCTGCGCGTGTGAGGTCGCTCTCAACATCACGCGCGAGGGCGTGCAGCCCATCCCCCCGCGCCCACCGTCGACGCCGGCCAGGTCGCGGCGGGGCGGGGCGGCGGCGGGGGGTGGCGCCGCCGCCGCCGCGGCCATTGCGATCGCGGGGGCGGCAGAGAGCGGCCCAGGCAACAAGCGGCTGCTGCTGCCGCGGCGCTCGACGGCGGCGGCGACCGGCGACCGCGGCGAGGCGGCGGCGGCAGCAGAGGCAGACGCCGACGTTGACGGCCGGCCGGGCAAGCGTGTGCGCGCCAACGTTGGGGCGGGCGGCCGCCCGCCGTCGCCAACGTCGGCCGCCGAGCGGGCGTCCCTCCGACGCGAGTTTGAAGCCAACGAGCGCGTCGTCGACACAGGGGGCGGAGGACCGCGTGAGGGGAGGGGGGGGCGCGTCCAGGACGACCCCCGGCGGCGGCTAGACGGTGGTGGCGACGGCGTCGGTCCTCACGGCAACGGACGTGACGGACGCGGCGGCGGGGCGGCTGCCGGTGGTCGGGAGCGGGGCGAGCTGTGGAAGCGTGGGCCGGCCGCCGCCGCCGCCGCCGGCCGTAGCAGCCTCGAAGACCTGCGGCGGGTCAAGCGCCGGCGGTCGTCCTAGGCGCCTCTATGCGCGTGCGCGCGCGGACGGGGGACAGCGCGATCGGTTTCTCGGGGATGGGGACCCTGGGTCGTGGACCAACCGTGGGACCGCGCCTTTCCGCATGCATTTGGCCACCCGTTGTGCACAAACGGATGCCGCTTGCTGGTGATTGACGCTTCTCTTCCGCGGGCAGTGCCGTGTAGCACCCGTCCGGATCCCAACCGCCAACCTCCACCAGCATTCCAGCGGGTGGTACTCGTCACCAGAGCGCCGCAAGAAAAGCGCGTCTCTGACGCGGCAGACACACGAGTGGATACTTGAGCGGCCGACAGTCCCTCGTGTGTCTTCACAGCCCGGGATTCATACCACAAGCGGTCAACCGGACAAGAGCGAACAAAGCGAAAGTCGCGGGGGCAACAGAGTCGCCCCCTACTCTGCACGTGCACCTTAACAGCCGCAGACCACTCTGGGTCAGCCTCCGTCTCCCCCCTCACTGTCGCCCACCCCCCCCCACCCCCCTCGGCCCCCCGCCTGCCACGCCCGCCGCAGCCGCCAGCCGCGGCTGCGGACGCTCGCTTCGGAGCGGCCGAGCCGCTCCGCCAGCCCCGCCCAGGTGCCCCGTGGCAGCGGCGCGCCCCGGGGAACCGCCCCGACTGCCGCGCGGAGGGCGGCCTCCTCCTCTGCCGACCAGTACCAGGGGGGGTTGTGTCTGGGGCGGCCTGCAGGGAGTGTGGCAGGGGCGGCCCGGCCGGGGGAGCCCCCGTCGGCAGCGGCCGCCGCCCGTGCAAGCGCGCCGCGCGACTGGCAGCCGCCTCCGCTGCCACCGCCACTGCTGCTGCCGTCACCGACGCCACCACCGCCGCCGCCACCGCCGCTGCCTCCGCCGCCGCCAGTGCCGCCACCGCGCCGGCGACGGCGGCCAACTCCCCCCCCGAAGTCGGGCGGCGCCAAGCCGAGCGCGTCAAACGCTGCCGCCACTGCCGCCCGGTCTGCGGCGGTCGGAAGGCTGGTGGGGCCCACCAGCGAGGAGCGTGGGCGGCGCGGGGGTTTTGGGTAGGGTGACGGGGCGGCGGCAGCAGCGGCGGCGGCGGCAGCCGCCGCGGGCGCGTCGAGGGGTCGCGCCGCGGGCGCCGCGGGCGCCCGCCGTACGCGGGAGAGAAATTGGGGCAGTGACGGGGCGGTGGAGGTGAGTTGGTCGAGCGTCAGCCGGTGGACGAGGCGGGATGCCATGGTGGTGGTGGTGGTGGAGGAGGTTCGATTTTGCAGAGGAGGAGGACGCACACCGACGGAGTGTATACACTCCGTCGGCCTACATGTACGCCAGCACGGGCGGTCGCGGGGCGGCATCGAGTCACCGCGGCCTTGGACGTTGCTGCTGTTGGAATTTGTCGTCGTCTTTGCTATCACCGGAAAAATGGGGCGCTACTTTACACAGGGTCCGTGCATCTGGCCTTCCCGCCACGCCGCCAGGATGCATAGATGTTGCGCGCGGGATCTTGTCGTTCGCAACTCCATGCGAAGGCGGCCCGCACCGTCGCCTCGGCGTCCGTCGACGTGCGTCGGTCGCGGCGACGTGCGTCTATTCTGTCACCTTGTCGGGCTTTGCGCCCCGCACCTCTCGCAGGGCCCGAGTTCACCTAAGCTGCCCCCCCTTTCCCCTCGCTTTCTTTCCTCTCGTTTATTTGCCTCGTATCTGCCTTCCCCCTGGCTCCTGCCCATGGGCCGCCCCGTCACGGACCAGGCGGTGGCACGCTTGCAAGCCATCGTCGGCCCCACGTACGCCTCGTCGGACCTCCGCGCCGCCCTCTTCCGTTCTCAAGGGGATGAAAATCGGGCACTGGACCGGCTGCTCTCCGCGCCCCCGCGGACGCCGTCGCGCGGTGGTGCCCGCCGTAAGGGAGGGGGGTTGAGCGCGCGGCGACCGGTGGCGACTGTGGCGGCGACACCCCCGCGGTCATCCCCGCCATCACGGGCGGCGGCGACGTCTTCGATTTCGTCGCTGCCTCCACTGCCACCTGTACGGGCGGTGGACGCGAGTGTTTTGGCAACAGCGGCGGCATCGGCGGCCAAGTCATCTAGCGACCCCGCCTCTGGTGCGACCGCGGCCAACGGCCATTCGCTCGGTGCCCCCAGCAGTTTGTCGAAAACGACCGCTTCACATTCTGCACCGGGCACGACGGACGAGGCCGGTCCTTTTTCGAGTGCTACCCTCTCCACGCTCGCCACTCCGGCCGTCACCCCCGCGTCCACCCCAGGCGCCACCCCCGCCGCCACCCCTGCTGCTTCCTCCACCACCGCTGCGTCGACGCGCGCAGCCGACTGTCCCTCGGCTACCCCTACCCCTGCCGCGGCTACCGCAACCGACGGTGCGTCGTCCCCCTCGACAGACGACGCGGTGGCACGCGCCGCGTGGCATGCGTTCTTCCGTCACTATTACGCGTCGGCATACAAGCGGGTGGCCGCGTCGGCGGCGGAAGCGGCGAATACCGGCGGCGTGACTGCCCCTTCGGCGCCCGTCGACCGTAAGAGCGTCAACAAGCTGCTCGCGCGATGGTGGCGGACGCTGCCCGCAGCCGACCAGCGGCCGTGGCTTGCGGCGGCCGCCGGCGTGGTTGTAGGGGACGCGGGAGGTGGCGATGAGAGGGGCTGCAATGCGAATGGTACCAGTGCGACTGGCGCCACCCCAGCAGTGGGCACGGGCGGTGATGCGGAAGCGGGCGATACGACGGGCGATGGTGCTGCCGCCCCCTCGACTGTGGCCGCCGCGACGCCACCACCGTCAGCGAGTGCGGCAGCGGCTATGGATGTGACAGGCAACGCGTTGGAGGCGACCACGGCGGCGTCTGGCATGGCGTGCCCGGCGGCAGCCACCCCCGCGGCGACCGCCTCGGCGTCGACGTCGGCCTGCCCCCTCCGCTCACACTCCGAGCCGGCAGCTGGGGCGGCCGCAGGTGTTTCCAGCGTCCCGTTTTTCCCCTCGTTCCTCCCCGCGCCCGTGCCCGGTGCAACTCGGTCGGACGCGTGGCCCAAGAACCTCGCCGACGCGGCGGTCACATGCATGTGCACCTCCTCGGCACGGTCGATGGCCGCCGGCGACGCGGTCATCCTCTCCGTCGGGAGCTTAGAGCACGCGGGTAGGGCACCCACCAAACACGCGCGTGAGCGCTCGGCGGCCGGGCGACGGGCCGGTGGCCGGTCGGGCACCCCCACGCCCCCGCTCCCGTCGACGTCGGCGCCACCGACCAAGGTGCCACCGCTTCCCCCCGCGAGCGCGATGGCAATCGTCCGATTTATGCACCGGGGCTCAGCGGTCGGCAAACTCCCAGCCGCCATTGCCCAGCCGCTCGGCCTCCTCCTTTCGGCGGGACTTGTGACAGTCGACGCGGCGACCGTGGCGGAGCTCCCGCCGGGCGGCGCGCGCTTTGGGGCACGAGTCACCCTGCGACTGCGGCTGGCGCTCCACCGGCTGGTGTTTCCGGCTGCGGTTGGGGGGGGGGTGGGGGTCGCGGCGGCAGCCGCGGAAGCGGCGGCGACCCGGGGGGGGGGGGGGGGGGGGAGGGGCGGCGGCGGCGGGGATGGTGTTGCGTGGCAGGCAGTGCTCGTGCGGCTCCTCGGCGGTCTCGGTATGATCGACACGCGCGGGTTGGTCGATGGCACAGCGGGGGCGCCACCGGGGACGGCTGGCGCCCCCGCCGCCGCCGTCGATGGGGCCGCCGACGCGCCGGGTGCGGTCAGCGAGGACGGCCGTGAGGGGTTTTACGACACTGTCGAGCAGCTGACGTCGGCCGGCGGCGCCGGTACGGGTGCTGGTGGGCGGTCGTCGCCGTCCGCCCTAGTGGCGGGCGCGACGCTTGCGCGCTCTCCCCGTGGGTTGACGGCCACCCTTCGCCCCTACCAGGCCGCCGGCGTCGCGTGGATGGTCGCTCGTGAGCGGTACGGCGACAATGCCACCGCCGTCGCGTCTGGGGATGGGGACGAGGAGGACGCCGATGCCGCCGCTGGCGAGCGCCTCGTCGCGTCTGCCCGCCGCCGCTTGCGCTTGCACCCACTGTGGCGCGCGTACGCGTCCGCTGACGGCACCCCTTTTTACGTCAACGTCACGTCGGCGGTCGTCAGCCTTGATATGCCCGCCGCCAACCCCGACGGGACGCTCGGCGGCATTCTTGCCGACGAGATGGGGCTCGGTAAGACCGTCATGACGATTGCGACAATCTTAGTCAACCGGGTGTTGCGGGCGGACGGGGAAGGCTTTGAGGGCGTGGCTGAAGAGGAGGCTGAAGTGGCGGCGGCCGCCGCTGCGGTGACGGTTGAGGCCGAGGAAAAGCCGGCACTGGAGGTGCATGGCGTCAATATTGAGAGCGGCGCGGCCGACAATGAGCGTGTGAAGGGCATGGCGGATACGACTATGGACCGGGTTGGTGCGGACGTCAAGACCGAAGCGGACGCAGTCGTCCGAGAGGACGGGCCCAAGGACGAGTATATCGGTCCGGACGTCAAGGACAAGGACAATGAGCATGGCGTCAAGGAGGCTAACGAGCCTGCCGTTAAGGCCGGAGCTACCGGGATGGACGTTGAGGGCGAAGCTACCAAGACGGACGTCGAAGGCGAGGACGACAAGATGGGCGTCAAGAGCGATGTGAACGCGGTTCTTGACTGCGATCAAGTGGACGTCAAGCCCGATGCAGTGCCCGTTGCTGATGGGGACTGTCCGGACGGTGAGGCCGAGCCGCCTCAGAACAGCGACATGCTGATCGTGAAATCGGACACGGCGCCGTCGGACATAGTCGATTCGGCCGTTGCGACCCAGAATGCCGAGACGAAGCCGTCGGTGGACAGCACGGCTGCCATGGAGGTGGTGGACGCTAGTGCGCTTGCTGCGTCACCATCCCCCGACCCTGCTGGCGTGTCCGACGTGGACAGCGAGGCCACAGTTAACCCCGACAACGTGGGTGGGAACACTAGCGACGGCGGCGGCGGCGCCTCCGCCACTGCCGGGGAAAGTTGCAAGGCCGCCGCGAAGCCGACAGCGGTCGGCGTAAAGCGTCGCCGTCGTACCAGTGACACGCTGCCGACTCCCGTCGTTGCCGCGGACGCTGTTGCTGCCGACGTGCCCCCCCCGCGGCGTTCCCGGCGGGGCGTCGCCGCCGCCGCCCGCGGTCACCGCACCGTCTACGTCGAATCGCCGTCGAGCGGCAGCGACGCCGCGCCCGCGTCGGCCGATGACGCCGGCAGTGACGGTGACGATGACAACGACATCAACGACGACAACGACGACGGCGGCGTGCGCTCGTCAGACGGCAGCTACGTGGCCGACGGAGACGCGTCAGCCGCCGTCGAAGTCGTGGACAACGATGACGACTTTGAGCCGCCGCCCTCGAAGTCTGCGGTGCGGCGGCGGCAGCGGAAGCAGCCCGCGCGGCTGTCGGCGCGGCGGAATACGCCGATCACCAAGCGCGCACGCGTGGCGCCACAGCCGCCTTGCGCCTCCGAAACTGATGAAGAGGAGGCGCCGGTGCGGTCTGCCATGGAGGCTGTAGTCGTTGACGCTGACAATGGGGATGATGACTTTGAGCCGGTGCGCCCACGGCGGCGGCTGGCGGCTGCCTGCGTCACTCCGGCCGTCACGGTCATGCGGTCAATGTCCGCGGCGGCGGCGAGTGGCCGGCGTGGCGGGACGCCTCTGCGCCTCGGCGGTCTGGCAAAGTCAATGTCCCACCTCAGTCGACGCGGCGGGACTCTCGTCGTGTGCCCCCTGTCCCTGCTCGCCCAGTGGGTGGATGAGTTGGCGGAGCATGTGGCACCTGGCACCCTACGCATATTGTCTTACTATGGCGCCAAGCGCGGCACCCGTGGACCCGAAGCTGTGTCCCTGGTAAACGCGGACGTGGTCGTCACTACTTACCAGACGCTGGCGGCCGAGGCGCCGCTGGCCTCGGCCGCGGACGGTGGCAGCAGGGGCAGCGGCGGCGTCGGCGGCGACTGGGACCCGACTGACGGTGCTGGCGCATCGTCGACGGGCGCGTTTGCAACGCCCCCGCCCCCGCTGTTTGGCGTCACGTGGACGCGCGTCGTCCTCGACGAGGCGCACACGATCAAGTCAGCATCGACGAGGGCGGCGCGCGCCGCCTACCTTCTTCGCGCCTCCCGGCGGTGGTGCCTCACCGGTACGCCCATCGTCAACACCCTCGACGACGTGCAGTCACTGTTGCGCTTCCTCCAAGCCGCTCCCTGGTCCGAGCACGCGCACTGGAAGGCGCGGATCCTCGACCCGCTTGCGGGCGGCACCCCCGTTGCGGTGCGGGCGGCTCAGATGGCGGTGCGGGCCATCCTCCGCCCGCTGATGCTGCGCCGCCGCAAGAGCACCCGCGACGGCGAGGGGCGGCCGATCGTCGACTTGCCGCCAAAAACCGTGACGGTTGTGCCCGTGAAGCTGTCACCCGCGGAGCGGGACTTTTACGACGCGCTCTACAAGCGTTCCAAGACGCGCTTCGACGCGTTTGTGGCCGCGGGGCGGGTGTTTTCCAACTACGCGTCGGTGTTGGAGATCCTGCTGCGGCTGCGCCAGTGCTGCGACCACCCGTATCTGGTGTTGGCGGCGCCGTCCAAAGACCTTGCCGCATGGAAGGACCTGACCAAACTCGCCACCCGCTTTGTGCAGGGCGGGGATGAGGCGGGGGGGGGTGGCAGTGCCGCCTCGCTAGCGCGTGAGCGGTACGTGCGGTCTGTACTGATGGCGCGGTCGTCTCCGCCGGTGGCCGGAGTGGCAGTGGGGACGGCGGTGGGTCCGGGCTCGTCGACGGGGGCCCTGAGCCTCACCCCCCCCTCTAGCACTACGGCTTCCGCGACGGTGGCGACTGGGACGGCGGCAGAGGCGGCGCCCGGCACGGTCGCCCAGTGCCCCATTTGCCTTGACGGCGTCGAGGATGGGGTGCTCCCGCCATGCTGCCACGAGCTGTGCCGCTCCTGCGCATATGCGCAGCTGGCGCCTGCCGGCGGTGGTCCCGATGGCACCAGCCCCTGTGCGCTCTGCCGGGAACCGTTTGGCCGTGCCGGCCTCACGACCGCGCCGCGGGCGTCCAAGTGGGCGGTCGACGTGGACGCCCAGTGGGTGCCGTCGGCCAAAATTTCCGCCGCACTGACTGCCCTCCGTGCCCACGCCGACGACCCCGAGGCGGGCAAGGCCGTCCTCTTCTCACAGTGGACGAGCTGCCTCGACCTGGTGGAGGTGGCTCTCCGCAAGGAGGCCGCCGACAGCGGGCGGCCAGCGATGCAGTACGTGCGGTTGGACGGAAGCTGCTCGGCGGCGGCACGGGCAACGGTGCTCGCGTCGTTTGCCGCCACTGGGCCCGGGACCCCCTTCTTGATGCTCGTCTCGCTCAAGGCGGGGGGCACGGGCTTAAATTTGACCGCCGCCAACCTCGTTGTCCTCCTCGACCCGTGGTGGAACTGGGCAGTCGAAGCGCAGGCTGTCGATCGCACGTGTCGGATTGGGCAGGCGCGGCCGGTCAAGGTCCTGCGTCTGGTCGTCGAGTCCTCGGTCGAGCTGCGGATGCTGCGCGTGCAGGAGCGCAAGAGCGCCATGGTCGACGGCGCGGTCGGCACGGCGGAGGAGCGGCGGGCGGCTCGCCTGGAGGATGTCATGATGCTGTTTTCCTAGTGGGGGGATGAATGGGTGAGGGGGCCAGCGGCAGGGCGGGCGTGTGGCTGACCGCAGCGGGTCGTCGCTGGTCTGGGGTTTCCCGAGTGAGCGCCTGGCGTGGTGCAAGAGGGTCATCAAGAGCTATGCAGACTGGGGGCACTGGCACTTCCACCGCTTTCGAATCTGGCAACACGGCGTATGCCTCTCCTTCTGCGGCTCGTGGGCACGTCAAGCTCTCGGGCATCGTGAAGTTGTTGGGGCCATCCCAAGAAACTGCCATGCATCCAGGACGCGGTCCTCCGACAGAGCACGGCCTGTATGATGGCAAAGACGAGATGCAAGGCACAGGACCATCGCGGACAGCGCCGGGCCATGCCAATACCCGATCGTCTTCCTCCAGTCAGTCCCCCCGGCGAGGTGACTGCCCAGGAACAACGCGGCTCAAGAGCAGACAGACACTGTGGGTTCCAATCCCGAGGTGAAGCCCCAACTCCGGGCGCCCTCCACTGTGGCCGCTCCCCCCCCCCCGCCAACCGGCTGCCGTCTTCCATCCCTTTGCCGGGGCACCGGTCCGCGTCCCCACGTGAGAGCCGGCCCAGGGGGTCAAGCAGTGCGCGTGGCCGTCGTCCCCCCCCGTCTGTGGCAGGGCCGCCCATTGTAATCCAGCACGTGAACCAAGCGCCGCCCGACGATCCCGCCACGCAGACGCCCGACGAGACCACGAGTCGGGTGGCCCGTGGGTGGAAACGGCGCGACAGACATCACATCTGTCGCGACCCGCAGCGTCGCGGACGCGTCGTTGAGCCGCGACGCGGCCGGCCACTGCGCGGCGCGGCGGCTCTGGTGATTGACCGCCCCACGCGTCAGCGGCGCCGCGGCGGCCGCGGCGCGGCGCCCCGCGGGGCGGCGGCACGGGGGACGCGTCCGCCGTGGCGCCCG
>ENA-ORXT01005426-ORXT01005426.1-marine-metagenome-genome-assembly--contig:-NODE-5426-length-12524-cov-3.261348_pt1 | contig 12524 bp, 8 predicted proteins | sample MGYA00237868_ERZ511482 | MGnify/ENA metagenome assembly ERZ511482 | reverse complement strand
CTTAGTTTTCATGGTCGTGCTGGGCACAGTCATATTGAATGCCACTGGAGCTGGAATCATTGCCAAACTATTAGGAGTCCTATTGGAAAGAAGTAATGGTATCCTTGTGGTGGGAGCTCACAGAGCTAGTAGGCTCATAGGAAGATACCTGAAGGATAATGGTAAGCATGTCATTCTCATAGACAGTAATGTAGCCAATGTGGAAAAAGCGCATGAAGAAGGTGTGGATGCATTTACCATAGACATCTATAAGGATGACTTGGGAAACTATTCAGATCTTAATGATGTGGGCATAATGATGGCTATGACTGGTAGTGCAGAGGTTAATGATTATTCTATTAAGAACCTGAGTAAGGAATTCGGAGAGAACGGTTCTTACAGGCTCACTTCTGTGAATGAATTACAGAATCCTGAGCTTGCTGGAACCAAAAACCTTTTTTCCAAACGAGATGATTTCATCAATCTTCTAGAGGTTGCGAGGGATTACCCACAGATCACAGAGGTCCCCATTGCGTCCATCGAAGAACTCCAAGGATATATGCAGATCATCAATGATCAAGACAGGACAATTCCTCTATTTATAAAGCGAGCTGATACAGGTGATTTTGACATCATTTTATCGGACTATTCCGATATGATCGTGAATGAAGGTGACCAGCTCGTTTATATGGGTAAGTCTTTAATTATTGCTGAACCACAATTGACGTAGATGTACAAGGTCTCGATTATAAGCTTGCTGTTATGGTTGATGACCCTACCCCATCTCATTGCACAAGCTGATTGTAATCACTTAGGTGTCTGGTTATGGCACTTGGAACCTACAGGATTCTTTACACATGAACACTTGGCTTTTAATCTCGCTGCCTTAGGCGTAAGCCGTGTCTATGTCAAAGTCGCGGATGGACGAATGGATAGTATAAGATGGCCTGAACTCACAGATAAATCCCTCATATCAGCCTATCAGGAAGAAGGTATTGAGGTGTGGGCTTGGTCTTATAATTATCCAGAGAATGACTCATTACAAGCAGAATCTCTTTACCAAGCTGCCAGAACTGGCTATGACGGTTATGTTGTGGATGTGGAATCTGAATTCAACGGCCAGCCACTGGCGACTCATAATCTTTTCTTTGCTTTCTCACAGGCTAGACGCCGAGCTATGAATGATGGCATCGCAATAGACACTTTCAATCTGTATTGTACAACCTGGGGCAATCCAAAGACACATGACTTTCCCATCAGCATCATAGATCCATGGGTGACGGGATACATGCCGCAGACCTATGTGGAGCTTTGGAGTTTTGCTGACCTCGACGACATACCTCTCTGGATAGCAAAAGGCAATCAAGAATATGCGGAACTAGGAGCAACCCAACCCATACACCATCTCTGCGCTACCCAGGAAGGCCTTATGACCTCCGATCAGATCAATGCCTTCATAGCAGCATCTGGAGCAGAAACTTCCTTGTGGAGAGTGCCTGGAGGAGGCGTACCTCTTACAGTGTGGAATGACTGGATGGATGTGGACTGGGAACAAGACTTTTGTGAAGAATTGACAGATATTGAAATAATTACGACTACAACTTTCTCTATCTATCCTAATCCAACCACCGGTATGATCAATTGGAGTACAGCTGCCAATGTGACTTCCTTCCTGATTTATGACATGTCTGGTAGATTGGTACTTCAGTCTCAAGTTCCATCCCACAGCAGCTTGGATATTTCTCATCTCCCTCAGGGCATATATCTCTTAGAAGCCAGATATGAGAACCAGAGTGAGTTCTCAAAAGTAATAAAGAACTAAGACTGGATCACTTTCATCTCTTTCTATGATTTGTATCCGCCTGACAAGCAAAAAAGGAAACTAAGCCCAGGTCTTTCAGTCACAATTAGATAGATATAGATATAAAAAAACGGGATGTAACTGAGTCACATCCCGTTTAATATATTTCACATAGAAATTGTCAATCTGTGATTAATCTTGCGACTTTCACGACTTCATTATTTTTGTCCATCATTCTCACCAGATAGATACCTTTATCCAGATCTGTCACATAGTGTCTTTGACCTGACTTGTGCGAATCTAATGAGATAACGCTACCTGTCATATCTAAAATCTCAATACATTCTACTTCCTCATCACCGCTCAGTTGGAAATAATTGAGAGCGGGGTTAGGATAAATATAACTATCTGATTTGTCAATAGAGATTGTGCTGCTAGTTTCAGAAATGTTATAAGTCAAGGTTGTATTGACCATAATAGAGGAGTCTTCCTGACAAACTTCATATAACCTGAATTCCAGTATTCCCACTGCTAGTACACCATTCGGTCGAATACTGACTTTGAATACGAACTGTTCTCCTGGATCAACAGAACAAGGGGTGTCACAAAATGCAGTCTCTGTACCAAACGCATAACAAGATACACAATCGCATACTTGAATTTCCCACTCTCGAGGAAAGGACTCAGTTCTTAATAAATCCCAAAAATAACTATCCGGTTCAGACCCCGCATTAGATATTATGAATTCCAAATCGATCTTCCCTTTATCAACTTTCCCATCAACAATCGCTGGCTCTACGATCAACTGAGAAAAGCCACTAAGAACTAAGAATAAGAAGAAAACCAGTGGTAATATTTGTTTCATGGATTATCTAATTGAAAAAATTACATAATAATAATGTAGAAAGCATAAAAAAAGGGATACGACAAGTCACATCCCTTTATATATTTCACTATTGAAATTCTTATTCTTTAGTCAGCCTTACAACTTTCACGACTTCGTTAGTCTTGTCCATCATTCTCACCAGGTAGATACCTTTATCCAAATCTTTTACATCGTGTCTTTGGCCTGAATTATGAGATTCTGCAAGCATTTCTTTTCCGACTATATTGTATACAACTATACTCTTGATAGCAGCATCGTCGTTAATCTGGAATGAATTAAAAGCTGGATTAGGGAATATGAGAATATTTGAATCATCCAAAGTAGCTGTGCTGCTAGGCGGAGATATGAGATATGTTAAAGTCGTATTAGCCTTGACAGTTGAATCATCACCACATACATCAAACAACTCAAATTCCAAAGAACCGTCTGCAACGACACCGTTTGGTCTGATATATACATAGAATGTAAATCTTTCTCCTGGCTCCATTGTACAAGGCTCATCACATGATCCAGATTCAAAACCCCAATCATAACAAGTAAAACAATCACAAACTTGTATATCCCACTCATCAGGAAAAGTTCCAGTTCTTTCTAGATCCCAATAATAATTATCTATTTGGGTACCAGTATTAGTTATCGTGAATTGTAGCGAAATCCTTTCAGAATTACTATCGCCTTCTACGTTAGCAGAATCTATGACCAACTGAGAAAACCCAGTCATCGAGGCCATAGCAAAAAAGAATATGAGTAAAGTTTGTTTCATGTGTAATCTCATTTATGTAAATATATTACAATTCCATATAATTATTGTCTTATTCTATCGTTAAATAAGGCTTATTAATGTCGTAATCAGTCATTTGACAACAAATAGATCAAAAATTCAAAAGTTATACCACTGTTATTCACTTTCCTAATACATTTCATCTTATTCTTCATTATATATCGATTAGAAGCCTTAACGTAGCTACTACAGCTATGTCTGCATTTTATACTTCATCTATAATTCCAATATCTTATACGGCATATACTATTATTAAATGGTTTTCGACCTTGTCACAATCAATCGACAAACATTAAACGATAGACTTGTTGATTCTGTCCTATCTGAAATCTCAAGAAATACATCCCAGCAGGCAATCCAAGACGTTTTACCATAACTAACTGATCATCAGCAACAAAGTGCACATTATCATCCAATCTTCTACCCTGAATGTCTTCAAAAATCAGCTTATCCACCTTGAATCCAGTTTGTAATTCCACATAAATCTCATCCACAGCTGGATTTGGAAAAATATTGACCTCAAAATCTGCTTTTGTAACAAAAGACATAAAATCCAAAGCTTCCTCATAGGCTTGTAGAATCTCTCCTGACTCAGTATCCAAAGCCAGCACTACCATTCTGAGGTTGTTTTCATTGAAAGTAGAAGGTACTACATATTGAAAATCCTGTTCAAAAGTCTCTCCCACCCCTACTGCACTTACTGAACCCATCTCTCCGCCGAATCCACCTATCGCCTCCCTTACGACATCGTCATATTGCATTTCATCTGCTGGCACCGGATCTGATAAGCTCTGCCAATTTTTTCCGTCTGGACCTGACAACATTAAATCAGAAGCTTCAAAACTGAAAATATTGGACTGATCATAGGTAGGATCAGCACCTTGAATACTGTCTTCCACTATCAGCAATACCAGTCGATGTATAGCCATTTCCAGTGTGGTAAAGGCTGTACCCTCGACCCTATAATTCAATACTCTGGTGGCAGGGTCGTAGGCGTAATCTGTGGAAATAGATATAGGCGCAAGTGCTTCATCCATACGGGTGATGCTCTGAGTAAGCTCCGTCGTCTGACCATACAGCTTTCTGTTCAGGCCTGCTGAAGGTAATCCTTGACTACCCTCAAGGCTATTGAATCCCAACTCATATAAAGGCAGGACCATGGGATCATCAGTATGGATGGAGAGCACTACAACTCCATCACCTAATTGTGCTTTCAGCTCCTGCTTATCCACGATCCCTTGCGGACAGATGGCACAACCCGTACTGGTCAGTTCTTCATACAGTCCAACTTGTTGGACTCCCGACTCAAAAAAGAAAAAAGTTCTTTTTTCATTCCGAGAATTATAGGGCTCATTATTAAGAGTTTTAATGGTAAAGTCCATCACCAATTTATCTGCATCTAGCTGATCAGTGTTTGGTATTGAGAATTCTGTAACTTCTTGCGGTCTCAGCATCAGGTTATTCAATCCGTAAGAAGCGCTAAGATTACCGTTGCCAGAAACTATTGTCACTTCCAGAGTCATATCTTGGATGATCTCAGTCCCTTGGTTCTGGATGTTGACGATAATCTCAGAACTTGAAATCGCTTGATATCTGTCACCGTTGATGTCTGTTATCTCTGCCGCAAAAGCTGATGAGGGCTGGGTCACCAGAATATCATCCACAGTCAATGCATAATTGTCAATTCCATTCTGATGAAAAGCTATTCTCACTTGTGAGCCCCTGTAAGCACTAAGATCCAAGGACCGCTGCTGAGGGGTGGCAGATTCATTGTTGACTATAGTCAAAATGTCTGTAAAGTCTGCTATGTCCAACCCACCGTTTCTGGACAACATCACTCGGTAATTCTCTAATTGTGAAGGTGCGCCACTCAGTGAAGCAGCCACCCATGATAATTGAGCACCGTTCATTGTCAGATCTATAACAGGCGAGATCAACCAATTATCAGCCGTACCGCCATTCTCAAAAGCCGAGACAGCAATGGCTCTGAAGTCAGAGCTGCTCGATATGGGAGCTACTTGAAAGCCCCCACTGAGGCCTTGGAAGTCGCTGATAGGTGTTAATTGGTCTTCGTCAAGAGAGGTGAATCCATTAAGGCCTCCCGATTGAAAATCCTCTATGAATATCGTGTCTTGAGATAATAGAAATAATGGTAAAGTAATCAAAAGTAGGGTTAAGTTTATTACCCTTAAGCAAATACACATAAGCATATGTTTTAATATCAGCTAAGGTACTACACTTCTATCTCTCAAGCCACAACACAAAAAAGAGGCTGTGATCATATGACCACAGCCTCTTGTATAATTTATTTTCAGTCTTGCTTATTTAGCAACACTTACTCTTCTTACAACTTCCTTGTCACCTACAGTCATATAGATAACATAAGCACCTGGAACTAGACCGCTAACATCGATAGTAGATCTGTTACTTCCTGATACACTGTTCATTCTTTCAGTAAGAACAGTTTCTCCTAGAACATTCACCATTCTGATATTGACATCAGAAACCTGATTGACATTCATATCCACTGTCAATTCATTTACTGCAGGATTGGGATATACAGCGATAGACTCATCTTGATCTAGCTCGTCAAGAGATGAAAGTGCATCAGTATTAATGTTATCTACATAGAGATTATCTCCATACTGCGATGTGAATTGAAATCTTACTATTATCTCTTCACCGATATAATTAGAAAGATCTATCTGAGCAGATTCCCACTGGTCTGCATCTGGTCTAAACCACACATTATTAGGATTGTTTACTTCTGGCGCAGTCGCCAGATCAGATCCTGATTTTTCCCATAGTGTTGTGAAGTTCTCTCCACAATCTGTAGAAATCTGAGCTGCCATTCCATCATTTGAACCTTGAAATGAAGTATAAGCGTAATCCCATGTAATTGCTGGCGTTGCTGAAGTTACCTCCACTTGGTCAAGAATAGTAGCACTACCCATTTCTCCAGCATTCGCCCAGAAATAGAAAGGTATAAGTAGAGAATTTTGTGACATTCCGCTGCCACCCAATGGTGCATTTCCACCCCAAACGTCTTGGTTTACAACCAGGAAGTTAATTGGCGCATCTACAATCATGACAGTAGTTACATCTCCTGCAGTTTCAGACTCGAAACTGTTTTCTACACTTGTGGTAGCACCACCAATTTTTCCAGCAGCTATAGTTGTTGTCACATTACTTAATTCCCCTATGTCACCATCCGCTTCCACTTCATAATAGATTACATTGTTACCTCCTGGCAGATCCAGTTCTGTGAGAACAATATTATTGAAGCCCCCAGGTGGAATCGGTGTATCTATTGTTCTTCTTTCTATCTCGAAATTATTTACGTAGAATACAACATCATACTGATCTACTGTTGCTTTTCCAGGATTAGTAACGAGAATTTTCGGTGTGAATGCATAATCACATAAACCGCCATCTACTGTACTGGTATTCTCTATCGCCAAGTTCACATAATCACCTAATACTATTGGCACTGAAGTTCCAGCATTTACTACTCTTTTCGTAAAATCATCCTGTACAAATGCAACAACCTCTAGCTGTGTAATGTCATAAATGTTAATACCTGATATATCCATGCCGTCCCAAGTCATTTCCCAAGTTTCTCCAGCAGCTATTTCTGGAACTTCTGTTCCATTTGGGTTAGTGAAGAATTTTTTCATGACACCTTCAAAATGAGTCATAGGTGTAGTTCCTGGTGGGCTGTCCCAAGTGATGACTTGCTCTGTCAGAGCTACTCTTAACATATCAGTATTCATACTGTAAGCATCTGATCCTTCATTGATGACTTGGACAGCAATATCCAGTGACATTTCATCTGCAGATAAAGTGTGACTTACTGTTATGAGCACAGGTGCATCTCTTGATATCGCTTGGTCTATTGCTGATTGTGGCAATAAATCAGGAAAAGTTCCACCTACAGATTGCCCATCGAGGTAAGGATCAGGGGCTTGGTTGTTTCCATAATAAGTTCTTCTTGTATCCACCTCTCCTGTGTTGTCATTATACATTAATTCCGGCCCAGTTGGAATTGGAACCTGATATCTTAATTGCACAACATTATCTGCATTGAGAGCCATACTCTCGTCAATAAGGGGTGTAGAAGTTGCACAAGGAGGACAATTGGATCCTGTGAATTCTTCAAATAAAGCAGTTCTCTTTGACTGACCATAGATGGCAGAACAAATTGCTAATGCTAAAATTGATAGTAAAATTTTTTTCATTTCTGTATTAATTGATTAGTGATTTAACTAAGAATACTCTAAACGGACGTCAATGTACGGAATTATGGCTTATTGAATGGCTCTCGTTTCTCATAAAAATGTCCGCTATGATCGTTAATTAATTAATTCCAAGATCACCATAAATCCTGTCGCATTCCTCCTACTAGTCTCATACTTGAGTATAATGAGTTTAGATATCATGTCTAGTATACATGGCATTACTCTTCTCATCTGGTAAGTAAGAAAAGCAACTTTCAGACACAGTAAACCTTTAGAAAAAGTTCGACCCTCTATAGTTGAATATCGAGAAGCAAAGCTTGGATTATAATGCAATTTACTTGTCATGCAGCCGACTTTGGAGAGAAGATGTTTCAAGCAATAACTACATTTGAAATCTATTCCATTGGTTCCATTCTATCTGTCACCCCTATGGTGACCCCCGCTATTTTATACATCTAAATGTCAAGTTATATGAGAAAGACAATCCTGGCTTTTCTTTCTGTATTCATATGCCTACTTCTAACTACTCTGACTACCTATGGGCAAGACAAGATCAAAGTCGTCGTTAATGGAAAGCAGGTCATACATACCCTGAGAGCACCACTTAATTCAACCAGAACCAATGGCAACTGTACACGACTACCTAATAGGACCATAGATGGAACCTGCAACAACCTCACTGATCCAATCACCTTTGAGTATGGTGCAACTGACATCCCTCTCAGAAGATTATATACCCATGCTTATGCTGATGGAATCAACTCCATGGCTGGACCCAATAGACCTAATCCCCGCTCCATATCCAATACAGTCGTGGATCAGACCGGAAATATTCTCAGCGCCAATAGACTGAGCAGCATGGTCTTTACTTGGGGCCAATTCCTGGATCATGACATATCAGTCACACCAGCTGGCTCAGAATCAGTTCCTATATCGTTGCCTGCAAATGAGCCAACTTTCGTTTCACCGATGGAATTCCATAGATCTCTGATACATCCTGGCACAGGCACCACCATACCTAGAGCTCAGACCAATCTCATAACCGCATGGATAGATGGATCCAATGTCTACGGCTCTGAGCAAACCAGAGCTGACTGGTTGAGAACTTTTAGAAATGGCAAATTAAAAACCTCAACTGGTGCTTTATTGCCCTATAACACAACCACCAGCGAACAGAATGGTCCCATCGACCCCACAGCACCATCCATGGCCGGTGAAGACACCAATCCTAAAAAATTCATAGCTGGCGATGTCAGAGCTTCAGAACAGCCAGGCCTGACTTCCTTGCATACTTTGTTTGTCAGAGAACACAATAGAATCTGCGACCAACTCATAGCCTCCGGAATGTCCGATGATGAGGCCTTGTATCAGAGAGCCAGAAAAATAGTAGGAGCACTGATGCAGAAAATAACCTTTGAGGAATTTCTGCCTGCCTTGGGCCTTGACCTGGAATCGTACACAGGTTATGATCCAGCAGTAAACCCCGATATTTTCAATGAATTCTCTACAGCCGCTTACAGAATAGGCCACACCATGGTGACTGAGCACTTACCCCTGGCAGACAATAATGGTCACCCCACCACCAACATTCCATTGATGCTAGCTTTCTTTAATCCTTCTATTATTGCTAGCAATGGTGTGGAACCCATACTGATGGGACTCATGCATCAGACACAGCAAGAGGTGGATCCCTTTGTCGTTTCTGCACTCCGTAATTTTCTTTTTCCGATACCTGGCAGTGCCCAAGCTTTTGGTCTGGATCTGGTAAGTCTTAATATACAACGAGGGAGAGATCACGGTCTCATAAGCTATATGTCATTAAGAGATTTAATGTCTTGCGAACCCATCACCGGATTTGATCAGATCAGTTCTGACCCTATAATCAGTACAAAATTGGCACAAGCCTACAACAACGATTTGGATGCCATAGACCTATGGGTAGGCCTACTAGCAGAAGACAAGCTGGCAGGCTCCAGTTTCAGTCACACCATGTCTCAACTGCTCTATAAGCAATTCTCAGCTCTCAGAGACGGAGATTTCTACTATTATGAAAACGACCCTGCACTCAGCACTGACGATAGAAACAGTATCAAGGCTACTACACTGGAGGATGTGATACTGAGAAATACCACGATTAATAATCTCAGCACAGCTTTCTATAATTAAGACCAGCAAGAAAACCTTCAGCACTCACAACCTTACTTATAATGAAAATCAATCAACTAAATAAAATTGCTTTTGTACTAAGCTTGTTTTTACTCGCAGGAATATCTGTCGAGGCTCAAACCCAATGGACGGAGAATTTTGAAAAAGGCTGGGGCATATGGAATGATGGTGGTGCAGACGCGATGAGATTGCTCAAAGCCACTAGCACGCCACAAGATATATACCATGCCAGACTCAGAGATGACAATGACCAAGCTTCCAGCATCTTTACGGATATTCTTGATTTGACTCTTAGTAGTCAGGCCACTATTTCCTTTACCTACGAAGCCCATAGTATGGAAACAGGAGAGGATTTTTTTCTGGAATACTCTGATGATGGCGGCAATAGTTTTGAAATTATAAAAAATTATGTGAGTGGAGAGCACTTCCAAAATCGTGAAATCATAAATGAAACTGTTACCATCAATAAAAATTTTACTAACAATACTGTCCTTAGATTCAGATGTGATGCTAGTTCTAATTATGATCAGATTTACCTGGATGATATAAGCATATCAGCAGGTGGCAGCACAACTTATGACTGCCCCACCCTCACTGCTAACATAGGCGACATCTGCAATGATGGCAATCCTGCAACCAGTAACGATATGATTACCAGTGATTGCACTTGCTCAGGGACTGTAGCCGCTCCTGCAGAATGCACAGGCAAAATCACTTGTCTGGAAATAAATCCACTTAATAACTCTGAACTGATAGGTCAAGTGAATGGTAAGGAATTCTGTTCTGACAGATTCACAGGTTCTGTTCTCAGCATCAACGCTACTGTATCTGGCACTCATCAGAGTATGAAATTCATCATAGAGTCACCACTAGGGGTTGTTACCTCTTTGGAAAATAAAGAAAATTATAGCTCTGATAATTTTGGCGCTACCACAATAGGCACCTATAAGATCTATGCAAAGCTTTACAGCCGAGACAATCAAGCTGGGACCCTCTGTGACCAAAGCCACGTTTACTTTACTATCAAAGATTGCGCATCTGATTACGATTGCCCCTTACTTAATGCCAATATCGGAGACAACTGTAATGACTTCAACCCTACTACTAATAATGATGTCGTCACAGCTTATTGCACCTGCGAAGGCACACCCAATATCCATAACTGTAATCATAACCTGATCCATTACCAAGGATTCGAATCAGATATGGGTCTATGGAGAGATGGTGGTCCTGATTGCACCAGAGTTTTAGAGCCAAATAGTTTTGCAATGGGCAATTATTGTATCCGACTGAGAGACAATAGTGGTGAGGCTTCCAGCCTGATTTATGACAACTTGAATCTTGCAGGTGCAGCTGAATGCAAAGTCAATTTCATTTACTTTGCTGAGGGTATGGAAACAGGAGAAGATTTCATACTGGAATATTCTACTGACGGTGGCACCACCTTTAACACCATAAAAAAATGGGTGGCAGGAACAGATTTTAACAACGGTAATAGAATTTCACAATCAATCAGCTTCAGTGGAAATTTCTCCGCTCAGACTCAGCTGCGTTTCCGTTGTGATGCCAGCACCAATTTTGACCTCATATTTCTGGATGAAATTCACGTCTATGCATGTACGGGATCAGGCACTCTCTACGATTGTCCTGCCTTAAGTGCCCATATGGGAGACAACTGTAATGATGGCAATCCCAACACGATCAATGATAGCATAAACACTGATTGTACTTGTGAGGGCATCCCTGCCAGCACAGGTTGCACAGAACAGCTGATTAATGAGGAGGGCTTTGAGTCTGGAATGGGCATATGGAATGATGGCGGTGCAGATGCTTTGAGATTCAATGATCCTGACAGTTACATAGATGGGGCTTACACGATCAGACTCAGAGATAATAGCGGGGAAGCATCAGGTATCATATCTGATCCATTGAATTTTAATGGTGTTTCAGAATGCAGAGTCGATTTCAAATACCTGGCATTGAGCATGGAACCCGGGGAAAAGTTCCTTATCGAATATTCCACTAATGACCAATCCTATGATCTTATTCACCAATGGGTGGCTGGAGTGGACTTCCATAATGGCGATGTAATGACAGAATCCATCTCATTCTCTGGAGATTTTTCTACCTATACTAAAATAAGAATACGATGTGAAGCCAGTAGTGACTATGACTATATCTACTTGGATGAGATACAAATCCACACCTGTTCTAATGCAGGTATCATTGCAGAGGGTAATGGTGATACACCTGCTGTAACTTATGATTCCACACAAAATGCAGTCGTCACCCTGAACCTGGATCAGATTCTTAATTCTGAACTTGAGACTACTATATCCGTGTATCCCAATCCCGTGACAGGTCATACTTTGCATATGAATATCAAGACTCAAGAGGACACAAGTGGTTCTGGTTCCATTTACTCACAATATGGTGAGTTCATTCAGGATTTTGAATTTTCGCCTCTCTATGAAGGCTCGAACCTTCGGCAGCTGGATATAAGTGATGTGGGGGCTGGAGCTTACCTGCTCAAAATAGAGATAGGTCCAGAAGTACTCTACGAAAAAATCGTCATCCTCAGATGATAAAATGATTGAGTATAAATTTTATGAGGCTGTATCATGATCATGGTACAGTCTTTCTTCTGTGGAGCTGGTATTGAATCACGACCTT
>ENA-ORXT01005425-ORXT01005425.1-marine-metagenome-genome-assembly--contig:-NODE-5425-length-12526-cov-58.721504_pt1 | contig 12526 bp, 9 predicted proteins | sample MGYA00237868_ERZ511482 | MGnify/ENA metagenome assembly ERZ511482 | reverse complement strand
ACAGGAGATTCAGAGCGACATGAGCATGACCACCGAACCCAGCTCGGGTTGTACTGGTGGCACCACCAATTCCTAGCCGCTCGTCGAGGCCGACCGCAACGGAGCTACCTGGTGGTTATGGTCGGCTGCACGTATTGCCAGCCGAAGCGGCCTTTGATGCACAGGTGGCCGTTGGTCACGCTGTGGTCGTGGGGTGACGTGACCTTGACGATCGTGTTGTCCTGTACGTGCATCTCCAAGTTGCATCCCACGCCGCAATAGGAACACACGGTGGTGGTCACCGTTTGCTCTTCGGGCTTCCACTCGGCGGCTTGGCGAAGGTCCCATTCGGTCTTGAACTGCAGCGCGTTCGTTGGGCACACGTCGACGCAGTTGCCGCAATACACACATGCCGAGTCGGGAAGCGTGACGTCGAATTCGGTACTGATGCGGGCCGCGAATCCACGGCCCGAAACCGAAATGGCGAACGTGTGCTGAGCGTCGTCGCCGCAGGCTTCGACGCACTTGTAGCAGAGCACGCACTTGTCGTAGTCACGGATGTAGAGGTCGTCTTGGATCTTGACGTCTTCGTCGATTTTCTCGGCGGTGGGGCCGTAGCGAGTGGGGTCGGCGCCATAGTGCTCGCCCCATGAGTTCATGTCGTCGGCTTGGCTCAGGTCGACGCCAGACCCCAGAAATTCGAGCACCATCTTGCGGCTGTGGCGCACTCGCTCGGAGTCCGTTTGCACCACCATGCCTTCTTCGGCCGGGCGCGAGCACGACGGAATGAGCGTGCGGCTGCCGTCGAGTTCGACCACGCAGACTCGGCACACATTGACCGGGGTCAGGTTGTCGGAATAGCACAGCGTGGGGGTGTCGATGCCAGCGGCTTTGCAGCCGTCGAGCACGGTGCCGCCTTCGGGGACCTTCACGTCGGCGCCATCGATGTTGATGGTGACCGTGCGAATGCTCACGTCTACTTCAGTTGGGTTCATGGTCCGTATCCCTCCGCTGCGCTCAGACCGTCGTTCGTCGAACATGGCGACAAATCAAATTGTCCATGCGCCTGGCGCATGGACTTTTGGGCGATTGCATTGATCATGAGGATTCTCCGATCAGGCCGAGCGCCAGGGCAGAGGCAATGGCGGAGCCGGCGGTGTGGCCGAGGCCGCAGATGGATGCGTCGGCCATGGCCGAGTTCATGTCGGCGTGAAGCTGGCGCTTGTCGGGGGCGAGGCCGACCCCGTTTTTGGATCGCAGCTCGACCATCATCTCGTGCTGGCGCACCGCGCCGACACGGCACGGCACACATTGACCACACGATTCGTTCTTGAAGAATTCGGCGATGCGGGTACACATGTCGGTCAGGTCGGTCGAGGTGTCGAACACCATGACCACACCCGAACCCAGCGTGGTGCCAGCAGCGCGGGTGTCTTCGAGCGTCAGTGCAAGATCGAGCGACTCAGGTGTTACGAACGATCCAGCAGCGCCACCGAGCAGCACGGCGTGAAGTTCGCCGGTCACTCCCCCGGCAACCTCGAGCAGTTCGCCGAGCGTGGTACCGAAGGGAAGCTCATAGGTACCAGGATCCGTGATCGCCCCCGACAGGCAGAAGAGCCGCGTGCCGGGCGAATTCTCGGTGCCGATCGACCGGTAGGCGTCGGCGCCATCGAGCACGATGGGCAGCACGTTGAGCAGCGTCTCGGGGTTGTTGATTGCGGTTGGCTGGTTGAACAGCCCGTGCGTGGTTGGATACGGGGGCTTGTTGCGGGGTTCACCACGGAAGCCTTCGATGCTGTTGAACAGCGCCGTCTCTTCGCCACAGATGTAGGCGCCGGCGCCGCGACGCACTTCGATGTCGAAGGCGGCGTCTGAGCCGCCGACCGAGGCGCCGAGCAGGCCAGCGGCGCGGGCTTCGTTGATGGCGTTCTCGATCCGGGCGGTTGCGAGTGGATATTCGCCCCGGATGTAGATCCAGCCGTTCTCCGCGCCGATGGCCACGCCGGCAATGGTCATGGCTTCGATCAAGGCAAACGGATCGTTCTCCATGATCGTGCGGTCTTTGAAGGTGCCCGGCTCGCTTTCGTCGGCATTGGCGACAACATGTTTGGTGTCGCCCTCGGCGTCGCGCACGGCGCTCCATTTGAACCCGGTGGGAAAGGCGGCGCCGCCACGTCCGGACAGACCGGAGTCGCTCAGCGCAGTGAGTACTGCGTCGGGACCGAGTTCGATGGCTTTGGCCAGCGCGGTGTAGCCACCATGTTGGCGGTAGCTCTCCAAGCTGTTCGGATCGACCACGCCCAGGCGATGCAGCAGCCGCAGTCCATCAGAATTTTGCTGGGGCCGCATGTACGGATCAGCATCGGCCTCGACGATGTCGGGCCCACGACGGCCTTGGATGAACACCGCTGGCGGACGTTCGCACTGGCCCAGACAGGGGCTCTCGTGCACATGACCGCCTTCGGCTTCGACGGCAGCAATCCGCGCTCCGGACAGGGCGCGGCAAGGACCGTCGACACAGACGTGGGTGACGGGTTCGTCGTGACCGGGTGCCTCGTCGACGCGGAACATCTCGTAGAAGCTGGCAACGCCGTAGGCCTCGGCCGGAGGCACCTGCAGTTCTTCGGACACATAGTTGAGACCGCCCGGGCTGATCCAGCCCGCCTCGTTCTGCAACGCATGCAACGCCGGCAACAACATGTGGCGCAAACGGTGACGACGCTTGGTCCCGCCTCGCACCAACCGAGCATGCTCGAACACCAGAGCGCGCTCATCACCCAACACCGCATCAACAGCAGCAATCTCACCAGCCGACGCGGAGGCATCAGTAAATTTCAAATCAGCCATGTCGCCTCGCAATCGCCGAGTCGGTGATCCCGGACCGCTTCGCTAACTGGGGTCATGAAAGGGCCGATGCGAGTTTGTCGACTCGAATACTTGCCGCTTTGAATTCGGCGGTGCCGGAGCGTTTGTCCCAGGCGTCGCTGGTCATGACATTGACGTCAACGAGTTCGGGGAAGTGGAAGGTGGTGAAGGTCAGGCCTTCGGGGATGTCGGGTTGGTAGCGCACGGCCATCTCGACGGTGCCGCGAGCCGATGAGACCTGCACGGTTTCGCCGTCTTGGATTCCCATACTGGTGGCGTCGACCGGGTTCATGTCGAGCGCATCGCCGTAACGGATCGGCGAGTTGAAGCCGCCCGATTGCACGCCGGTGTTGTACGAGTCGAGCGCGCGGCCGGTGGTGAGCCGAAGGGGGAACTGCTCAGACAGTTCTTCTTTGGGTCCTTGGTGCACGACCGCGCTGAAGGGTGCGGGGTCGCGTCCGTCGAGATCGTCGGCCCACAACCAGGCGTGCAGAAACGGCGAGCCCGGGTGTTCCAACGAGGGACACGGCCACTGCAAGCCGCCTTCGGACTCGAGACGGTCCCAGCTCATGCCGGCATGCATGGGCGACAGCGAACGCAGTTCATCCCACAGCCCTTCGTGATCGGGCGTGCCCCAATCGACGCCCATGCGAGCAGCGATATCGAAGATGATCTGGATGTCGTCGCGGGCCTCGCCCGGAGGGGTGACGGCGGCGCGCACCCGTTGCACTCGCCGTTCCGATGAAGTGACCGTGCCATTGGACTCGGCCCAGGCAATCGATGCCGGCAATACCACGTCGGCCATTTCGGCGGTGCGGGTCAAGAAGATGTCTTGCACCACCAACATGTCGAGGCCTTCGAGCATCTTGCGGGCGTGGTGGATGTCGGCTTCGCTGTCGGCTGGGTTCTCGCCGATCACGTAGACGGTCTTCATCTCGCCGCGTTCCATGGCCTCGAACATCAGGGTCAGATGGATTCCGGGATTCGGATTGAGCTCGACGCCGTACACCGCTTCGAACTTGGCTCGGGCCGCGGGATCGTTGACGTTCTGGAAGCCGGGCAACTTGTCGGGCAGCGAACCCATATCGCCGCCACCCTGCACATTGTTCTGGCCGCGCAGCGGCACCAAGCCGCTACCCCATTTGCCGACATGTCCGGTCAGCAGCGCCAGGTTGCACAGCGCCAGCACATTGTCTACGGCGTTGTGGTGTTCGGTGATGCCGAGCGTCCACAGGATCTGCGCCGACTCGGCGGTGGCGTAGGCGTGGGCCATCTCGCGGATTGCTTCGGCGGGCACGCCGGTGAGTTCGCTGCCACGCTCGAGCGTGTAGGGCTCGACGGAGGCCTTCAGTTCTTCGAAGCCGTGCGTGGAATGGGCAACGAAGTCCTTGTTGTGCAGGTCAGCCGCGATGATCTCGCGAGCGACGGTGTTGGCCATGGCGACATCGCTGCCGACCTCGAGGCCGAGCCAGACGTCGGCGAACTTGGCCGACGAAGTGCGCCGCGGGTCGACGGCGTACATGGTGGCGCCGTTGTCGATGCCCTTGAGCAGATGATGGAAGAAGATCGGGTGCGCTTCGCGAGCGTTGGAGCCCCACAACAAGATGACGTCGGTCTCTTCGATTTCTGTGTACGACGACGTGCCGCCGCCTGCTCCGAGAACTGTGGCCAGACCGACCACCGAGGGAGCGTGTCAAGTTCGGTTGCAGGAGTCGATGTCGTTCGACCCCATCACCACCCGGGAGAATTTCTGGGCGACATAGTTCATTTCGTTGGTGGACTTGGAGCAGCTGAACATGCCGAAACTGTGTGCACCACCGGCGCCTTGTTCACGGGCGGCGCTGAATCCTTGGGCTACCCGGTCGAGTGCTTCGTCCCACGTGGCTGGCACCAGCTCGCCGTCGACCCGCACCAGCGGCGTGGTCAGGCGAGGCCGTGGCAGGTGCTGTTTTGTCTTGTGCTTTCTCACGAAGCGGTCCCCTTGTTAGAGGCTCTAACTCTACACGGTGCCTTCGCGACTGTCTCGCCGTACCGGACGCCACCGATGGACAATTGGTCAGTACGACATGTCGCGCTCAGATCACCTGTTGCAGCACCACACGCGGCGGTGAACCGGCGGCATCGCTGAAGATGGCAACGTCTTTGATAATGGCCTTCTTGGCGTCGTCATCGTTGAAGAACTTCTCACTGAGATCGCTTCGATTGCTGAACGCACACATGGCGATGCCGTCGAGTTCCTGACCGTGGATGGTGTCGACCACAGCCAGCTGTGAGTAGTCGCACATGGCCTGGTGCATCTGCAGCGCCAGCGGGCCATGGTTGTCGCGCCAGTGATCGTCACACTCGCGATGGGTCATGGCCGGATTGCGCACCAAGCCGAAGGTGGCGATCGAGCGTTCATCGGTCGGCTCGGTGACCGGCGCTTTGATCACGCGACTGAAGCACACATACATGCCCACGTCGCACACCGCTCGCACCGCTTCGACATCGTCGGTGGCCACCCGGATCATCGCCGAGTACGGACGGGTGTCGCGCTCGCTGGCGTGGTTGCGATACGCCATGCCTCCGAGCTGGCTCGCTACCTGCGCAGCGGCATCGGCGTCTGTTCCAAATCCAACCAGTTCGAGCATCCAGCCATCTTGACACGAACACCTTTGTGAGGGTTTTACCGCGCATAGCGCGGCCTGCGCCTCACAGAGTGGGGTTGCGGGCGTCGAGCAGGCTGTGAACGAAACGGATCGTTGGCGCGTCGATGCCTAGTTCGTCGGCGCGTCGGAGGGCGGCGCCGTGGATGGCGTCGTGTTCGGTCGGACGTCCGGCCAGGGTGTCGTACAGCATCGAGGTGCCGCCGTCTCGGCCGTTGGTTGCAATCGTGTCGACGATGCTTTCGGCTTGATCAGGATCGAGGTCGGCGCCTTCGGCCTGGGCCAGCTGCCAACACTCTCGCACGAGCGCAACGGCGATCTCTCGGATGCCGGGCTCGGCGATCACGCTCATTCGTCGGCCGGTGAGTGCGGTCAGCCCGTTGGCCATCACGTTCATGCTGAGCTTGCGCCACTGGTGGGTGGCGAAGTTGTTGGACGGCGCCAACTCGGCCTGCGAGTTCTCGAACAGGTCGGCGAGTTCGGCGCCGAAGGGCTCCGATGGCACGATCAGCCGTCCCGACGAGGAGTGCGCAATGCGGCCCGGCTCGACCAGCTCGGCTCCGCAGTAGACCACCGCCGGTACCGACGGCGCACCGTTGATGAACGGGTCGACACGATCGTGTTCGATGCCGTTCTGCACCACCAGCACACGAGTATCCGGACCGCACAATGCGGTGAACCACCCGGCCGCGCCCTCGGTCTGGTGAGCCTTCACCGCCACCAGCACCCAGTCGACCGGCGACACCTCGGCCGGGTCGGTCACCACGTTCGCCTCGATGTCGAGCGGAAACTCGTCTGACTCGATCACATAGCGATCGAACGGACGACGAGCACACGACACCACATCATGACCGGCCGCCGCCAAGTGCCCGGCAAAGAACAGCCCAACCGACCCAGGACCAACAACCGCGATTCGTGCCATATACCTACGTTAGGCGGCCGTTGGGCCGCGGTGAAGGGAGCCAGGGTGCGCAATGTTCGGTGACCCACGGCTGCGCTGGGTCCTGAATGCGCTGTCGCAGCGTGAGCCCTTCCTTCTCCACATCGTCTAACAACTCAATCGGATCATGCTTGGTGAACTAGTGCAATCGCCGCAAGCGCCGCTCGACAGACAAGAGAACCTGCTCAGGGCCCCCACCATTGCGAGTATGATTCAGCAGGTAGTGCGGCAGCTTCGGATCGTTCGATCTGCTGCGAAACTTGGACAAGAACGACACGATCATTCGCCGTCAGATGTGTCAACAGACATCAAACTTCTGGTCACGCGACGCTCTATCGCGGCGGCGTCAGATCGACCGTCGGCGCGAAATTCTCGCGACCAAACCGGGCTAGGCTGCCCTCCGCCTTCGTGGCACGCTTGGCTGCTTCCGGCCAAACGCGCCCGGTCGCAAGAGGAGCGTCTCCAGCTGTGAATTGGCCGTTGTCGTCAAGTACGAGTGCAGCGCTGTTGTGGGCATAGAGCTGAATCTTGACGGTGCCATCGACAATCACCGTCGCGTCAGTTGCCTTGTCTGCGTCGGCAGGATTGAAGCTCCACGCAATCTGCCCCGGGTTGTCCGGGTTGTCGCGATCGACGGCAGCCAACAGCCCACGATGTGCATGTGAGTACACACAAACCGACGAGATCAACGGCACCGGTCCCCTGCCACCTTTGGGATAGTTCCAATCGAGCAGCATGATCCACCGGTCACTGAGCTCCGGATCACCGCTGTAAAAGTCGTCAGGAGCGCCATCCAGCATGAGCGGCCGTCCAAAGGTCAACAACCCCGGTTTCCCGCCATTCTCTTCAAAACGCCCAACAATGCGCAACATGAGCTCCATGCGCGACGGATCTGCGCTCAACTCCCGCAACGTCTCGCCACCAACCGGGTGATCGAGAAGCGTAAGTGGATCCTCTCTGTTAAGACGTCGCAGCCGCCTCTCGAGCGATGCGAGACGCCGCTCGGCACCGCCACCATCTCGCGGCACCGACATATACCACCCAGGTATCTGTACTTCCCGTGACATGGATCCTCCGAGACTCTTACGGAACTTAGCGAAGAGCGACACGGTCACCGCCCGCTATCCGGGCCAGGGCTTTGGGAAGAGCCGCCATCGAACCAGCCTTCAGTGGCCGAGAACAAGGGAGTTTGCAACCCCTGGGCGATATCGTTTCCGCCTTCGCTGAGAAGCTCAACGGTTTCCGCACGTGCTTCTGCCTGCCCAGACGCAATAAGCGTTCGTAGCTCATTGGCTGCCGAGTCGCGAGCAGTCTGCGCATCCCCTAAGCGTAGTCGAGCAGCGTCAACGCCTTCTCCCGCAGCTTCCTGAATGGCATGAGCCGATTGGGCATGCGCAAGGGCTGTGTCCGCCTCACGCACTGCGGCTTCGGCTGCGTCGACGGCGGCCTGCGCTTCGAGAGCAGTGTCCTCGGCGCTAGCGAAGGCATCGTCGATCGTTTGTGCGGCATCGCCGACCAGGTCGTCCCCAAGGTCGATTGCATCGCTCTCGAGTGCGACGGCGTCATCGAGGAGTCCATCGACCAGTTCAGGTTCGACCACGCCATCGAATTCGATTGCGTCTTCGAGTAGGCCTGCCGCCTCGTCATGCGCATCATCAATACCTGTGATGGCATCATCGAGAACTTCCAGGCCAGCGGAATTCGCTTGGCTCGCCAGGTGATCAGCATGCGCCACTGCGTCGAGTGCGTCCTCGGCGGCGACTACCGCATCGTCGGCCAACCCGCCGAGTTCATCAGCGTTCCTTAACGCATTGTCAACCGCCTCATTCCCGAGATCGGCGGTGAAGGCTTCCAGCATGGTGCCACCATCGAGGCGAGCAGAAGGGGCCAGGATGCCGTCGTAGCCATTGGCCAAAGCCCACTCGCCAATCGTCTGGGTGACGTCATAGCTATCACCGGTGATCATGTCGGTGGTGACGCCTAGGTGAGCTCGCACCCCGGGATCGGTCAGGTCCAGCAGGTTGTCCAGGTGGACATCTTGGGTCAACCGCACGTGTCCGGAAATGTCGTCGAAATGGTGAGCAGTCTCGGCCGCTGCGGTAGCTGCATCGGTTCCTAGGGACAACCCAGGAATACCCTCGTCGGCGTACCGGCGAAAGGACTCCTTGTACATCGTGGGGTCGAGGGCTCGTTCGGTTCCAATCGCTGGGTTGGCGAGTCGGGTTGTCGAGCCGGAGTACGTGGTGCCTGTTGGTGGAACCACGGCATCGAGCTGGCGGGCGAACTCAGACTCGGCGAGGTCAAGTGTCTCGGTAACGGAGTCGACGGCGAGTTTGCGACCGACGACCGAGCCAACGGAGGCGACTGCGGATCCACCTGCCAGTAGCAGGCTGTACTGGTCAGCGTCGCTATGGATGTTGTTCATGTCGATGCTGTCGCCATCGTAAAAGGGGTCGATTGCCCAGTCGAGTGCCCCAGCGCCCACAAGCCCGGCGCCTTCACCAGCAAGGCCAAGGGTAATCCCGGTGCGACCCAGCAACCCTGCGCCTGCCCAACCGGACCCACCCATAGCCAGCCCAGGGGCAGCAAGCCCGGAGACGATACCGCCCTTGAATGCGTTGCCGAGCACGCCGTCCATCGAGTCAACGCCCGTTGCATTATTGATCTCGTAGGTAACACCACCGGCAACCACTGCGCCAGTACCGGTCGCCCATGCGGCTCCAATGAGAGTCGCGCTCAGGCCGGCGGCGGTCCCACCGCTTGCCACAAAGATGAAGGTGCCAGCTAACACAGCCGTGGCAATAGCTATCGAGTCGCGGTTTTTTTCGAGCCAGCCTTGGTCGTACATCTTGCCGTCGAGAACGGTCTGCAGCGCATCGATTTCGGCTTCCGTCAGCTCGAGCTCTTCTGCTCGGGCCAGCGTGGCCTGCACATCTTGGCGAGAAAGATCGCCGTCGGCCACGCCGCCCAGCGCGGCGGTATCGATAGTGTCCGCCAGATCACCAAGCAGGAAGTTCACGTCTTGTTTCAGCTCGAACGCTTGCTGGTCCTCGAGAGAGAACAGGCCATCGTCGAGTCGATCACGTCCGAAACCATCGCCTTCCATCACGTTCTCGCTGAAGTCGCGGGCCGTATCGAGACGGCTCATCAGATCTGGCTGATCAAGGAATGCCGCAGCGGCGGCAATGATCTCTTCGTCGAGCCCCATCTCGTCGCCGTGCTCGACGGCATATGTCAGATCAACAAGCGAGACCTTGCCGTCGGCATCGCCTCCTGTGATGTTGTCGATTGCCCCAAAGGTCTCCGGCTCGTAGAGCCCTTGATAGGCGGTCAGCTCATCGACGGTCATGTCGCGACGGTTTGCCTCGCTGGACAGCACAAACGCGCTGATCAGGCCGATTTTCTCGTCGCTTGCCAGCGCGCCCACATCGATTGCGTCGATTCCGGCTTGATGTGCCATCACTGCCACCAATGCCGCATCAGAGAAATCACCGTCCTCGACGGACTGCTCGAGCTGCTGAGCGTCTCTAAATACCGAAGCGGCGTCGAATCCGCTGGCGTCTGTGCCCAACGCTCCGCTGAACCATTCGGCTTCGCCAACGGATGCGCCGGCGTTGATGATGGCGAGGAGGCGTCCTGCTTGACGACTTGGGTCTCCCATGGGGGCCACTGGGTCGACAGCGAATTCGTAGATTGCGTTTCGTTCGTCGAGTTTTTCTTGGTGTCGGACTTCGACGAAGGTTTCGAGATCTTGTTGGATTGCGTCTAGTTGTGCATCGCGGGCGCCAGGATGACCACTCACGTTGTCCAAGCGAGCGTCGATGACGATGGCGAGTGAATCGCCGTAGCCGAAGCCAGAGCGATCAGAAATGCGGGTTGCGTCGAGATCGGTACGCACGTAGATCTCGCCGCTGATGGCTTGGGAGCGTTCGTTGAGTTCTGCCAGGGTGGCGTCGAACTCGTAGCGGTTAGTGTCGTTGGCGGCCTCCATGGTCGCCAGATCGGTTTCGAGTTCAGCAAAGGTTTTGGCACCGAGGCCAGTGGTTGGGGCATCGGCGACATGGTCGAGGGCCACCTGTTCGCTGTAGCCCAGACCAATGACTTCCAGCACCCGCATTGGGTTGCCTGAATCAACGATAGCTTGCCCGCTATCGGCGGTGATTTTGGCGTATTCGATAACCGCCGCGGTCTCATAGGGCGACAGCGTCGACCCGAGCTGGTCGACAAGGTTCTTGGTCTCCGATGTCAAGAACAGTTCCGACAGAATGTCCTCTGACTCGGTGCGCATAGCAGCAGCCTCGAACCCAAGAGTCGACGAAGCCAGCGAGTCTGCGCTGTCATGAAGCCTCTGTGCCCTGGCCAGCTCGGTCGCGCGAGCAATCTCTCGATCACTGGCACCGGTATGGACGATATATCCAAGCACCGCTTGTGGGTCGCCCCCAAAAGCTTCGACCCTGTCCCAAGCCTGTTGTCGAAGCTCGTTCGATTCCGCCTCGAGACCAGATTGGACGTAATCCATATAACCAAAAAACTCATCGCCAGCCGAATCGGTTAAGCGATCAGCCTGGTCCCACAGATCACGAATCTCACCGATTTCTGCAGTACGAACATCCACTGCGCGTACTGGTGTGAGGGGCGTGACGAATTGGCCAGACACCGCGGCGATTGCGGCGTTGAGGTCAATGGTGGGGTTGGGGTTGGGTCCGGGGTTGGCGATGCCTTCGAACTCTCCTGCGGGTAGCTGGCTGTAGCCTTCCCAGCCGGTTGGTTGAGGGCTACTGCCGGGTTGAGGGATGCGATTGAACAGCGCGCGATCTGCGCCGGTGAGAGTGGCGGCAACGCCGATCGTGCTGGCAGGGAGTTCGTAGTTGAGATCGGTGTTGACCTCCATGAACCGTTGGTTGCTGGTGGGGAGTTGACCAGTGCCGCCTTGCACCCGGTCGGCGGTGTTGGCTCGTGCGACATAGTTGAGCAGATTGCGGTCACTGCCGGTGAGGCTGGTGAGCGACCCTGTGGTGGGTGAGGTGAGTGGACCGGTGCCCAGATTGTTGGTGCGCGGGACAGCAATGTCGTGGTTTTCGAGTGCGTCGGCTCGAGCACCGACCTGGGTGCCAACTGACCAGGCCTGGTCACCCAACAACGTGATTGGACCCGGTGACATATTCAGCTGAGCCAGTTCCTGAGCATGACGGGCAACAGCAACCACATCATCAAGCGCAGAGCGAGTGCGCTTGAGAACATTCGCCAGCTGATGAGCCAAACCAACATCCATACCCATCGCGCCACCCGTGCGACTCGAAACCGTTGGCGACCACGAACTCGTAGTCACCGCAAAGGACCACGCCCCCGAACTGGCAACAGGACGCTGCGCCTGCGCCTGCACCGCAACCGTGGACTGCGGCACAGAAAGAGAACCGAAACCAGCAGCACGATCAACTCCTCTGCTCCAGACAGGCGGACGCCACGGCGCACCCCACAAAGACGACAACACCGGCCTGGGCACCGGCGACCATCCAACAAACGCGGGCCTGGACACCGGCGGCGAATACACACGCGCCGCCGGCAACCACGACCCAACAGTCGCCGCCGTCGGAGCAGGAGCATCAAACAACGCAAACACCGGATTCCGCGCTGGCGGTGACGGAGCCGTGTACGTAGACGCTCCCGGCAACCACGCCGCCACCGTCGCCGCAGTCGGCGCCGCAGCAGCAGGGGGCGGGGGCGGGGGCGTCGGTGCGGTATACGCAGGCGCTCCCGGCAACCACGCCGCCACCGTCGCAGCCGTCGGAGCAGCAGCAGGAGTCGGAGGCGCCGCCGCAACCGAACTGAAGTCGGTTCTCATACCTGCTGTCCATGCCATAACGTTTTCCCTTCCCTTCAGATCCTGTGGTTAGAGCTCAGCCCACACAGGCGAACTCGCCGGCTGCGACGGCGCTGTCGGCTCAACATCGCTATCACCGTTGTTGTACGCCTCGACCTGACGCTCATAAGACGCAAACTCGGCGTCATAAGAATCCCAATCCGAGCTGGCCTGCTCGACTACTCCAGCGCGACGACGACACTCCGCCGCCAACGACTCGAAGCCAGCCGCATCAAC
>ENA-ORXT01005424-ORXT01005424.1-marine-metagenome-genome-assembly--contig:-NODE-5424-length-12527-cov-8.302972_pt1 | contig 12527 bp, 6 predicted proteins | sample MGYA00237868_ERZ511482 | MGnify/ENA metagenome assembly ERZ511482 | reverse complement strand
CGGTGTCACGGGACGTGCCAGTCGGGATGGGGAGCATGGCGGGCGCGGGCGGGCTTGTCGAGAGGCGCTCCCGCTCGTCGGGTGCGGGGGCGGCCCGATGTGGTCCGGGACGCTCCGGGCGGACCGGGGCAGCTCGCCGACGGCGAGAACACCCCGCGACGTGCCCGGTGGCGGAAACCCGCCGGCAGGACGGAGCGGCAGGCGGATATCCGCCGCATCCTGAGCGGTACAGGTTCTGGTCCCTGGCGTAACATGCGCCGCTACCCGTCACCCGGAAAGGCCTTCATGCACGTTCGCACATTCGCCACCGCCGCTCTCGTCGCCGTCGCCTGCGGCGCCGCCAACGCCCAGGATGATGCCGATCGCACCGGCTGGCCCGAGAGCTTCACCGTCGGCACCGCCTCGCAGGGTGGCACCTACTTCGCCTACGGCTCCGGCTGGGCCAACCTCGTGGCCGAGCAGCTCGGCGTGTCGGGCGGTGCGGAGATCACCGGCGGACCGATGCAGAACATGGCACTGGTCCACACCGGCGACGCCGCCTTCGGCATGACGACCATGGGTCCGGCGGCGGAGTCGATCCAGGGCACCAACGTCATCGCCCCGGGCCTGCAGATGGACGGCGCCTGCGCCATGTTCCCGATGTACCAGACGCCGTTCTCGGTCACCACGCTCGCCTCGTCCGGCATCGAGTCCATCGCCGACATCCCGGCCGGCGCCAAGATCGGCTTCGGGCCGGCAGGCTCCACCTCCGACACCTACTTCCCGCGCATGATGGAGGCGCTCGGCGTGGACTTCGAGCGCAGGAACGGTGGCTGGAGCGATCTGGGCACCCAGCTCCAGGACGGGCTGCTGGACGTCATCGCGTTCGCCGCCGGCATTCCGGTCCCGGCCGTCAGCCAGCTCGAGGTGCAGACCGACGTCAACATCATCGAGTTCTCCGAGGCGGAGCAGGCCACCATTCTCGAAAACTTCCCGGTCGCCGACTTCACCATCGCCGCCGACACCTACTCCACGCTCGAGGCCGACGCGCGCTCGGTGTCGATGTGGAACTTCGCCATCGCCAGCTGCGACCTGCCGGGGAGCTTCGTCGAGGCGGTCACCGACGTGGTCATGTCCGACAACGCCCGCATGATGAACATCCACAATGCGGCCGCCTCCACCCTGCCGGAGAACTGGGACAAGAACGAGGTGCTGATGTGGCACCCCGGTGCGGCGAAGTGGTTCCGCGACAACGCCGGCGCCGACATCCCGGACGACATGATCCACGGCATGTAGCCCTCGCCCCTGCACGAGCACGGACCGGTCGCGACGCGGCCGGTTCCGCATCGGTTCGTTCGAACGAGGGACAAGGGAATGAGTGAGCAGGTGGCAGATACCCCGGACGGACCGGTGCTCTCGGAAGGGGCGGACGAGGAGCCGGTCGAGGCGAACCGCCGGGCGTTCGGCGGCTGGCGGCTGGTGCTGGTCGGCACCTTGGCGGCGTTCTACGCGGCCTTCCACATGGCCGCCCTGAACGGCCTGTCCCTGTCCTCGATGACGGGCATCGATGTCGCCTTCCTGCCCAGCCTGCCGCTGGAGACCTGGAACTTCCGCATCGTGCACGTCGCCGGTGCCCTGTTCCTGGGGTTCCTGATGTTCGGCCCGCGCCCGGACTTCGCCGAGGCGCGAACCCGCGGTTTCGCCCTGACCGACTGGCTGGGCGCGGCGCTGATGGTGCCCGCGCTGTACGCCTGCGCGGTCGCCGTCAGCTTTGCCCTGCGCATCGCCGGCGGCGAGATGTGGAACGGCATCGCGCCCGAGTTCCGCGATGCCGAGATCTACCGCTACGGGATACCGCTGCTGGTCGCCACGTTCGGTGCCATCGTGCTGGGCTGGTTCGACCGCACGCCCACCGACCGCTTCTCGATCCCCGATCTGGTGATGGGCACGTGCGCCATCGGCGTGGCGATCTACCTGGTGACGATCTACGGCACGCTGATGAGGAACTCCACCGGCACCCCGTTCGCCCCCATCGGCATCTCGCTGGCAGCGGTCGCGGGCACCGCCCTGATCCTGGAGCTCACCCGGCGCGTGGCAGGACTCGCCCTGGTCATCATCGCCGCCATCTTCCTGGCCTACGTCTTCGTCGGCCACCTGGCACCCGGATTCCTGAACTCCCCGCGCATCGAGTGGGCGCGCTTCTTCTCGCAGGTCTACACCGACGCCGGCATCCTCGGGCCGACCACGGCCGTGTCGTCGACCTACATCATCCTGTTCATCGTCTTCGCCGCCTTCCTGCAGGCCTCCAGGGTGGGCGATTACTTCATCAACTTCGCCTTCGCCGCCGCCGGGCGTTCGCGCGGCGGACCGGCCAAGGTGTCGATCTTCGCCTCCGGGCTGATGGGCATGATCAACGGGACCTCGGCCGGCAACGTGGTCGCCACCGGCTCGCTGACCATCCCGTTGATGAAGCGTGTCGGCTACAAGCGAAAGACCGCCGGCGCGGTCGAGGCCGCAGCCTCCACCGGTGGCCAGATCATGCCGCCGATCATGGGCGCGGGCGCGTTCATCATGGCCGAGATCACCGGCATCCCGTACACCGAGATCGCCGTCGCGGCGATCCTGCCCGCGGTGCTGTACTTCGTGTCGGTCTACTTCATGGTGGACTTCGAGGCCGCCAAGCTCGGCATGCGCGGCATGCGCGAGGACGAGCTGCCCAAGTTCCGGAACATGGTGAAGCAGGTCTACCTGTTCGCCCCGATCATCATCCTGATCTACGCGCTGTTCGCCGGCTACTCGGTCATCCGGGCGGGCGCACTCGCCACCATCGCCGCCGCCGTGGTGTCCTGGCTGACGCCCTACCGGATGGGCCCGCGCGCGATCGTGAAGGCCTTCCAGATGGCGGGCATCATGTCCATCCAGATCATCGCGGTGTGCGCCTGCGCGGGCATCATCGTCGGCGTCATCTCGCTGACGGGCGTGGGTGCCCGCTTCTCGGTACTGCTGCTGGGCATCGCCGACACCTCGCAGCTGCTCGCGCTGTTCTTCGCGATGTGCATCGCGATCCTGCTCGGCATGGGCATGCCCACCACGGCCGCCTACGCGGTGGCGGCCTCGGTGGTCGCGCCAGGACTCGTGCAGCTGGGCATCCCGGTGCTCACGGCGCACTTCTTCGTCTTCTACTTCGCCGTGCTGTCGGCGATAACGCCGCCGGTCGCGCTGGCCAGCTACGCCGCGGCCGGCATCTCGGGGGCGAACCCGATGGAGACCTCGGTCGCCTCGTTCAAGATCGGCATCGCCGCCTTCGTCGTGCCGTTCATGTTCTTCTACAACAGCGCGCTGCTGATGGACGCGGTCTGGTTCAAGATCGTCCAGGCATCGCTGACCGCCATCTTCGGCGTGTTCCTGCTGTCCTCCGGCGTGCAGGGCTGGTTCATGGGCCGGATCGCGCCGTGGGTGGTGCGCATCGTGCTGATCGCGGCCGCCCTGTTCATGATCGAGGGCGGGCTGCTGTCCGACGGCATCGGCATCCTGCTCGCCCTGGCGGCGTTCCTGATCCAGCGCAACGCCCGCAAGGGTTCCAGCGAACCGGTCGCGGCCGGCCGGTAGGCGCGCATTCCGCCGGCGCGGGCGACGGTCGCGCTGGCGGCCGTCGCGGCGGTGGCGGGGCTGATCCTGCAGGTCCGATCGGGTTTCACCCTCGGAAGCGCCAGTGCAGGACGTGCTCACCGGATGCTCCCGATCTGACCAGCATGCCGACACCCGGCACCACGAACGCCTTGCCGCAGTCCTTCGGAATCCTTTGTCGCGCGATCGTCCCCTCGTGGCACAACAGGCCGTTCTCCCACGACCATGACAGGTCCGAGTCGTGCGGGTCGCCACCGCGTTGCGTGAAGGTTCCCCTGAGAACGTTGTCCGACGCGAACATCTGGACGGCGTCCACCTGATCGCCGACGAAGGCGAGGGGCCTGTCCATCACCAGGGCCCGGAAGGCTGTCTCGTCGGTGATGGGCACCGTGTCCGGTTCCGCGTCGTCGAACAGCGCCAGGATCTCCTCGCGGGTATCGGCGTCCGGACGCTGCAGAGTCGAGATATCCAGGAACCGCAGGCCCTCGAGCAGCAGCAACGCCACCAGCAGGAAACCCGTGCGTCCCGCCATGCGTTCGAACGATGTGGTGGAAGCCGCCTCGCCGAAGCGGTTGGCGGCGTTCGAGGCCGGTACGAACCACCGCACGAGCTGCAGTATCGCCCCGACGATGGGAACCAGTAAGAGGACGTACCACCACCCGCTTCGTCCGAAGTCGTGCAGACGGCGAATCAACGGCGGCAGGAGTGCGAGCGTCACCATCAGGGCGATGCCGATGGCCGTCCAGCCGACGATCCGCTCCAGCGGCCCGAACGCCACCTCGCCGCCCGGCAGTGTACGCGCACGGGCAGATTCCAGGATGGCGCGGACCAGGGATCCGCAGGCCAGCACCAGCGCGATGACGAGGGCCGCCCGAGCCTGGAACCCGAGCACTCCCAGGCGTCCCTGCACCATGGAGGGCAACGGGCGGGGAGCCCATCGGGCATCCTCCTGCGCATCGTCCGGGTTCGACGGCTCCCGGCGGTCCGCCTGTTCCGGCGTTGCACGGGGCGCTGACCGGTCCGTGCCGGGTGGCGTTTCGAGCATGCGTATTCCGTTCGGCGCAGCGGGGGTGCGCCCACACCGGACAAGCGTGCGCGAGCCGTCCGGGCAGGGGTGTCGATGACGTCACACCGTCGGCACGCGCGTCGATACGGGATCCCGGGCCGGGCCGTGCCCGGTCGCTCGATCGGACAGCCCCGCGGCCGGAGGCCCCGGCGCTGATCGGGAACGTCGACGACCCGGCTCGATGCTGGCACGTGTCGTGCTGGGGCGTGTCGTGCGCCACACGCCGAATCGCACGCTTCGCCAGCCTTACCGGATCCCGGAACACGAGGGCTGCACCAGCTTGTCGAGTGTGGCGTATACTTGTGTGATACCGATGTCGCCCGGCACGCCCCGCGCCTGCCCAACGCATCGATGATCCGTTCCGGATGCCGCCAGCGGCACCGCGATCGGCACCACCGGGGCAATCCGACCCGGGCGGGCCATGAAGGACATGTCCCCGCCGCGAAGAGGATTCCGACAGGCGCCACGGCGCCGCCGCACGGGAACGACGCCAGGGGCGCCGTCCCGCACAGAGCATGCATAACACCTACATGTCGTTCGACGACCTCGGCCTCGATGCCGATCTTCTTCGCGCCGTCGCGAAGGAAGGCTATACCCAAGCCACACCCGTCCAGCAGGCCGCCATCCCGTCGGTGCTTGCCGGGCGCGATGTCATGGCCGCTGCCCAGACCGGCACCGGCAAGACCGCCGCCTTCACGCTGCCGTTGCTGCAGCTGCTGGGGCGCGAGCGTGCCGCCTCGCGAAAACCGCGTGCGCTGGTGATGACCCCGACGCGCGAGCTCGCCGCGCAGATCGCCGAGAGCGTCAACGCCTACGGTCAGCACACCGGCATCCGCCAGACCGTGGTGTTCGGCGGGGTGAACATCCGCCCGCAGATCGCCACGCTGGCGCGGGGTGTCGAGGTGCTGGTGGCCACTCCCGGGCGGCTGCTGGACCTGGCGCAGCAGAATGCGGTGGACCTGGGCTCGGTGGAAATCCTCGTGCTGGACGAGGCTGATCGCATGCTGGACATGGGCTTCATCCACGACATCAAGCGCATCATGAAGCTGCTGCCGCCGGTGGCGAAGCGACAGAACCTGCTGTTCTCGGCCACCTTCTCGGCCGAGATCAAGCGTCTGGCCTCCGGCATGCTGACCGATCCGGTCATGGTCGAGGTCGCCCCGCCGAACGCCACCGCCGACCGGGTCGACCAGAGCGTGGTGTTCGTCGACAAGGGCGGCAAGCGCGAGGCGTTGTCGGCGATGATCGGCGAGGGCGACTGGCGCCAGGTGCTGGTGTTCACCCGCACCAAGCACGGTGCCAACCGCCTGGCCGAGCAGCTGGACAAGGACGGCCACTCGGCCATGGCCATCCATGGCAACAAGAGCCAGTCGGCCCGCACCCGCGCGCTGGACGCGTTCAAGAAGAACTCGCTGCGCGTGCTGGTGGCCACCGACATCGCCGCGCGCGGGCTGGACATCGAGTACCTGCCGCACGTGGTCAACTTCGAGCTGCCCAACGTGCCCGAGGACTACGTGCACCGCATCGGCCGCACCGCCCGTGCCGGACAGTCCGGCCAGGCCGTGTCGCTGGTCGGTGACGACGAGCGCAAGCTGCTCGGCGACATCGAGCGGCTGATCAACCGATCCCTGCCCCGCATGGACGGTGCGGAGCGCGAGCAGGGCGATACCCGCAACGTCGGCGGCGTGGAATCGCCGACCGGTCGCAACCCGGGCGGCCGTGCACCGGGCGGGCGCGGCGGCAGCGGCGGGCGCGGCCCGTCCGGTGGCGGACGCGGTGCCGGTGGCGGTGCGAATCGCAACGGTGCGTCGGGCCGGGACCGGTCGGGTGGCGGCGCACGGCCGGACGGTGCGGCCGCTGCGAGAGGCCGCCGCCGCCGTGGCGGCGCGCCGCCCCCTCGGCGCGGGCGGCGCTTGTGGCATGGCCGCACAGCGCCACGCATGCTGCTGCGTTGCGGACGACGACCTTTCCCGTGCGGCGGTGGAGCCTGGTGAACCGCGGACCACGTCGGCGGCGTCGGGCGTTTGGGTTGCGGCGTGGGGGGCTCCCGCGCGGTGCGTAGCGCGCGTGTGGGTGCTTTGAGTGTGGGCGGGGCTGGGGGGGTGGGTGTTGTGGCGTCCGTCTTGCTTTCTCGGCGGCGTGGTGCTGCCTGCATTGCGGGGTGCCCTGAGCGGTTTGTGTTTGAGGGGTGAGCGCGTGTGGGGGGGGGTGGGGCCATCTGGGGGTGGGGTGCTTGCCGGCTGCCGTTTTGTTTCGTTGCCGCCCGCGCCGTTGCGGGTGTGACGGGCCTCGATGGGGAATTCCCATGGCGCGCCCGTCTGCGACCCCGTTGGCGGCAAGGAGCTAAGCAACGTGTTTAGCGAGCTCGACGGAGAGCACCATGGGTGGCTGACGCTGCGGGAGCTACTCGCGGCCTCGGCCGTACCCGGCCTCGTCATGCCCCATTCCCTCCCCGTGCTCTACTACTTTGACACGGAGCGTGATGGCAACTTGACGCGCGCCGAGTTTGTGGCTCTCGTCCAGTACTGCCACGCGGAAAAGGTCAAGGCCGAGGCGGAGCTGCTGCGCGACAAGCGCTTTCGGGACCTGATTGCGACGGCCTCGGCGGGGGGCGTCAAGGACTGCTCCGTGTCGGGCCGATCGTCGTTTCGCCGCTTCTCGTCTTACTCCAACGTGCGCTCCGTGTACGCGCGGTCGGCGAGCGCGTCGCACACAGACTCTGATGAGGAGTCGTCTGCGTTAAGCCCTCCGGGACAGGGCGCCGGGGGCGTTGGGGACGGGAGCTTGGGTCGGTCCGTGTGCCGGGATGAGGGGGAGCCTGGGTCGCTTGGCGGCGGTGGCCTCCTCTCACGCGCGTCGTCGGGCCTGCCGCCGCCCATGCCGGTCCCGCCCGGCGCGTCGCGGCCCGGCGGTGACGGGCCGGCGGTGCAGCGGTGCCCGAGCATTGCCGCGCTGTCGTCCCGTGGCTCGTACGGCCGCAGTGAGTCGCGGCTCATGGATGCGACCGCGTACGGGCCGGGTGGGCCGGCGCTCCACGGGGCGGCCGGCGGCAGCGCGCGCAGCGGTACCATGGTGGTGCCGGGCGCGGGATCCTTTCACTCGGATGGATCCGACACGGAGCTGTCGTCGTCTGCGTTTGAGGCGGAGAAAGGGGACTTTCGGGGGGCATCTTCACACGGGGGCGTGTCCCTCGGCGCCTCGGCGCCGGGGCGAAGTGTGTACGTGGAGAGTGGCTCGGAGCTGTACGATCTGCCAGATCCGGACGAGCTGGCGGCGTCGGGCATGCGCACGGGCCTCTCGTCTGAGTCGGATAGCTCCTCCACGTCGTATTCTTCCTCCTCTGCTTCTACCGGGTCCTCTCGGAGTTGGTCCAGCTCTCGCCGCCACGGCAGGCCGCGCGTGGCCCCGCCGAGCGTGGTTGAGATCAGTGGCTCAGAGGTGTATGATCTGCCGCCGCCGCCGTCGTCGGTGGCCAACCCGTCGAGCGTTTATGTGGAGAGCGGATCGGAGCTGTACGACTTGCCCGACCCCGACGAGTTGGCTGCTTCTGGCATGCGCACGGGCAATACGACCGAGTCGGAGAGCTCCTCGTCGTCGTCGTCGTCATCGAACGTTGGGGCGGTGGCGTCGCGCAGTCGCGATGGGGATGCCGCCCCGTCAGACGATGGATTGCAGAGTCCGGCGCCCGGCGTCGTGCACGATGACGAGTTCGAGCTGCCGGACATTGACGCGCTTGCGGCGTCGGGGATGCGTCGCGGCACCCCGTCGGACCAATCGGGCAGTGACTTGTCGTCGAGCGGCGACAGTAGCGAGGCGTCTGACAGTAGTCGTGGCGCCGCCGTTGGCGGCCGTGGTGGGGGCGATCCGTCTACGTCGCGGTCGACCCTGCACTCGCCACGCCGTCGGAGAAGACATGTGGAGTCGAGCTGCTCCTCGCACAGTCGCTCTGGTAGCCGCAGCAGCTGTAGCAGCCGAAGCAGCCGTTACTCGGACGCGTCAGATGGTGGTGGTCTTGCATTGGGTGGGCCGTCGACGCCTGTCGGCGGCACACCTTGTGCTGACGCCCCGTCAGCCGGGCACCCCTCGCATGAGAACTTGGCAACGTCGCCCGTCCCCGTCTACCCCGAAGCGGTTGCTGCGGCTGCGGCTGCCGCGGCGGCGGGGGGCCTCTCCGATGTTACGGCTGACCACGACGCGGCTGTCACGGCGGCGGCGGCCGCCGCCGCCACGGTATCGGCGTCGGCGTCTGTCAGCGGTCGCACCATTGGCATGTTTTCTTCCCAGCGGGAGTTTGACGGCCCGCCGAGCTCTGGCCGCCTGCAACGCGTGCGGTCGGAAGACAGTGAGGCGAGCTTCTCCGACAGTGACCTGTCGGAAAATGTCGTCTCTTCGCTGGACGCCAAGTCGGTGACGGCGCTCGACGCGGCGGTCGTTGAGAAGGTCACACGGGCCAACATCGCGAAGCTGGCCGATCAGCTGCACACGGAGGGCTCCCGCGAGGCCTTCATGCAATGGCTGTGGCGTCTGGTCGACTTCAGCGGCACCGGGGTGGTGACGCTCGACGAGCTGCGGGTCTTTCTTGAGGCCCTCTCCGAGGATGGCATTGATCTGGAGGAGCTAGTCTTCTACAAGGAGCCGGGCGTGCCTCTCGAGGAACGCATCCTCAACGAGTTTGACACCTCCCACTCGGGGTTGCTAACGCGGGACGAGTTCATGGTGTTGGCAGATTTGGTCACCCGCGAGTATGAGTTTTGGGAGAATCGTCACCTGGACTGCATCGGAGACTACGAGCTGGGCCGCACGGTCGGGCGCGGGTCGTCGGGCGTCGTGCGGGCGGCCATCCATGTGGTGACACGGCGGAAGTTTGCGGTCAAGATCATCAAGAAGGGCAACTGCTCGGACCTGTCACGGCTCGACCGGGAGATCCAGAGCCTGACCGTCGTGCAACACCCGAACGTGGTGTCGCTTGAGGAGGTGCTCGACTCGGAAGACAACACCTTTTTGGTCATGACGCTGTGCGGCGGCGGCTCCCTCATTGACATTGTTCGTCTCTACCCCGAGGAGCGTATGCCCGAGGCCACCGCCCGCTTCTATCTACGCCAGCTGTTTGACGCGCTCGCCTATTGCCACGCCAATGGCATCTGCCACCGGGACGTGCGGTTGGACAACATCATGCTCGGCAACTCGGGAGTGCTCAAGCTGACGGACTTCGGCCACTCGGGGATTTACACACCCGGCTGGGACCTCTTCTCCACGTCGCTTGTCGGCTCGATTTTCAACCTGTCGCCGGAGCAGATTGCTGGGCGCTGTTACTCGGGCGAAAAGATCGACGTGTGGTCCGCCGGCGTCCTCGTTTACTGCCTCCTCGTCGGCCACCCACCGTTCTACGACTCGGACACGCGCAAGCTGATCGACTCGATCACGACCGGCACCTTTGACATCCCGTCGTTCGTATCAGCTTCGGCAGCTGAGTTCATTCGCCTCATGATCAACGTCGTCCCCGAGGATCGCCCGCCATTAGCCTCCATGCGTCGCCACCCGTGGTTCCTCGAGGGCTCGGAGAATGCGCCGGTTATGGACGTGGTGACCATCCCAGTAGATCCGCTGTACAAGTGGCGGCCGGACCTGGCGGAGATGATCATGGCGGGGACGATCCACGAGCACAACTTGCACTTCCACCTGGCAGACACGCATAACCCCAAGTCGTGCCCTGCTGACCTGCGGGGCCAGGACTGGGCGCTCAAGTGCCTCTGCCCCAACATGGACATCAAGTTTTCCGTCTCTCTCTTCACCAAGGAGCCGACGGAGGTGGCCATGTCGTCTGGTCTATGTTCTACGTCGCGGTCGCGCCCGCCACTGAACTTGCGCGCCCGCAGCGGGGAGCCGTCTGCGTCCCCGCGCCTCATTCTAGCAGAGGACTCACGTTACGTTCACGTGCTCGGCCCGGCTGAGTCGAGCCCGACGTTGATGGGGTTTGTAACGGCGTCGACAAGCCGGGAGGCTGCGTCGCTTCCGGCGTGCCTGGCCGCCCCCGCCCGCTACGGGGAGGCGGAGAACAACGGCTTGGCCGCCAATCCCATATTTTCTTCCTTGCCGAGCGCCAGCGGGTCGGTTCGAGACAATACTACGTCGGAGCGGGACGTGTTGGACAGCGATTGTGGTGTATCCACGCCGTTGACCCGTCGCGCGTCGTCGGTGCATGGTCCCTGCACGTCTGAGAACGTGGTCAACGCCGAGTCGTCAACCGCCTTGAGGCTTGGTGGCGCACCAGGGCTGGAGTCTCGGCCGAGCGTGGAGGAACGGTCCCAGTTGTCTCTGTCGCCGTCGCGGCTGACTCGGTCTACCAGCGCCGTACACCTGGCGTCGACCAGCTACTTGGATTTGGATGCTGCCATTGGCGGGGAGGAGATGAGCGGAGACGGTGGCGCCATCAGCAGCGACTATCGGTCGGACTTGATGCACATCCTCCGCCGCTCGTGCTCGATGCAAGATCGCGGGGAATTCATGGCTGGCGCGCGACTCAAGATGACAACCAGCCGCACCACCGACGCCTTCCCCTACTACTGCCGGTTACAGCCAGCCCCCCCTCCGCCCACGCCGCCGCCTGTGCCGCAGTTCATGCGGCCGAGTGGAACGCCTCTCCGTACTGCTACTGGGCGTCTGCTGCGCCCGGCGTGCATGCCCGACGGCACTCTGGACGGGCTGATGGCCAACGTGGCGCTGGAAGATGGCGAAGACGGGCCGGATGAAATGGCGGTGGAGTCGGAAGACGACGGCTATGAGGAGGACGGGGAGTGGAGCTCGGACGACGCGGCGGAGCGGCGAGTGACGGAGCGCCGCACACGACGTCGGCGCCGCCGCACGAGCGGCGGCACACCCATTGCGTCTGGGCCGACCAGCAGCAGCCAGTGCATCCCTGTGCCCCGACCGCTGGCGCTCGATGCGGGCACCGAACAGTGCCCGCCCGGCGGCTCGCCCAAATGGAAGGTGCTCACGAGCTCCCCGGTTGAGCCCGGCATTGTCGACCGGCTCTCTAAGCACCCGAGCAAGCGCTTCACGGGTCTCCAGCAGCCGCGGCGCGCCGGCGGCACGTCGCGGGGCGGTGAGCAAACCGCGTCGCCCGACGCGGGGCTGTCGAGCATCCGCGAAACGCCCGACGTCGACCCCGAGCCATCGCCGTCGCCGTTTACTCCGCAGGAGCCGCGCACGCCCGAGCCCCGCGCCGTCATGAGTACCCCGCAGGGCGGGCGACCGGTCGAACCGCTGGCCTTCCGCGCCCGCTCCGAGCTTGACGAAGACTTCCAGCCGTTCCTTGAGGTGCGCCTGCAAGACGGGGAAAGCGGCCTCTTTCTCCGCATTTGCCGCAAGCTCAAGACCATCTGCGATACCAAGTTGGCGGGCGCGGCGGAGCGTCAAAAGCTCCGGGCTCCTTAACGGCTCGCCCGCGGCACCCTCCCCACACCCTGGGGGGGCGGTCGCGGCTGTCTGGGGATGGGCACGCCACTTTGATGCTTTGCGGTGGGCCGACCAGCCGTCGCTGGCCGCTCTGCCGCGGCGGCGGCGGCTGTCGGCACTGCCGTGCAGAGCTGGCCATGCTGTCGTGTGCCACCTCGATTTCTTTTTTTTTTGACTCGCCAGGTGTTGGGGTGGCCAAGCGTCTGGCGTCTCGTCTCCCACTCTTTTTTCATTCTATCCTCTCTTGTGCCGTAGAGTGTGCGTTTTCTTGTAGCTGGTGACCGGTTGGAAAAAGCAATGGGGCCTTTTTCCCTCCCCGACCGCTCTCCGCACCGCTCGCCAGAGCGCGCGGCGCCCGCGACTCGCGGGCGCGGGCGCCCGGCGGGGTTGCCGCGGGTCG
>ENA-ORXT01005423-ORXT01005423.1-marine-metagenome-genome-assembly--contig:-NODE-5423-length-12529-cov-3.855927_pt1 | contig 12529 bp, 9 predicted proteins | sample MGYA00237868_ERZ511482 | MGnify/ENA metagenome assembly ERZ511482 | reverse complement strand
TGTAATCCAACGCAGTAACCATAGATCCAAATAGCGGTATTACAGGTATTCCCCAAATCGCAAGTAGAAATGGTATATGAACCAGAAGAATCTGCCGTAAAGACATACCAAGTATCTTCCAGAGGAGCGGTATAAGACATCAAAGCTTCTACTGGCAGAGCAGAACCACAACTTTCACCAGGAGCGCAACCAAAAGTAGCAGTTGTTCCTTCCCCATAATCGCCTGTTTCGTCAAACAACAAATCACCGTCTAATGAAATTCGAAAATAGCCTTCACCCAATCCACAACAGATCCCATCGCCATATTCGTCGTTAATGGTAAAATTCATACATGTGTTTTCAGGAACACATACTTCGTGTACAAACAGATTGTTGTTGATATTGTATTCATCTTCTGCAACACTCAATAAGGTTTCCCCACCATCAATGGATAAAGACCAACTGGTTTCAGCAGGATATTGATCTGAAAAGACCTCAATTAATACAGCAAATTCTCCATCTGCACAATCAATTTGAGCCTGAATAGAAGAAAGTGCTGCCAACGCAAAAAATAAGATGTAAAAATATTTCATATAGATATATTTATTCTAAAGTTGAGTCTACTCTAAAAAATCTAATAATAAGAAATTTTAATAAAAATCTTCATTTGACCTTTTTAGATCAGACTCAAAATTTAACGCTTCACAAATCGCTTGGCAGCTTTTAATACATAACCCCAATGCTGTTATTTTTCAAAAACAATGGTTCCCTCTGCTTCCACTAATGCAGTAGCTCCTTGTTGTTGAGTTGTTTGAGAAACTGAAAAATCCAACTCCATTTTTGTATTGGTTAGCTTAGTTATTTGGTAATCGCTTGATTGAGAACCGGTTGGATTGGCTTCTGAACTGATAAAATTCAGCCCACTCAACATATCGCCCGTAATACTCCAAGTACCATCTGATTCATAATCGACTATCTCTGCTTCTTGAACATCCGTGTACCCCTCAAAGGCGACCTCGCCATCTATAATAAGATCACTGACTTCGCTGCTTAATTCTATGATATAACTCTTAGACGTCTCATAAGTGTTAGGATTACTTTTAAACTCAAGAATAAAGTCACTTTCTTTGAGTACACCAACAAAATCGGTTTTTAGACTATACGATGTTGAAGAAATCGTATTTGATCCAGAATAGTCATAAGCGACCATCGTCCATTTTCCAACCATCTCTACATCATCTATTTCGACCTCTTTGTTACAAGAGATGAGCACGAATGCCATTAAAACTAAAATGGTTGCTCTAAATTTCATTTTTTTATTCTTTAATTATTGAAATGTGATTAAATACGTTATAGTCAGCAAAGTTTAATCTTTTTTCTCAAAAATCAGTGTTCCAGAAACCCTATCATTATCTTGAACAGCATCAAAAGTCAATTGCAAAGTGTTTTTATCTAGTTCTGCAATAATATAGTCTGTACTTAGTACGTAATCGTTTCCACCAAACAACACTATACTAGGTTGAAAAACCACACCTGAAAGAATGTCGCCTTCAACGTCCCAGTTTCCTGTAAGAATGTTGTCTTCTACTGTAACCTTAGATACAATTGTAGTTGTAATGGTATCTTCTTCTTCTCCAAAAATAACAGATGCTGAGGTTTCCTGTTCTAAAATGTATTCTCCAGTCATAATATAGGAATCTTTTAGAAACTCTATTTCAAAGTTATCGGATTCTAACATGCCCACATAATTTGAATATCCATCACTTGCTCCAATAGTTGTTGGTGAAAAAGCCTCATAGTTATAAGCCGTTAAACTCCATGTTCCTTTTTTAATGGATGATTTATTTTTGCTACAAGAACTTAGTGCCATTAAAGCAATCAAGGTAAAGCAAAGTGTTTTGTAAAATTTCATCATAATTTTTATAAAATTTAGTTGTTCAATATTTTTCAGGTGTTATATCAAATATTTTTAATAAATAACCAATTTATTGTTGCTCAAAACAACTCCATCAATACTATAAAAGTAAATGCCTGATGGTAGGTTACTTGCATCAAATGTTAAGTTCTTATCATTTATACCGTCATATTGTCTTACAATTCCACCGTTGGTATTGTATATGGTTAAATTTTGTGGGACATTGTTCTCAAAATAGAAGGTGGTTTGATTGCTAAAAGGATTGGGGAATACGCTGTTTTTTGGTAAAATTTGGTCTTGTATTGAGGTCGTAATTCCACAATTTGGACTTCCAATCGTAGTATTTATTGACTTCCCTTCGATGTCTACTATTTCTATGACTTCAGCAATGCAAATAGTATCGACTTGGTTGTTTAAAAATGTCAAATTAATTGATGATTCATTATTTGTGTTTACCCCAATAATATCTAAAAAAGGATAATCGTATTTGTATTGAAACTGATCGGTATTGTCGATGCTTATCGGTGGCGACTCTGACTGTAGCCTTACATGATAACCGCCCAATACTACAGATTCGGTATTAACTTCCAACCTAAACCGACTGGTATCTCCACCAAACACTTCATATAATAAGAGAGAACCATTGCCCACACTAATTTCCAACACCTTAGGGAAATCACAATCTGTTGCTTCACCATTCAAACAATTATAAGCTAAAACAGCATCCTGAACATCGACCAACTCATTGTCGTTTAAATCATAGCAACTGGCAGCGGAAGCGGTATTGAGAATTTCGGTTAAATAAGTATTGATGTCGTTCTCCTCAAGAGCATTGTTCCCATCAATGTCTCCAAATACAGCAGTGCCTCCACAATTGCCCGCACAATCGAAATCGGCTCCACCATCTAATATGCCTGCACAATCATAAAAAGGCGTTAAGTCCAGACATTGGTCGACAATTGCGGTAATGGTTTCCCGATCAGGATTTAACACTCGAATATCTGTCAAGCAAATTTCACTACCCAAGAAAGGCTCATCCTCATAAAAAACTTCCAATTTAAAGACATCAATCAAATCGTCTATTACAAAACCTTCTGGTCCGAATGCAATTGCCAGTGCTTTATTTTCATTGTGAAAAACACTTCCCAATTCTCCAATACTTACATTGGTCATTTCCATTCCCTGAACATTGAACTGCAAGCCCAACATTGGAATTTCGTTGTTGTTAATGATTTGAATTTTATTATTGATAAAATCAATTTCACCAAAAGAAAAATAAGCAGTATCAAAAGGATTAAAAATGGCAAGTGGTAAATCGCAATAATCGTTGGCTTCAATTAAACTGTCTTGCTCCAACACACAAGGCAACAACATTGCCAAGTCTTTTACATCCAACACTTCATCGTTGTTTAAATCGGTACAAGGACTATAAGCAGCATTGTTTAAAATGGCATCGGCATAAGCATTGATGTCTGCAAGATCCCTAACCGCATCGCCATTGATGTCTCCCCTGATGGCACTCCCATCACACGCTCCCAAGCAATCGAGTTGCGCATCGCCATAAATATCTCCCAAACAATCGACAAAAGGCATACAATTTGTTAAGACATCGACTTCTCTGATGCCATTTGCCGTAGTACTCAGTTCGACACACACCTGCCCCCAATTGTTGGCATAATCGGTTTCTATCCTACCTGCCTGATCGGCTGCTTGATTCCAGTTGACCCTAATAACGACAGTATACAATCCATCACTCACATCGGTTACATCCAACCATTGGCAATCCCAGGCATTGTATAAGTCAGAAGTTCCTGGATAAATATCGCCACAACCTGCCGACAAACCTTGGTAGCCACAATTGTACTTAGCGGTTCCACCACCAAGCCCACAATTGGAATCTTGAACACAAAAACCAGCCTTAAAACCTGCTGGAATCTCATTGCCATCGGCATCATACAACAAATACTCTGCATACCCTTTGTAGTGCCAGTGATTGTGACAAGGCGCAAACTCCCAAAAATCACCCGACTCTTCTCCACTAGCAGGTTGCTTACCCACGAACCAATCCACATCACCTATATTCTCAATTCGGGTATCAAAAATCAACAATTCCCGATCACCATAACCTGTCATACAGCCTTCATTGATAAAACATTCATCGTCGTTTTCGGCTATTGCCATATACATCGTATTGGCACTTACATCGGACATTACTGTTAAGTCAGGACCTGCTGGGCAGTTGGGATCTCCAGGATACAAACAACCTATGTCAATGGTTGCAATTGGATTAAAATTACATGCCGTTGCATCCATACAACCAGCAATTGGACCAATAAAAGTAATGTCCCAATCAACCATCGATTCGGTACAATCTAGGGTATAAACACCTATTCGAACCAGATAGGTAATGCCTCCTTCTAAGCCAATAGACATAACTGTTTGATCTGCAAAATCGGTACAGCCATCCGAGGCAAAATCTAGGAATCCTTCGGCTTCTGAAACATCGGTTCCCACACAATCGTCGTATATCCAAATAGCCGTTGGACAGGCATTGGTTGGGTAACAAGTAGCGATTTCGTAAAGACCTGTTTCTTGTGGGGTAAAATAGAAAAACTCATTGGGTAAATTGGCAGTGTAAGCACCAGTATCTGGAACGACTCCTGCCGTGGTACAGTCACCACCTGTGGGACAGTTAAAAGTAGTCGTTTCATCAATAAAAAAGTTGCCTCCTGTAAACAAAGAATCGCCATCGAGATATAAGGTGTAAAAACCTGGACCGTGGGCACAACAGATGCCATCGTTGTACGAATCAGCAATATTCATATTGAGACACAAGTCGGCGGGAACACAAATCGTATCTGTTAGTATGTTACTGTGCCAATAAATACTTAAAACAGAATCTGGCGAGAAAATATCGTAAAACAGTACATAATCGTAGTAGGTATTGGGAATATAAATATTGTAGAGCGTATCAGTACTGTAGTCTCTTTCAAAATATACATTGCCCTCAAAGTCTGTAATCGTCCATGATGTTTCTTCTGGGTTAAAATCTGTAGAATAATAAACCACCAATTCCTTTTCATCTGCACCACATTGAGCCGATGCGATGATGGTGGTTAATAAAAGGGTGAGTAGTAGAAGTAATTTTGTAAATAGCCTTTCCATAGGTGTTGATTTTAAGTCAACAAAGTTAACCTATAAAAGCGTATAAACCATTAGATATTTAGATTTTAGATGTGGAATGGAAGACCTTTTTGGTGGAATAAAACATGGAACATTAGGGTCGAGTTCTACAGATATTGGAGGTAAGTGAAATAGGCAAGTGTTTTGTACTCTTTTGAATAAAAAGCTCATTCATTTTAGGGATAAGGAATCACTGTTCAATACCCTGTTTGCGAGATTAGACTTCCATCTTTTGTCAAATACGATTTAGTGCTTTCGGTGATATCAAGACTTCAAACAGTACAATACTGAAATTATTTGTTCTTATTGATTATCTCCTACAGCTTATTTCCGTACTTTTGTGTCGCTTAAAATGGTTGTGTATAGCAAGCCTAAATGAAAATAGAAAAAATGACTATCCGCAATCAGTAAAGTAGATAAATTATCGTTCTAAAATGTCCCCCTCGGCTCCGCTCGGGGCACACATTACGGACACCGAGCGTAGTCGAGGTGTCTGATATTGGAGTCGAATTCCTTCATATTACTAAAAGCGGATAGTCATTATAGAAAATTAAAATCAAAACCCATAAGTAGGTTAATGAAATTAATCGACACTTTTGAAGATGGTTATTTTTTTGTTATACAAGGAAATGAAGATTTGCATAGCCTTAGCTACGTAAATTTGAATTGACGACATATAACAAAAAAAGAAGCCTTCATAAAGTGTCGATTAATTTTGTTTACCTACTTACTATTGCTAAATATGTTATGTCTTTACTATTTTTTAGAATGAAATAGGACTGCTATAGAACCATTATTCATTTATCAACGTTGTGAGAGCAAAACAACAAAATAGCCCTTGAGCATCATACAGAACATACCACCAAGAGAACTCAATGCCATACGTAAAATTGGTCAAGTTGCCGACGAGCTTCAATTGCCTGCATACATTGTAGGTGGAATAGTTAGAGACCTTTTTTTGGATCGTCCGTTAAAGGACATAGACATTGTTTGTGTGGGGAGTGGCGTGACCTTGGCTAAAAAAGCTGCTGCTCAATTTAAGCCCAAGCCCAAAGTCAATGTGTTTAAAAATTTTGGAACGGCTATGTTCAACTTCCGTGGTATGGAGTTTGAGTTTGTGGGTGCTCGTAGAGAGTCCTATCGTAGAGATTCTCGTAAGCCTATTGTAGAAGATGGAACGCTAGAAGACGATCAGAACCGTAGAGATTTTACCATCAATGCCATGGCACTCTGCATCAATGAAGACAACTTTGGCGAACTACTCGATCCTTTTGATGGATTGGCTGATTTGGGAAAAGGCATTATAAGAACACCACTTGATCCAGACATTACTTTTTCTGACGACCCTTTGCGAATGATGCGGGCGATTCGGTTTGCAACTCAATTAAATTTTACTATAGAAGAAACCTCTTTAGAAGCCATAAAAAGAAATGCCGAACGGATAAAAATCATTAGCCAGGAACGCATTACAACAGAACTGAATAAAATCATTCTGTCTCCTGTTCCTTCTGTCGGTTTTAAATTGTTGTTTAATACGCATTTACTCGATTATATTTTTCCAGAAATGGTAGCCCTTTATGGAGTAACAGTTCGAAACAATATTGGGCATAAAGACAATTTTTACCACACCATTCAAGTACTTGATAATCTGTGTCAACATTCCGATAATTTGTGGTTGCGTTGGGCAGCCATTTTGCATGATATTGCCAAGCCCAAGACCAAGCGTTTTGAAGAAGGAAACGGCTGGACTTTTCACGGACATGAGGTCGTTGGTGCTCGGATGGTGCCTAAGATTTTTAGAAAGCTGAAACTCCCCATGAACGAGCCCATGAAGTTTACCCAAAAAATGGTTGCACTTCATCACCGCCCAGTTAGTTTGACCAAAGAAAACATCACTGATTCAGCCATACGCCGACTGCTCTTTGATACCGGAGACGATATTGACGAACTGATGCAATTGTGTGCTGCCGATATTACTTCTAAGAATAAAAGCAAGGTGGTTCGCTTCTTGGAAAATTATGAGATTGTCAAAGAAAAATTACTGGAGGTAGAAGAAAAAGACCGTATCCGAAATTGGCAACCTCCTATTACAGGAGAACTCATAATGGAAACCTTTGGGCTAAAACCAAGTAGGACGGTTGGAATCATAAAGAATGCCATTCGAGAAGCAATTCTTGATGGCGATATTTCTAACAATTACGAAGAAGCTTATCGGTTTATGTTGGAGAAGGCAAAAGAAATGAATCTAGTTTCTCATATTTAAATTTTCAGATTATAGAAATTTTCTTAAAAAGCGAATAAATCTATCGGCTTTTTGTAAATTTGGGATTCGCCTACCATTTACCCATTTAGCCTTTTTTCTAATGAAAAAAATTCATGTAATTGCAAGTATTTTTTTGGTGTTTGCCTTCATTCTAATATCGAGAATGTATGCTTTGCAAGTTGTTAACGACGACTATAAAGATTTGGCAGAAAGCATCTCTATTCGGAAAGTCACGACTTATCCGCTTAGGGGTTCTATTTTTGATAGGAACGGAAAATTGTTAATCGACAACCAACCCGTTTACGACATTATGGTGGTTCCTCGTGCCGCCAAAGGCGTAGATACTATGGGCTTGTGTAAACTGATTGGCATTACCAGAGAGCAGTACAACGAAAAAATGCAAGTTTCCAAAACCTATTCGTGGTTTAAGTCTTCTGTTTTTGAAAAACAACTCTCTCCCCTTACGTATGCCCAAGTTCAAGAATCACTTCATAAATATCCAGGGTTTTACGCCCAAACAAGAACCATTCGGAATTACCAAAGCAAGTCGGCTCCACATATTTTTGGTTATTTGGGTGAAGTCAGTAAACGGGATATGGAAAAAAATGAATACTACGAACTGGGGGATTATGTTGGTAAAACGGGGATAGAGAAACAATTTGAAGAACATTTGCGGGGTGTTAAAGGAGAAGAATATTTCGTAGTCGATAAGTTTAATCGAATTCAAAGTGATTATAAAGACGGGAGTAAAAATGTACCTGCACAGTCTGGTAAAAACCTTCAATTGACTATTGACATTGACTTACAGGAATATGGTCAAAAATTAATGAAGAACAAGATTGGGTCACTCATTGCCATAGAACCAAGTAGTGGAGAAATATTGGCGATGCTGAGTGGACCAGATTACGACCCTACCCTATTGACGACCAGAGAAAGAGGACAAGTGACCAAAATGATGGCAAGTGATCCTTTGAAACCCGAACTGAATCGTTGTATTACCGCTTTTTATCCTCCAGGTTCTACTTTTAAGCCAATGGTTGCCCTAATTGGACTTGAAGAAGGCGTTATTTATCCTAATACTTTTCAAAAATGTGGTCAGTATTACCCCATTGGTAGAAGCAGTGGTGTTCGCTGTTCCCACGCACACAAATCTTGTGGAAACATACAATGTGCCATTGAACAATCGTGTAATCCTTATTTTTGCGAGGTATTTCACCGCAGTATTATGAACCGTAAATACGAGTCTATTGACTCTGCTTATTTGGCTTGGTACGATTATGTAAGAAGTTTTGGTTTTGGAGAAAAAGCAGATATTGGTTTACCTGGCGGTATCAAAGGAAACATACCGTCTTTGGAATATTATAATAAAATTTACAAAGGCTGGAGGTGGAAAGCCAAAACCATTATTTCGTTGAGTATTGGACAAGGAGAAATTACGGCGACACCTATTCAACTGGCACAGTACACAGCAATTTTAGCCAATAGAGGTGTTTTTATGCCAGCGCATGTGTTTAAAACAGAAAAACCTGTTGAAGCCAGAGAAATATCAATCAGTCCTACTCACTTTGAGCCTGTCATACAAGGAATGGAAGACGTTATGTTAAAAGGAACTGGTCGATACAATGCCATTCCCAATATCTCTAGTTGTGGTAAAACTGGAACGGTTGAAAACAACCAAGGAGACGGAGAAGATCATTCGGTTTTTATTGGTTTTGCGCCCAAAGACAATCCACAAATTGCGGTCATTGCCATCATAGAAAATGGAGGTTATGGTTCTACTGCCGCTGCACCAATTGTTACCCTAATGATGGAAAAGTATATTAGTGGGACCATTGACGAAAAGAGTAAGTACAAAGAACAAAAAATATTGGAAAAGGATTTCATCACCCCTCGCCGTGAGGCCTTAAACACCAGTGAATAAGTGAGCTATTTTACAACTTCAAATGACATTACAAGAAAAACCGACTGGTGGTTGGTATTGGTTTATATAGCATTGAGTATTTTGGGATTGGCGGCGGTTTATTCAGCCAATTACCAACCCGATGTGGTCATAGCTGATTTTGGGGCTTTGCTTAAAACCTCTTTTGGCAGACAATTGACTTGGGTGAGTATTTCTATTGTGCTTGCCATTGTCATACAATTATTCGATCGGCGTTTCTTAATTGGTATTGCCCCCATTGTTTACTTAGTTGTAATGTTGCTGCTGCTGGCTGTATTTCTATTTGGTGTCGAACGCAATGGTGCCAACTCTTGGTTAATTATAGGTCCCATACAGTTTCAGCCTTCCGAAATTGCAAAGTATGCCACAACGGGCATGGTCGCTTTTATTTTAAGTGGACTGACCAGCAACATCAACAACCCCAAGGATTTTATACTTACCAGTTTGGTTTTAGTGATTCCGATGCTCTTTATTTTATTACAAGGAGACGCAGGAACAATGATTGTATTCACAGGATTCATTTTTGTACTATACCGTGAAGGTTTATCGGTTTGGTTCCTTATTTTTTATTTTGCTGTTATTGCTCTTTTTGTATTAACACTCCGATTCTCCACTTATGAACCCAGAACCTTAGCCATTTTAGACAGCGGTTATTCACAAATTATAGGATATATTGGGTCTGCCATCTGCTTGATAAGTTGTTTCTTTTTTACCAAAAACACCGTACTCAACTTCATTGCGTTTGCTTTATTAATTCTTACTGGATTGGCACTTTATTTTATCGTCCAACAAGAATGGACGCCTATGCAGCTTTGGGGCATCGTAGTTGCATTGATATTTGCCAATTTAATTGGTTATTTTATTACCAAACATTCGTCACTTATGCTTGGCAGCGGATTGGTTTTATTTTATATGTTTCCCCAATTACAGAGCAATCCTTTGATGCTTGTGGGAATGTTGTCAGTGGTAGTGGTTTTTTCCTTTCTTGGATCTCTATTACTAAAGAATACAGGAATGCTTGCCTTGTCTATTTTGGGATTTATTGGGTTATACGCACAAGCCATTGTCAGTTTTCTTGTTCCGTTGATGGGTCGCTATCAGTTGGAGCGTTTTTTAATTATTATGGATTTGGTCAAAGATTCACAAGGAAGTGGCTACAATCTGCGACAATCGTTGATTGCCATTGGTTCGGGTGGTCTTTTGGGAAAAGGTTATTTGAAAGGAACCCATATTAGAGGAGACTTTGTTCCCGAAGTAGATACCGATTTTATTTTATGCCCAATTGGAGAAGAACTCGGTTTTGTCGGAATTGCTTTATTGATTGTATTGTTTGTGTTTTTACTTATCAGAATCATCGTTGTTGCCGAAAAGCAGCAATCCAATTATACTCGAATATTTGGCTACAGCGTCGCCTCCATCTTTTTCATTCACTTTTTAATCAATATGTCAATGGTCATTGGGCTTGCTCCTGTAATTGGTATTCCCATGCCTTTTATCAGTAGAGGTGGCTCGGCATTTTTAGGTTTTACCATTTTGCTCTTTACCTTTATCCGTTTGGATTCTGATAAGAAAAATATTGTTCGATAAATGAATAAGCACTTGTTGGGATTTTAAAAATAAAATAGAATCGCCGCTGTGATACAAATTTTAATAAAAATAGAAAAATTTCGTAAATTATTTAAAATATTACTTGTGTAAACATTGATTCATCCTACTGGACATTTCGACGAACCCTATGTTTTTATTCTTCTATTACATTGCCTTTACTATGCCAGTGCTTTCTTTTTCATCTGTTGAAACACTAAAAATTAAAAAATATCCATCAGTCAGATTTTTATTTTTATTAAAATTTTTCATTCAAGACCCATATTTTAATTGAATAAATATCGTCTCTACAACTTTTTTATCTTTTTTTTCCCAAATTTCCAAATTTTAGGGAACTTTTTTTGCCTTTTCCAAGTTATTTTATTTTCAGGGAGTGACTTTAGGTTAAGTTGGTTATCTATACTTACAGAAAAGGTTGTTATAATTGATTTATCATAATCGCTCTATCTCTCTCTCAATATCCCAAAACACATATTAACTCCTTTATAATCAATTGATTATAAAAACGAATAAAAATATTTGTTTTTTTCGTTAAAAAAGAGTAATGTATGCAACTAATTAGAGATTTACAACGTTTATTAAAATAAATACGCTTTATAATATGAGACAGTTAAAAATACATCACCAGATTACCGTTAGGGAGGGTCCTGCGTTGGACAAGTACCTAAACGATATAAGTAAGCACAATCCTCTTTCTGCGGAAAAAGAAGTGGAGCTTGCTCAAAAAATTAAGAGAGGAGACCACGATGCTTTGGATGAGCTGTGTGTCGCCAATTTGCGATTTGTAGTGTCTGTTGCCAAACAATATCAAAATCAAGGTTTGTCTTTGAGTGATTTGATCAATGAGGGCAATATGGGCTTGATAAAAGCTGCACACAAATTTGATGAAACAAGAGGATTCAAATTTATCTCTTATGCAGTTTGGTGGATTCGCCAATCGATTATGTCTGCATTGGTAGAAAATGCTAGAATGATTCGCCTTCCGCTCAATAAGGTTGATTCTTATAAGAAAATCAACCAAGCATTGGCTAAGTTTTTGCAAATCAATCAAAGAGAACCAAGTGTATCTGAATTGTCTGAGATTGTAGAGATGTCTGAGAAGAATGTGAGAATGTTGCTCAAAATCAACTCTCGTCACGTTTCTGTTGATGCTCCTTTGAGTAGCGACAGTGATAGCTCGTCTATGATTGATGTTTTGGAAACAGATCATATGCCTACACCAGACAACGATCTTATGTCTCAGTCTTTGGTCGATGAAGTTAAGCATGTATTGGCAAATCTTCATCCTAGAGAATCTGAAATTCTTGGATACTATTATGGATTAAATGGTCAAAGAGCTTTGTCTCTTGAAGAAATAGGAGAAACCATGGGACTCACTAGAGAAAGAGTCCGTCAAATAAAGGAAAAAGCCATTCGTAGACTTCGTAAGACGTCTGTTGGAGTGGACTTAAAGAATTATTTGTAAAATTTAAATGTCTCTTATAAAAACCCGATTTCTTGGATGGAAGTCGGGTTTTTTGTTTTTAGGACAGCACATAAAATCTACACGACCAATATAGCATTGGTGGACTATAAGTAGTCTGACAAAAATAACTTAACAATTCTCTGTCATTCTTTTGGTGACTTAATTGTTGTGATTTTTCCA